>Ga0118677_10002850_pt1 | contig 33989 bp, 32 predicted proteins | sample AliMusrvi5mmetaG_FD_86154 | JGI IMG/M metagenome (GOLD analysis project Ga0118677, IMG submission 86154)
TGGCATCTGGTGTTGTTGGTAGTGCTATGGTGCCATCTGGTGCTTCAACAGGTGAGCGCGAAGCTATCGAATTACGTGATGGCGATAAATCTCGTTACTTAGGTAAAGGGGTATTGAATGCTATTAACAATGTTAAAACTGAAATTCGTGATGTAGTTATTGGTTTAGATGTAAATGATCAAGAAGCTTTAGATAAAGCGATGATCGCATTGGATGGTACTGATACTAAAGCTCGTTTAGGTGCCAATGCAATATTAGCTGTTTCTATGGCAGCCGCACATGCAGCCTCAAAAGAAGCGGGTCAACCGTTATATCGCCATTTGAACAAGTCTGGTGAATTTATTTTGCCAGTACCGATGATGAATATCATCAACGGTGGATCACATGCTGATAACAGTGTTGATCTACAAGAATTCATGATTTTACCGGTAGGCGCACCTTCTTTCCGTGAAGCGATTCGTTATGGCGCTGAAGTATTTCATAGCTTAAGCAAAGTATTAAAAGCCAAAGGCTTAGCGACTACTGTTGGTGATGAAGGTGGTTTCGCACCTAATCTTTCTTCAAACGAAGAAGCCATTAGCGTTATCTTACAAGCGATAGAGCAAGCGGGTTATAAACCAGGTGTTGATATTTACTTAGGTTTGGATGCTGCAGCTTCTGAATACTATCATGATGGTATTTATGATTTAGCCTCTGAAAATAAAACTTACAGTTCAGCTCAAATGGCTGATTTCTTTGTTGATTGGGTTGATCGTTATCCTATTATCAGCATTGAAGATGGTTTTGACGAAAATGATTGGGATGGCTGGAAATTAATCACAGAAAAATTGGGTAACCGTATTCAATTAGTGGGCGATGATCTATTTGTAACGAATCCTAAAATTTTGCAAAAAGGGATTGAAAGAAACATTGCTAACTCTATTTTGATTAAAGTGAATCAAATTGGTACCTTGACTGAAACGTTTGCTGCGATTGATATGGCTCATAAAGCGTCTTATACAGCAGTTATGTCTCATCGTTCAGGTGAAACTGAAGATGTAACTATTGCTGATTTAGCCGTAGCTACGGGTACTGGCCAAATTAAAACGGGTTCATTAAGTCGTTCTGATCGTGTTGCTAAATACAACCGTTTGATGAAAATCGAAGAAGAATTAGGTGGTTTGGCTAAATACGCAGGTCGTAGCGCTTTTAGAATGCTTTAAGAATCTTGGGCGCGAGTTAGAAATAATTCGCGCCCCTTATTACAACACTTTCATATTTATGAAAATTTTTCTTTCATTTGTCATCTTACTGATAGCACTTCTTCAATATCGTTTATGGTTTGCAAATGGTGGTATCGAACAGATTCAGCATGATCAACTATTGCTTGTCGATCTTAAAAAACAAGTAGAAGAAAAACGTGAGCGAAATGCTGCTCTGTATGCTGAGGTAGAGGATTTGCGTAAAGGTCAAGAATCATTGGAAGAACGTGCCAGAAAAGAGCTGGGAATGATTCGAGACGGAGAAACATTTTTTCAGGTACTTGAATAAATAAAGAATAAAGGCGCTAGGCTAAGAGTTTTTCACTCTTAGCCTAGCGCCTTTTCTTTTGATGGTTGTTATAAAAGAATAGAGGTTTATGAGATGTTATTGATATTTACCGAAGCGCTGGGACTGGTTAAGAACTTGTTTAATGATTTGAGAACTAAGCCCATTGTTATCTATTTGCTAACGCTAGCGCTTACAGTGACTATAGTTTCGGGCTTTATGCTTTATGTTATTGATCCAGATGTGCACTCACTTTTTGATGGAATATGGTCTGCATGGGCCACAATAACGCATGTTGGTTTTGGTGATGTAGTACCTACTTCATTTTTTGGGCGATTATTGTCGGCCATGTTAATTTTGTTTGGTTTAGTTCTATTTTCGTTTTTTACCGCAATATTGTCAGTAACACTCATTGGTAAAGATATGAGTGTTTGGGGTTTAGATGTACGACAAATTGAACAGAACACGAGTCATATTGAGACGGAAGAAAATAAAGTTCTTCATGAGTTGGAACGATTGCACAAGCGTATGTCGGCATTGGAAAAAAAATTGTCATCTAGTACAGAAAAAGACAATAAATAGTTTTGTAATGCTTTAGCGAATTATTTTAAATACCACAGTAGTTGAGCTAAGCCAGTTAGGGTGTTTGAAGCAATGGCTAATGGACATTAGCTTCTTAAACACAATGACGCAAGTTTATCTAAGACGAATTAACTTTTCTTAAACATGACTCATTCATTAAAATTCTGGGCAGTTGTACCTGCGGCTGGTGTTGGTAAGCGTATGAATGCAGACCGCCCCAAACAATATCTACAGCTGAATGATAAAACAGTTATTGAACATACTTTAATGCGTTTGTTGAGCGCAAATGTTTTTACTGCGGTTGCCGTCGCTATATCAGAAGAAGATCCTTATTGGCCAGAACTGGCTATTGCAACTCATGAAAAAGTTATTACTGCTGCTGGGGGCAAGGAGCGAGCGGATTCTGTGCTCTCGGCTTTAAAAGCGATACGCACTTTAGCCTCTGATGATGACTGGGTATTGGTACATGATGCCGCAAGGCCCTGTATTACGGCCACCGACATCATGCATCTTATCGAGACATTGAAAAATGATGAGGTAGGTGGGATCTTAGCTTTATCGTCACACGACACTTTAAAAAGTGTACAGGGCGATTGTATATTGGATACCTTGGATAGAAGTTATATTTGGCGCGCCTTAACACCGCAAATGTTTCGTTATGGACTGTTAAAAACAGCATTAGAAGAGGCAGAAGGTAATCCTGCTATTACTGATGAAGCCAGCGCTTTAGAGTTAAAAGGCTTAAAGCCAAAAATTGTTGAGGGCCGTCCAGATAATATAAAGATTACTCGACCTGAAGATTTAGCATTGGCACAATTTTATATGGAGCATCAAAATGATTAGAGTAGGACAAGGCTACGACGTACACCGATTTAATGACGGCGACTTTATTATTTTAGGTGGCGTAAAAATAGATTATGAACAAGGTCTGGAAGCCCATTCAGATGGCGATGTGGTTTTACATGCTTTATGCGACGCATTATTAGGCGCTGCGGCTTTAGGCGATATAGGCAAACACTTTCCAGATACCGATCCTGAATTTAAAGGCGCTGATAGTCGGGTACTTTTACGACATGTTTACCGTATTGTTCAAGATTTAGGTTATCGCTTGGTGAATGCTGATATCACTATTATTGCCCAAGCACCCAAAATGGCACCTCATGTTTCTGCAATGTGTCAGATTATTGCCGAAGACCTGAACGTTGATATTGATTGTATTAATGTGAAAGCAACAACCACAGAAAAATTGGGCTTTGAGGGTCGTAAAGAAGGTATTGCCGTGCAAGCCATCGTGCTAATTGAAAAATAAGCCCATAGTCGATCATTCAGGCATTAAAACTGTTTGACGTTTTGCACCCCAGTTACCCGGTTTTGGCTTAAATATGCCGGCACAACGTTCGCCACAATATCGACAGCATCCTGAGTCATCCATATTCCAATCAGATAGCTCATACCAGTCACGACCGATTAATAACTGGCCGCAGCCATGACAATAAGTGCTTTCGGCCGATTTATTATGCACATTGCCAATATACGCATAATGAACGCCATTTTTTAAAGCGATATCTCGTGCCTTTAACAAAGTTGCCGTTGGGGTAGGCGGCTTATCTCGCATTTTCCAATCTGGATGAAAGGCGGTGAAGTGCATGGGCACATCGTGACCTAGATTTTCAACGACCCACTGTGTCATAGCCTCTAGTTCAGCTTCACTATCATTTTCACCAGGAATAAGCAGTGTTGTTAATTCCAGCCAAGTGGATGTTTCGTGCTTAATGTAACAGAGTGTCTCTAGTACTGATTGCAGGTGACTCCCCGTTATCTGCTGGTAAAAGCGTTCGCTAAAGGCTTTTAAATCAATATTAGCTGCATCCATCCATTGATAAAATTCGGCTCTAGGTAGGTCACATACATAGCCTGCTGATACTGCTACGGATTTTATGCCTAAGCTACGACAGGCTTGAGCGGTGTCTATGGCGTATTCATGAAAAATTACGGGATCATTGTAAGTATAGGCCACACTGTCACATTGATATTTTAAAGTTGTTTCGGCAATCATTATAGGAGAGGCCTTGCTCATCAAGGTATCCATTGCTCTTGATTTACTAATATCCCAATTTTGGCAAAATTTACAAGCCAAATTACAGCCCGCTGTGCCGAAAGAAAATACAGAAGTGCCCGGTAAGAAATGATTTAGTGGTTTTTTCTCGATGGGATCTATGGCAAAGCCGCTGGAACGACCATAACTAGTCATAACGATTTGTTCATTTAGATTTTGCCTAACAAAACATAGGCCGCGTTGATCGGCATGTAATTTGCAAAATCTTGGGCAGAGATCGCATTGAATACGCCCATCGTCAAGTTTATGCCAATAGAGGGTTTTCACCGTATCATCAGTAATAAAGTCAGTCATTGTCTTAGTCCGTGAACCGTTAATGAATCATATTGTCGTAGAGACTTGCCAGTATTTAAGGTTTTTGTTTTATGTCAACGTCATTAATGACATAGAATAAGTTAACAAACTTTTATGGTTGAGAAATAAGAGGATCACGTTATGAATAGATTACCCGCTGTGGCAGGAACTTTCTACCCTGAAAATCCACATCAATTGCATCAAATGTTAAATGAGTATCTGAATGATGCTGAAGCGGCTGCTAAAGTTCCTAAAGTTATTATTGCACCGCATGCTGGCTATATTTATTCAGGGCATATTGCCGCAACCGCTTATGCTCGTTTAAAAAAAGCCAGCGACAGCATTACCCGTGTCGTTATTATAGGCCCTTCACATCGCGTTACTTTTAGCGGCTTGGCAGTTAGTAAAGCTCAATCTTTTATTACACCTTTAGGGTTTGTCGCTGTCGATCAAAAGGCTGTAGCAACTATTGCTAAGTTAGATTTTGTTAATTATCTTGAGGAGCCGCATACTTACGAACATAGTATTGAAGTCCATTTGCCGTTCCTGCAAGAAATGTTAGATGACTTTAAAATTGTGCCTATCGTAGCTGGTGAGGCAACGCCAGATCAAGTGAGTCAAGTCATTGATATGTTATGGGGTGGCGATGAAACCTTGATTGTTATAAGTTCAGATTTGAGTCATTATCATGAATATGCAAGCGCAAAGCGACTGGACAAAGCAACTAGTGAGTTAATAGAGCAGTTGCAATATGAAAAAATAAGTTCTAATGCTGCTTGTGGTCAAGTGCCGCTCAATGGTTTGTTAAAGGTCGCTAGAGAAAGATCATTGAGCATTAAGACTATAGATTTACGTAATTCTGGTGATACCGCTGGCGATAAAAATAGCGTAGTAGGTTATGGTGCCTATGTCATTGACTAAAGAACATCAGCAATTGTTATTGGTTGTGGCGAGAACTTCTATCCAGCATGGTTTACAAACAGGTTGTCCTTTAAAGATTATTTTGGAGGACTATCCTAGTGTATTGGCCGAGTATTGAGCTACTTTTGTTACCTTAGAGCTACATCAGCAGTTACGGGGTTGTATAGGTAGATTAGAAGCGACTCGACCTTTGGTTGTAGATGTCGCTGAAAATGCTTTTTTAGCGGCTTTCCAAGATCCTCGTTTCCCGCCATTGGCAATAGATGAGTTAACCAAGCTAGAAATACATATATCGCTATTAACAGAGCATGTGCCTATCATATTTAGTTCTGAACAGGATTTAATCAGTCAGTTACAACCTAATATAGATGGCTTGATATTAGTAGAAGGGCATCAGCGTGGTACTTTCTTACCTTCAGTTTGGGAACAACTTCCCGAACCTAAACAATTTTTGCGACATTTAAAACAAAAAGCAGGTTTAGCACCTGACTATTGGTCTGATACGATTAAAGTCTATCGTTATCAGACTGAGTCGATCGGTTGATGATAAGTCCTACCTTGCATGGCTTATCATCGCGAAGGCTTAATGATTGGATTTGTTGTGAGCTGACTTTTGTGTAGAAGATGTATTTGATGTCGATGAAGCATCAAGATTACTAATACCCAAAAAGCTGGTAATTTTTTCCCATAGGGTTTTATCAAGATCACGTTTGGGGATTTCTACTGTTGTTTCATTAGAAATTAAAGGGATTGGCGTGGTGCTAGGTCTGAAATCGCCTTGAATACCTACAATCTGATCATTTTCAAAAAACAGTGAAATTTGTTGCTGTATCTTTTCGCCGCCAGTAGGGTGAGCGGAATATAGGAAGTCCCAGCGATTTTTGTGGAAAAAATTATCCAGCATGGGGGAGCCCATAATATAAGTCACTTGACGTTTGCTCATGCCTGGGCGAAGTTGGTCAATCATGGCTTGAGTAATGATGTTGCCTTGTTGAATTTCCAAGCTATAGACACCTGGTAAATTGTTCAATATGGTTGAGCAGGACATGAGTGTCAGGCTAATCAATAGGCATACAGAAAAAAACGACTTTCTCATTTTTGGCTAAAATAGTAATAAAATTTTAAATCATACAGGATGTCTAATCATTATCCTATAAAACTGTCATGCTATGCGTATCTAAAAAGGCTACAATGAGCGTCTATTGTATTCGACTAACCTAATGCTCAGTTGATTAACCGGAGATTAATATTGGAAACGCAGGATTTAAGGAATGTAGGCTTAAAGGTCACTTTGCCTAGGGTTAAGATCTTACAAATATTAGAAAAACAAATCAATGTACGCCATCTAACAGCCGAGCAAGTTTATAAAGTACTATTAAGTGAAGATGAAGAGATTGGCTTGGCCACTGTTTATCGTGTTTTAACTCAGTTTGAAACCGCTGGTTTAGTCACTCGCCATCATTTTGAAGGCGGCAATTCAGTTTTTGAACTGACTACGGCTGAGCATCATGATCACATTGTTTGTATGAAGTGCGGTAAGGTCGATGAATTTGCAGATGATTTTATCGAAACACGGCAAAAAGAAGTTGCTAAAAAACTAGGCTATGATTTAACAGATCATAGTCTTTATCTATATGGTTTTTGTCCTCAGTGCAAAGAATCTTAATTTATCCCCTAGCTTATATATTCCATGTTTAAACCTCTAGTTTTGTATATTGGCTTGCGTTATACGCGAGCAAAACGACGTACCCAGTTTATTTCTTTTATTACCTTAACTTCAGTGCTTGGCATCGCCTTAGGTGTTACCGCGTTGATTACGGTTTTATCCGTCATGAATGGTTTTGAAGCAGAGTTGCGTGAACGTATCTTGGGTATGACCGCTCATGCCACTGCCACCGGTAAATATGGCCAATTAGATGACTGGCAAACACTCGATCAAAAATTAAAAGGTATGCCTCATGTAGAAGGTGCTGCGCCTTTTATTACAGGTCAAGTAATGATTAATGCCGATAGGCGTGTTAGCGGCACTATGCTTAACGGCATATTGCCCGAATATGAATCCAAGGTTTCGGAAGTTGCCACTAAAATGAAATCAGGTCAGCTGACAGATTTGGTTGCTGGTGAATATGGCATCGTCTTAGGTCTTGAATTAGCTAATTACTTAGGGGTTACGACCGGCGATAAAATTACCGTGATTAGTCCTCAAGTTAATTCTACACCGGCAGGCATTGTGCCTAGAATGCGTCGATTTACTGTGGTGGGTATCTTTCAGGTCGGCATGTATGAGTACGACCGTAATATGGCGTTGATTAATATTGACGATGCGGCCAAATTATTTCGCATGGATAATTCAGTTTCTGGTTTACGTATAAAACTAGATGATTTATTTAACGCGCCTAAAATAACACACAGTCTAGCAACAGCGCTTTACGGTGACTATCAGGTTAGCGATTGGACCTTAGCACATAATAATTTCTTTAAGGCCATTCAAACAGAAAAACGGGTGATGTTTATTATTCTGTTATTGATAGTTGCGGTAGCGGCTTTTAATATCGTTTCTACTTTAGTGATGGTTGTTACTGATAAGCGTGGCGATATCGCTATATTAAAAACTCAAGGATTAACTTCAGGTGCCGTTATGGGTATCTTTATGGTATTGGGCTCTATTATCGGAGTTGTTGGTACGGTACTAGGTGTGCTGGGTGGCGTATTATTAGCCTTAAATGTAGAGACTATCGTCCCTGCAATAGAAAAATTATTGCAAGTGCAGTTCATGGCGGCAGATGTTTATTATATTAGTGAACTACCCTCGAAATTAGTGTGGTCTGATGTTTATTCCATCGCTGGCATGGCTTTTTTCCTATCGTTATTAGCAACTATTTATCCTGCTTGGCAGGCATCTAGAATAAATCCTGCGGAAGTGCTTAGATATGAATAATTCTGGCATGATTCCATCATCACCCTTAAACATAGAAACTATGAATAGCACTAGCATTTTAAGATGTCGCCAATTGACGAAACGTTACGACCAAGGTGGCTTGGATGTTGACGTGTTAAAAGGCGTTGATTTGAATATCGAAAAAGGTGAGCGCGTTGCCATTATGGGCGCGTCAGGATCGGGTAAGAGTACCTTGCTTCATCTTCTAGGTGGCTTAGAAAAAGCCAGTAGTGGCGAAGTCATACTTGATGGCGTCGATATTAATAAAGTCAGTGCAGCAAAACTAGCTAAGCTAAGAAATAAATCCTTAGGCTTTATTTATCAATCGCATCATTTGTTGGGTGAATTTACTGTTTTAGAAAATGTAGCGATGCCTTTATTAATAGCAGGAATATCAGTAAAGCAGGCCAGTATTCGTGCTGGTGCACTATTGCAGCGAGTAGGGTTAGGCCATCGAGTTGAACATAAGCCAGGTGAATTATCGGGTGGTGAAAGGCAACGTGCTGCGGTAGCCAGAGCTTTAATTAATGAGCCGTGTTTGATTTTAGCTGACGAACCCACTGGTAACCTTGATAGCAAGACTGCCGATCAAGTTTATCAATTAATGCTGGAGTTAAATCAAGAGCTTAATGTTAGTTTTTTAGTGGTGACACATGACCATGAACTTGCTGCCCGTATGGGTAAAGTTTTGCATATGGAAGATGGCTTGATTGTTAATGGCTAACGATAGATGCAAGTCAATCCAGTCGACAGTAAGCTTTAGTGTTTAGTTAGGTCGTATTGTCATGATATTGTCAAAAACAAAAGTTATAGTGCTGGTCTATGAAAAAAGTAAAGATTGAAAAACATAAGTTACTGCTTCGCCATCTAACCTTAGCTGATTATAGTAATATCGCCATTTTAATGGAGCATGTTTACGGTAATCTGGGTGGGGCTTGGAAGCAGGATCAATATGCTTCTCAAGTTAGTCGATTTCCGCAAGGTCAAATTGCTATAGAAGATAATGGCAAATTGGTAGCTGCCGCTTTAAGTATGATTGTGGATTATTCTAAGTTTGGTGACATCCATACTTATGCCCAAATTACCGGCGATGGTTATTTAACTCATCATGATCCTCATGGCGATACTTTGTATGGTGTAGATATTTTCGTGCATCCTTCTTATAGAGGTTTGCGCTTAGGTCGAAGATTATATGATGCACGTAAAGAATTATGTCGAAACTTAAATTTACGTCGATTTATTGCAGGTGGAAGGATTCCTGGTTATGCCGAATACGCAGACACATTAACCCCTGTACGTTATATTGAAGAAGTTAAAAATCGAGAGATTTTTGATCCCGTATTATCATTTCAATTATTAAATGGTTTTCATGTTCGTAAGGTTTTAACCGGTTATTTGCCGGTTGATGCCGATTCCAAAGGTTTTGCTACCTTGCTGGAATGGGTTAATCTGGATTATGTCGAAAAATCACCTTCAATAGGCGGGCCTAAAAATATCATTCGTTTAGGCGTCGTGCAATGGCAGATGCGTACTTTAACGAGTGTTGAAGAATTGCTTAAACACGCTGAATTTTTTATTGATGCAGTTTCTGGGTATCAATCTGACTTTGTGTTGTTTCCAGAGTATATGAGTGCGCCTCTCATGGGATTGTTTAATGATAAAAACCCCCCTGATGCTATTCGTGCTTTAGCAGGATTTACTAGTGAGATCCGTAATGGTCTGCTAGAAATGGCCATGTCCTACAATATTAATATTATTGCTGGATCTATGCCTGAATATAGTTCTCATGAACTATATAACGTGTCTTGGTTGTTGAGACGTGATGGTACTTTTGAAGCGCAATACAAAATCCATGTCACCATTGATGAAGTGAGTTGTTGGGGTGTACAGGGTGGCGACGCTTTAAAAGTGTTCGATACTGACTGTGGCAAAATTGCCGTATTAATATGCTATGACTCTGAGTTTCCAGAACTTGCTCGTTTAGCGACCATGCAGGGGGCGCAAATATTGTTTGTGCCGTTTTGGACAGATACTAAAAATGCCTATCAACGGGTGCGTTACTGTTCTCAAGCCCGAGCTATTGAAAATGAATGTTTTGTTGCCATTACAGGTAGTGTTGGCAATTTGCCTTATGCAGAAAATATGGATATTCAATATGCACAGGCCGCTATTTTTAGTCCTAGTGATTTCTCATTTCCACATGATGCCATACTCGCAGAAGCAACGCCCAATACCGAAATGACCTTAATAACGGATGTCAATTTGGATTTATTAAAGCAAGTGCGTACTCGTGGTGCCGTTCGTAATCTCGCAAATCGGCGCTTGGATTTATATCGCTTAGAATGGATATAAATCTTCAAAAGTGCACTATTATTACGTAAGTCTGGTGCTTTCCAGTCAGATTTAATTACAAGAAATACTTAGGAATAAATATGATCACTGCTAATCATTTGCAAGAGCTTGCAAAAACTCACGGAACACCCTTATTCATCATTGATCATGATGAGTTGCGTAGTAATTATGCTGTTTTTAAAGAGAACCTACCCCGTGTTCAAGCTTATTATGCAGTTAAGGCAAATCCCGATCCGATCATAGTAAAAACTTTGTTTGAAGCTGGCGCTAGTTTTGATGTGTCGTCTATCGCTGAATTTAATATCGTTTTTGAAAACATAAAAGACTTGTCTGAGCAAGATCAGCATCAATGGATTTGGGATAACATTATTTACGCTAATCCTATTAAGGCAGAAGAAACGCTGAGAGAATTAGATAAGTATCAGCCTTTGATGACTTTTGATAACCGTGAAGAAGTTTTTAAAATCAGAGATCATTCGCCTAATGCACGTGTCGTGTTACGTCTTAGAGTATCTAATGCGGGCGCTATGGTTGAGTTATCGTCAAAGTTTGGAGCCTCTCATGACGAAGCTCTAGAGCTTATTTTTGAAGCTGTTAATGCCGGCCTTACCGTAGCGGGTTTAAGTTTTCATGTAGGTAGCCAAACCACTAATTTTGAAAATTATATGCAAGCTATCAACATGGCAGCATTAATCTTTAAAGAAGTTAAAGAGCGTGGTTATGACAAAATGGACTTACTGGATATCGGTGGTGGTTTTCCAGCGCCTTATGATGAATCAGTAAAGCCCTTTAGTGAATTAGCTAAGAGAATTAATACTGAATTAGATAGATTGATTCCAGAAGATATAAAGATCATCGCTGAGCCCGGTCGCTTTATGGTGGCTACGACGGCAACTGCTGTGTCAAAAATTATCGGTAAAGCAGTTCGGCACGGAAAGTTATGCTATTACATCGATGACGGTGTTTATCATACTTTTTCGGGTGTTATATTTGATCATTGCCAATATCACTTTGATGCTTTTAAAGAAGGCCCCACGCAAATCTGTACTGTATTTGGACCTACCTGTGATGGTCTTGATGTGATTTCAATGACTGAAGAGTTGCCCGAGGATTTACAGCGCGGTGATTTGTTGTCAAGTAAAAATATTGGTGCTTATAGCGGTGCAACCTCTACTTATTTTAATGGTTTCCCGCCCGCTAAGGTGATACAGGTAAATCGTTAGTAGTCGCCTAAGTTTAGTATGGGATGTTAAACTTAGCCCTCACAATTAGATTATTTTAGGAACATCATGAGCAAAATTACTATCGAACATAACCCTAGCGAAGAGCGTTTAATCGAACTAGGTGTTTCAAGTTGGGAAATATGGGAAAAAGAGATTTCAAAATTCCCTATCGATTTTGATGAAACAGAATGTGCTTATGTGTTGGATGGCGAGATTTTAGTAACACCTGCCGGCGGAGAACCTGTTCGTATTGTTGCTGGTGATTTAGTCTCTTTTCACGCGGGCTTAGATAGTCAATGGGAAGTGGTTAAGCCATTGCGTAAGCATTACAGTTACGCTTATCCTAGCGGCGTTTAAGATTGATTCTGTCGAGTTAAGCGCTAGCTGTAACCCGACGAAAGAGCTTCAAAATATTAATTTAATAGCCTTAAGCACCATTTTTAACAAAATGGCTTAAGGTTTTTAGTTGTTACTACCTGAAAAAATAACAATGCTTCGCGGTTTCTTCATTAAAGTGCTTCGTATCTGTTAATCGGTTCAAGTTATTTTTCCGCACATCCAGTTATCAATAAGAACGATAAGATAATCGCCTGTTAAGGTGGCGTAAAATCTTGGGCTATTCAGCCAGATCCTTGCATTTTATGCTAAAAACAAAAAAACCATAGCTTTCAAAAGAGAGTCGCTAAGGCTTTCAGTTTTGAGTGATTTTTTTCGATTAATTAGGTAAATCGGTTGTTGCGCTTTGTTATTCCGTCAGACTAGGGTAATCCGTATAGCCTTTTTCAGTGCCACCGTAAAATGAGCTGGCATCAGGTATATTTAAAGGTGCTTTAAGTTTGAAGCGTTCGGCTAGATCAGGGTTGGCTATATAAAGTTGTCCAAAAGCCACTGCATCAGCCAAACCTTTTGCTAAAGTTTCATCGGCGCGAGTTTGGTCATAGCCTCCACAAACAATTAAAGTGCCATTATAAGCGGCTCTTAATGTCTCAAGCTTAATCACATTTGCACCGTGCCTTATGTCGCCTTCTAATGCATCAACGACATGAACATAAGCCAGTTCTAAAAGATTTAATTGTTTTAGTAAATAAACAAAAATAGATTCAGGGTTTGAATCACTCATGTCATTAAATGTGCCACTAGGAGATAGACGAATGCCGACTCGATCTGCACCGCAAACACCCATGAGTGCGTCAGTGACTTCTAGTAGAAATCGTGCTCTATTTGCTACGCTACCACCATAAATATCAGTACGTTTGTTGGTGCCATCTCTTAAGAATTCATCGAGCAAGTAGCCGTTCGCGCTGTGTATCTCAATACCATCGAAGCCAGCATCAAGAGCGTTTTGTGCTGCGCGTTTGTAATCATCAATGATTCCAGAAATTTCATTAGTCTCAAGTGCGCGAGGCGTAACAAAGGCTTGCATACCACTAGGGGTGATAGCATTACCTTTGGGGGCAATGGCTGATGGGGCAACGGGAAGCTGACCACCATGAAAGTCGGGATGAGAAATTCGACCGACATGCCAAAGTTGCATAAAGATATGCCCTTTTTTTGCATGAACCGCCTCAGTAATTTTTTTCCACGACTTCACTTGCGATTCATTATAAATACCTGGTGTAGCTGGATAGCCGACACCCTGTGTAGAAATAGGTGTTGCTTCGGATATGATGAGGCCAGCGCTCGCTCGTTGTGCATAATAGGTAGTCATTAGGTCGGTAGGGCAACTATCAGGCGCACGCATTCGAGTTAATGGCGCCATGACTAAACGATTTGATAAGTGATAGGGGCCAATATTAATAGGGCTTAGTAAAGTGGGTGTGCTAGGTATTTTAGAATCGAGGTTCATAAATAATAAGTTTAATGGCTATAGAAATGATGCTGCTGACTATACCTTAGCATCAGGCGTCTGCCTACTAGACTAATAAAAATAAGCTTTGATGTTAGCTCAAGCTTTAGTTGCAATAGTTATTAACTGCCGTTAAAGTTTGATAGATTATTTTTACTCAGATAGCGTTTACTTACTCAATGAAGGTATTGCCCATGAAAATTTATGTTTACTGGCCGATGTTGGCGGTTTTATTTAGTATGTCGGCAATGGCAGCCGATTTGGATCGACCTAGAGTTGAACAACGCCTAGCTCAGGCAGATAAGAGTCATCCTGCTGATTTGCGTAGAAAAGATCTAACGGATCTTGATTTATCAAATTTAGACTTCAAAAATGCTGACTTATGGGGCTCGGATTTGCGCCGCTCTAATTTTAGTAACTCTGATTTGTCTGGCTTGAATTTAGATTTGTCCGTGTTATCGAAAGTTAATTTTAAAAATGCCAATCTATCTAAAACTAGTATCTTTGGCGTACATGTCGGTAGCGCAAACTTGAGTTATGCAAATTTGAGTAACAGTCGATTTATAGGGGTGATGGATAAAGCTAATTTATCACATGCTGAGTTATCTCATGCTTTATGGGGTGCGGATATGAAAAATCAGTCTATGGGTTTGATGCGTGCTAGTTTGAATAATGTTGATTTTACAGGTGCTAATCTTTCCTATGCTAATTTTGATCGCGCCTTGATGCGCTATGCCAATTTTACTGGTGCTAATCTGCAAAATGTAGTGTTCTTTGGTGTGGATTTGTCAGGTGCTGATTTTAGTGGCGCTAATTTGTCAGGAGCCGATTTAACGGGGACTACTTTAGAAGATACTAATTTTTATGGCGCTGATTTAACCGGAACTCGATTTGCTGGCATTAAAGATAAATCTAAATTAAAGGGTTTAAGTTCTAGTAAACATCTGGACAAAGCTATTATAGATTGATGCTTTTCAGAGGTGTTTTGTGTTTGTAATAACGTTGTTTTTAAAAATATCGAGAATGAATCAATATGAGTAAACGTAAATCCGGTCTTAATGTGCATGGCATCATATTGCTGGATAAGCGCTTGGGGGTTTCATCTAATAAAGCTTTGCAGGAAGTTCGGCGTTTGTTTAATGCTAACAAGGCTGGGCATACAGGTAGTCTTGATCCCTTAGCAACTGGTTTATTACCGTTATGTTTTGGTGAGGCGACCAAAGTTTCTGCAATGATGTTAGATGATAATAAGCGTTATCAAGTGGTGGTTCAGTTAGGTGTTATGACCGATACTGGAGATGCAGAAGGTGAGGTGATTAAAACGGTTGCGGTTCCTGACATTGACGATGATGAGTTAATGTTAAGTTTGCAGCAGTTTATGGGTGAAATTGATCAAGTCCCCCCCATGTATTCAGCTCTAAAGCATAATGGTAAAAAACTGTATGAGCTAGCAAGAGAGGGTATTACCATTGAGCGTAAGGCTAGGCGTATTAGTATTTTTGATCTTAAATTATTAGCAAGTTCTTTGACGGGGCAGAATAAGACTAATCAGTTGGTTTTGGAAGTGTTTTGCTCTAAAGGTACTTATATACGTTCCTTGGCAGAAGATTTAGGTGATGCTTTAGGGGTGTGTGGAACGGTGCTGGAATTACGTCGACTTGGGGCGGGAATGTTTAACATAGCGCAGGCTAAAACGATAGAGCAGTTGACGGCTATGAGTGTTCAAGAGTTACAGCAATCGTTGATAGCTATAGATAGTCCGTTACAAGCTTTTCCAGCTGTAAACTTATCGGAACAGCAAGCGGTAGCTATCAAATATGGCCAATCAGTGCAGTTAATTAGCGGTTCGATTGAAGGAGTTGTGCGCTTATATCATGATGAAGTTTTTTTAGGCTTGGGAGAAATGCTTTTGGATGGTAAAATAGCACCCAAGAGATTATTCAATATGGATAATCTGTAGCTACATACTTAGTCGCTACATAGCAAATGTTGATTTCTACACCCTAACGTGGAGATCAATGTAACTCAAAGCCGTCTTTAGACGGCTTTTATTTTAATTTTAATCTTAGGGATTATTAATGCCATTTACTGCAGAACAAAAAAAAGCGGTTGTCGAAGCTTATCGTCAATCTGAAACTGACACAGGTTCACCTGAAGTACAAGTTGCTTTGTTGACAGCTCATATTACACATTTAGCACCGCATTTCGCAGCTCATAAAAAAGACAATCATTCACGTCGTGGTTTGTTGCGTATGGTTAATCAACGTCGTAAATTGCTAGATTATTTAAAAAACAAAGATATCAGTCGTTACCGTTCATTAATTGAGCGACTAGGTTTACGTAAGTAAAATAGATCTCGTATAAACGCTACCACTGTAGGTTGGGTTAGCCGTTGCTAACCCAATACTAACCTCTATATAACCTTTACACAAAGGAACCCAATAGTGAATCCTATTAGGAAAGAATTTCAGTACGGCGATAAACTCGTTAGTCTAGAAACTGGTGAAATAGCACGTCAAGCTGACGGCGCTGTCATTATCGATGTTGATGGTACATCCTTACTTGTTACTGTCGTCGGTAAAAAAGAAGCTGCTGGTGGAGATTTTTTTCCATTAACGGTTAATTATCAAGAAAAAGCCTATGCCGCGGGAAAAATTCCTGGTGGATTCTTTAAAAGAGAAGGGCGTCCTAGCGAAAAAGAGACTTTAACATCAAGACTGATTGATAGACCTATACGTCCTCTATTTCCTGAAGGCTATACTAACGAAGTTCAAATTATTGCCACAGTTATATCGTTAAATCCTGAAGTTGATCCAGAAATTCCTGCATTGTTAGGCGCATCAGCTGCATTAGCGGTTTCAGGCTTACCTTTCAACGGCCCTATAGGTGCTGCTTGTGTAGGTTACAAAGATGGTGCTTATTTAATAAATCCGTCGCCTAGTGCATTAAAAGATTCAGAATTAACGCTAGTCGTAGCGGGTACAGCTCATGCTGTATTGATGGTTGAATCTGAAGCTATTGGTCTTTCTGAAGAAATAATGCTGGGTGCAGTATTGTTTGGCCACGAACAAATGCAAGTCGCGATTAATGCGATCAATGAATTTGCTAAAGATGCAGGCGCGGGTGTTGTTGAGTGGGTCGCTCCAGAAGCTAATAATGAATTGATTAGATTAGTGACAGCTGAAGTTGAAGCTGGGATTAAAGACGCATATACCATCGCTGAGAAATTAGTCCGCCAAGAGCACCTTAAAGGAATTCGTAGTGCGGTTGTTGAAAAGTTAGCGATCAATTATGCCGAAAAAGATATTCGAGGCATTATTGAGCACTTAGAATATAGTATTGTACGTAACGCCATTCTTAATGAAGGTAAGCGTATTGATGGTCGTGCCTTAGATAAAATTAGACCGATTAGCATTAGAACCGGCGTGTTACCAAGAACCCATGGTTCTGCTTTGTTTACACGCGGTGAAACTCAAGCTTTAGTGGTTGCTACTTTAGGTACTGCTCGTGATGCGCAAATTATTGATGCTCTTGCTGGTGAATATAAAGAACCATTCATGTTGCATTACAACTTTCCTCCCTACAGTGTGGGCGAAACTGGTTTTGTTGGCTCACCAAAACGACGTGAAATTGGTCATGGCCGTTTAGCAAAGCGTGGTGTAGCAGCTGTTCTGCCGAATATGGATGAGTTTCCATATACCATACGTGTAGTTTCTGAAATCACTGAATCTAATGGCTCAAGCTCAATGGCTTCAGTCTGTGGTAGTAGTTTAGCGTTAATGGATGCTGGTGTGCCTATTAAATCACCTGTTGCGGGTATCGCAATGGGCTTGATTAAAGAAGGCGATAAGTTCGCAGTATTATCTGACATCATGGGTGATGAAGATCACTTGGGTGATATGGACTTTAAAGTGGCAGGTTCCGTAGACGGTATTACTGCGCTGCAAATGGATATTAAGATTGATGGCATTACGTCAGAAATCATGAAGACTGCTTTGGAACAAGCTAAGCACGGTCGTTTACATATCTTAGGCGAAATGAACAAAGCCTTGGCTAGTACACGCGATGAAATGTCTGATTTTGCGCCACGTATTATTACCTTTAAAATTGATCCTGCGAAAATTCGTGAAGTGATTGGCAAAGGTGGCGCAACGATACGTAGCATTACCGAGCAAACAGGCGCTAGCGTTGATTTGACGGATGACGGCATCGTTAAGGTGGCTTCTGTTGATAAAGCTGCTGGTGAAGAAGCTCGTCGCCTTATTGAAGAAATTACTGCTGAAGTTGAAGTTGGTAAGATCTACGAAGGTAAAGTCGCTAGATTGATGGACTTTGGTGCATTTGTAACTATATTGCCTGGTAAAGACGGTCTAGTTCATATTTCACAAATTTCAGATGAACATGTTGATAAAGTTAGCGATCGCTTAAATGAAGGCGACATCGTTAAAGTTAAAGTGCTTGAAATTGACCGTCAAGGTAGGGTCAGATTAAGTATCAAAGAAGTAGAGAAAGACGAAGATAAAGAAGCATAATTATCACAGTCAATAAAAAAGGGCCGAAAGGCCCTTTTTTTTGCTTTAACTATAAGTCTAAACTATCTCATTAGACGGCGACAAATTAATGTCGCCACTGTGAGGCAGTTGATAAAGCTTAAGCTTCGATATTTACAGCAAATGGATGCAAGGCAGTTGCTTTTTCTGCAACTACTTCCGCGGCCGTAGGCGTTCCAGCAATCGCTCGTTTTAAGGCTTCTTTGGTAGCTTCATAATTAAATTTTTCAATTAAAGCATCATCTTCAGCTAACCAATGAATAAACACGCCGACAGATATAAATAAGTCATCTGCTTCATCTGCTGGAATAGTACCATCTTCTACGCAATCAGCCACGGCCATAGCAACACCACGTTGAGCGGGGCCAAACATTTGTACGGCTTGTTTAGAGCCTTTGATAGTTACTTTGTTGAATAAAATAGTAGCTGGTTTAACCATCAGGTTAGGGGCAACAACTGCTAGCAAAGTAGAAAAACCATGCTTGTTATTAGTTAATGCATTTGCAAATGCTGATTCAGCAACAGAGCCTCTTGGGCCAATGATTAGGTCGATGTGAGCAATTTCATTGCCTTCGCCGATTAAAGACTCACCAACGCCTAGTTTGTTAATGATTGCTCTATTTGAATATTCGCCTGTGCAAAAAAAATTGTAAATGTAATCAGATATAGACATTGCTTTTCTTTTTATAGTATATGAGAGTCATAAATAATTATGAATGAGCTTTATTAACGCTGTTATTCAAAGTTAAGTCAATTGGATTTTTAATAAAAACTGTAAATCAATTAAAAAATATTTTATCAGCCTATATACCAAGGTTAATTGTACTTAAAGGCGCATGAAAATATAATCTAGATAATTTGTTGCTAATATTTGTTGTAGCTAAACGACCTTATCTTCAGGTTGATTGCCTGCAAAAAAAGCAGCAATATTAGCTAATACCCGATTGCCCATGGCGATTCGAGTTTCTTCGCTAGCACTACCTAAATGCGGTAGTAGGGCAACGTTATTTAATTTTAAAAGTTCTGGGTCTATTGTGGGTTCGCCTTCATAGACATCTAAACCAGCGCCGGCAATCCAGCCTTCTTTTAAGGCTTTAATCAAGGCTTTGCTGTCGACTACATCGCCACGGGCGGTATTGATTAAGTGCGCAGTAGGTCGCATCAATTTTAAGCGTTGTTCGTTGATTAAATGCTTGGTTGCAGCACCCCCTGGGCAATGTAAGGATACGAAGTTAGCCTCGGACAATAATTCTTCAACGGTTGCACAGCGTGTAGCTTGCAAATCATTCATTATGGCTGGGTCGGGTTGTGAGGGCGCATAACAAAGTATTTTCATGCCGAAGCCATGATGGGCTTTTTTAGCCATGGCTTGAGCGATACGACCAAAACCAATAAGCCCTAATGTTTTGCCAGTGACTTTTTGGCCGATTAGTTGGGTAGGTGTCCAACCTGTCCATTGCTGATTACGAATTAGGCGTTCGCCCTCAGGTGCGCGACGAGCCGACATCAGTAGTAGCAACATAGCAATGTCAGCGGTACAGTCGGTTAATACGTGCGGCGTGTTAGTAACCACTAAGCCCTGTGCTTTGGCGGTAGTGATGTCGATATTGTTATAACCAACGCCAAAGTTGCCTATAATTTTAGCGCGTTTATTTTCCACTCCAAGTATGTCTGCGTTTAGTATGTCAGTCACTGTAGGTAATAAAGCGTCTGCTGTTTGCAATGCGAGTTTAAGCTCATCTGCGGTCATAGGAATGTCAGACTCATTAAGCTGAACATCGTAGTGTTCTTTTAGCTGAGCTTCAACTTCTGCGGGCCACTTTCGTGTGACGACGACTTTAGGTTTGTTCATGGTTGAGATTCTCCAAAGAGTTAATTGCTGCAAGTAAGCCTTCAAGTGAGCTAAGTAATCTTTGCGCGGCATAAAAGTGCTGAGTAGATTCTAAGCGCTTAATATCCAAATGAGTGTCATAGTCTGCGGTCATGCCTAGGGCTCTTAGTTGCTTAATGAGGTAGCTTACTGATTGAATACGTTTGTCGGGGTTTTTTTCAAATCTTATTATAACTTTGTCGTGTATATCAAGTTTTTGATACTCTACTGGATCTATAGTCAGAGGTAGTTTAGAGGCAATTTCTCGGCTTAACTGAAATACAGCGAAATAAGAGCGGCTGATTACATTTCTGAAATCCATTTCTGTACTGTCTGGATTACTTAATAAAACTTCGGCGGAGTTGTAGAAATCTCTGTGTGATACGCTCATGAGGCAGCCCTCTCTTCAAAAACATCAATTGAATTAAACTCAAACAGGATGATGTTGCTGTAGGTGTTTTCGGTGTTATGAACTAATTCTGCGGCTAATTGGTAGTTAAGATCGTACATGTCTCCAATCGGTAGATCAACGTAAAGTTGACAATGTACGTAACCTCTAGTCGTAACGATTATTCCTGTGCTAGAAAAATAAATACCAAATTTATGTAATAGGTCGTATGCCAAATTGTATAAATGCGAGGCTACTTCATCGCTTAATCCTGCCGTTTTAAAAATTAATTGGCTCTCTGTAATGTGATGAAATAGGGAGTTACTTTCATCTTTATTTTTTATTTGCTCTAAATATTGTTGAGCCTCATTCATTCTACAGGACATAAATGCAGATTCAGCCAGCCATGATAATATTTCTTCTGAATGGTCAGGGAACTGCGACAGCATGTCTTTGCCAAGAACTAATTCTTCAGAGCAACATCCTCTATTTTTTAAGGCAGCTAGGTATTGGATCTGGGTATGACTGCTTGCAGGGGTTAGCTTGATAGCTGTTTGAAAGTGTTGTCTTAGTGTAGGTAAGTCATTTTCTAAAGCGGCGATACTTCCGAGTAAGCCATAGTAAAGGCTGTCGGGTATTTTGCCTTTTAAGCTATCGGCTTTCTTTTTTAATAGTTTAATTTGCCAATCGCTGGGTTTGCGATATTTAGAGAAATACGTATTGATTTCATTAATTAATTCAGTTGCTTTTGGAGGCTGTTGACCTGCCATAAAAATCCCGCCATTAGAGTTTTTGTCGTTATAGCGAGAAAAGCAAGTGTTAAGGGGCTTAACACTTGCTGATGCTATTTTTAGACGCTGAACATATAGCTTAGACTATCGAGATAAATAACTCAAAACCTTTATGCGGTTGCGCGATAATATTCTATAGCTGCAGCTACGCCGCTGCCGGGTTTAATATCAAAACCACAATCTAATAAAGCCATTTCTACGCCAGCAATAGCGCCTAACATAGAAACGTCATTCATATCGCCAACATGGCCGATACGGAAAGCTTTGCCCGCTAACTCAGCAAGACCGCCGCCTAAAGAAATGTTGTATTTAGTAAAGGCAGTGCTAATAACCGTGCGAGCATCTTTATCTTCAGGAACGATAATGGCGGTTACTGTGTTTGATTCAAAACCAGGTTGCGCACAAATACTTAATCCCCAAGCAGCGACAGCTTTACGCGTGCCTTCAGCTAAACGATAATGGCGTGCAAAGACATTTTCTAAACCTTCTTCTAGTAGCATATCTATTGCTTTACGCAAACCGTATAAAATCGGTAATGCTGGGGTATAAGGCGTGTAACCGTCTTTATTAGCGGTCATCTGATCTCTTAAGTCCAAAAAGCAACGTGGATAAGTGCATATTTCAGTGGCGGCCAAGGCTTTTTGGCTAAAAGCTAAGAAGGCACCGCCAGCTGGCATCATAAAACCTTTTTGCGAGCCACTGATAGCGCCATCAACGGCCCATTCGTCCATACGAAAATCTAAGCTTGCTATAGAGCTTACGCCATCAACAAATAATAGAGCAGGGTGATTAGCAGCATTCATGGCTTTACGAACGCCACCTATATCACTAGTAACACCGGTAGCCGTTTCGTTATGAGTGGCTAATACAGCCTTAATTAGGTGCGCATCATCTTCTTTAAGGCGTGCTTCCAACTTATTTAATGGTATACCTTTGCCCCAAGTTTCTTGATGAATTTCAACATCAAAACCTAGGCGTTTAGCCATTTCAGCCCATAAGTGGCTAAATTGACCAAAACGATAGATCAATACTTTATCGCCTGGATTTAAGGTGTTGGTTAAGGCGACTTCCCAGCCGGCAGTGCCGGTTGCAGGAAATACAAATGCTTGTCCGGTTTCTGTTTTGAATATTTTCTTTAAATCTTCTAACAAAGGCGTCAGTAGCTTAGGAAAAACAGGCGAGCGATGATCTTCCATGGTGATATGCATCGCATTCAGAATTTCATTAGGTACGTTGGTAGGGCCTGGAATATATAGGTGGTTACGACCAGCCATGGTATTGCCTCTTTGTTGGTAGTTAAAAGAATGATTGAATTAGGTTTTTGAGTGAATAAAGAAAGACCCAAAAAAGCCGATAATCATGACATAGCCGTCAGTAATCAGCAAGATTTGATTACGACTTTGTATGGATATATCGCGTTATAAATTGACATTATTGGTGCTAAAAGTAGAATGGGCGATTTATTTGTTTCTGGCTGAGATCGATTTGGCTTAGTATTTATGGCTGAATTTTAAACTACATGATGCAGAGTAGTGATCAGCTCTTTATCTTGTATAGGCTTCATTACTAGCCTTTAGCAGAATAACAAACAACAATTTTAGATTATTGACATTAGGAATGTACAAATGAGTCACACTTTATATACAGCGTCAGTTCAACGCGTTCAACGTTGCGAATTAGCGGTTCCAGGATCAAATCCTGAGATGTTTGAAAAAGCTATGAAGAGTGGCGCGGATTTCATTTTTTTAGATCTTGAAGATGCGGTGGCTCCAGATGATAAGCTGCGTGCGCGTAAGAACATTATTGAAGCGATCAATGATATGGATTGGAAAGGTCATGGTGTGACTATTTCTGTGCGTATCAATGGCTTGGATACGCAATACATGGTTCGCGATGTCGTTGATTTAGTAGAACAGTGCGGTGCAAAACTAGACACTATTTTAATTCCTAAAGTCGGTGTTTATGCTGATGTCTATATGGTTGAGGCGATGCTTAACCAATTGGAAATGCAACAAGGATTGAAAAATAAAATTGGTATAGAAGCCCTCATTGAAACAGCATTAGGTATGGCTAATGTTGAAGATATCGCACGCAATGGCACTTTAGGTCGCCTTGAAGCCTTGCATTTTGGTGTTGCAGATTATGCTGCCAGTAATCGCGCACGTACCACTAATATTGGTGGTTTAAATCCTGATTATCCTGGTGATCAATGGCATGCTGCGATTAGCCGAATGACGGTAGCTTGTCGCGCTTATGGCTTACGCCCTATTGATGGCCCTTTTGGTGACTTTAAAGACCCTGAAGGCTTTAAAATGGCAGCAAAACGTGCTGCCGCTTTAGGTTGTGAAGGTAAGTGGGCGATCCATCCGTCACAGGTTGAATTAGCCAATGAAGTGTTTACACCACCGGCTGCTGAAGTTGAAAAAGCTAAGCGTATATTAGTCGCTTTACAGGAAGCCGCTGCTCAAGGTAAAGGCGCTGCGGCATTAGATGGCCGTTTGATTGATGCTGCATCAGAAAAAATGGCTAGTAATGTGGTTAGAGCAGCAGAAGCCATTGCTGAAAAAACTAAATAAGATAACAGGCGAAAGGTAAAGAGCGAATCTATCGGCTTTACGTTTTAAGTACTAAGAACATTAAGTAAGGGAGATGCTGTGGATATTCATGAGTATCAAGCGAAAGATATTTTAAGTGGTTATGGAGTCAAAATCGCTGAAGGCGGATTGGCTTATAGTCCAGAAGATGCAGTACAACGAGCCAGAGAAATTGGCGGTCATGTATGGGCCGTTAAAGCTCAAATTCATTCAGGTGCGCGCGGTAAAGCAGGTGGCATTAAAATCTGTAAAACCCATGATGAAGTACAAGCGGCAGCGAGTGAATTATTAGGTAAGCGTTTGGTGACTCATCAAACTGGCCCTGCGGGTAAAGTCTGTTCAAGACTTTATGTTGAAGCGGGTACCGATATCGCTAAAGAACTCTATTTTTGTTTATTAGTGGATCGTAGCTCTGAACGCATCGTCATGGTGGGTTCTGCGCAAGGCGGTATGGAAATCGAAGAATTGGCACTTAATAATCCAGAAGCCATTACTAAGATTTATATTGAGCCTGCAGTTGGCTTGCAAGATTTTCAAGCGAGAGAAATGGCTTTTGCCTTAGGCTTAGAATCTGAAATATTGAGTCATGCAGTAAAAACCATCAAAGGTTGTTATAGAGCATTGCGTGATCTTGATGTCAGCATGTTAGAAATTAATCCCTTAGTAGTGACGGGCAATGGTGAGTTAGTGGCCTTAGATGCGAAAATGGGCATTGATGATAATGCGCTATTTAGACAACTAAAGATTTCTGAACTACGTGATAAAACTCAAGAAGATCCTCGTGAAATGGCTGCAGCAGATCGTGGACTAAGTTATGTTGGTTTAGATGGTGATATCGGGTGCATGATTAATGGCGCAGGTTTAGCGATGGCGACCATGGATATGATTAAGTTGGCCGGTGGTGAACCTGCTAATTTCTTGGATGTGGGTGGTGGTGCCTCAGCTGAGCGCACAGAAAAAGCTTTCCGTTTAGTATTGGCAGACAAGGGTGTTAAAGCCATGTTGGTTAATATATTTGCAGGCATTAACCGCTGCGACTGGATTGCTGAAGGTGTCGTGCAGGCAGTCAGAAAAATTGATATGAAAGTGCCATTAATTGTACGTTTATCAGGCACTAACGTAGAAGAAGGTCGTCGCATTATTGCAGAAAGTGGCTTGCCGATTATTACTGCAGATACTTTGGCTGAAGCTGCTGAAAAAGCTGTACAGGCACGTAATGAAGTCGTCGCAAAAGAAGCGGCTTTGGAGATATAAATGGCTATTTTTATTAACGAAACAACCCGTATTGTTGTTCAGGGTTTTACTGGCAAAATTGGTACCTTTCACGCGCAAGATATGATCAACTACGGCTCTAATGTAGTCGGTGGTATTACGCCGGGTAAAGGTGGACAAACTCATTTGGGCTTGCCGGTTTTTAACACCGCTAAAGAAGCAGTACAACTAGCGGGCGCAGAAGCCAGTATTATCTTTGTGCCACCTGCTTTTGCTGCGGATTCCATTATGGAAGCGGCTGATGCCGGTATTAAATACTGTGTGGCGATTACTGATGGTATTCCTACGCAAGATATGATGACTGTGAAGAATTTTCTGCGTAGGTTCCCTAAAGATCAACGTATGGTATTGACCGGCCCCAATTGTGCAGGCACTATTAGCCCTGGACGAGCCATGTTGGGTATTATGCCTGGACATATCTATTTACCCGGTAATGTCGGTATCGTTGGACGTTCAGGTACCTTGGGCTATGAAGCAGCGGATCAAATGAAGCGCTTAGGTATTGGCGTTTCTACCTCCGTGGGTATTGGTGGTGATCCGATTAACGGCAGTTCACATCGCGATATCCTTGAACAATTCGAACAAGATCCCGAAACAAAAGTCATCTTGATGATTGGTGAAATTGGTGGTCCTCAAGAAGTTGAGGCAGGCTTGTTTGCTAAAGAGCACATGACTAAACCAGTTATTGCTTATATTGCAGGTTTAACTGCTCCAGAAGGTCGTCGTATGGGACATGCTGGCGCTATTATTTCATCTGCAGGCGAAAGTGCTGCTGAAAAAGTAGCCATGTTAAGAGACTTAGGTGTTGTTATCTGTCCAACGCCAGCAGCGATGGGTGATACAGTCGCCGCAGTGTTAGCTGCTATGTAAATAAGACACTTGCATGACCCGTTAGCGGTTTGCAAGCAAGAATGTACTATTTTGCAGTAGAGAGCGATCTATTAAGATCGCTCTTGAATCAAGAGCTTACTATGCGAAAATCATATCGAAACGATAACAAAGTCCGAAGCGGCATGAGTGCATATCATGCCGCCAAAGCCGGTATTTGTCCTCAGTGTGAGGCCACTGAACTTAGGTTGTCGAGGCAATCTAGTCGACACTTATTAAAACGATTGTTTTATAATTCCTATCGATGCACTGCTTGCCATTTTAGTTTTTGGATATTTAGTGTGTCGCGCATATTTCTTGGTATCAGTACTGTGCTAGTGGTTGTTTTTGTGCTGATGATTTTAACTATGGAATATAAGCACCAAGAGGTTGCGGTGAATTCTGAAGATCTAAGTATTGACGATAGCCTTCTTAATTTGGCTGAGCAAGGTGATGCAGCGGCGCAATTAAAAATGGGCTTACGATTTGCTTTAAGTCCTTGGAATACTAAGGATGACAAGCAGGCTGCTAAGTGGTTTGAAAAAGCAGCTGAACAAGGTCAAGTTGAGGCGCAATATCGCTATGGCTATGCCTTGCTCAAAGGCTTAGGTGTGGTTCAAGATTATAATAAGGCTTTTTATTGGCTGGAAAAAGCCGCGCGTAGTGGATACGCAGATGCTCAATTTGCACTAGGTGAAATGTATCAGCTAGGTATTGCTATGAATAGCGATAATGAGCGTGCTTATTTATGGTTTAATTTGGCAGCAGCTCAGGGTGTCCAAGGCGCCGCTTCTTCTCGAGATCTATTGGTCAAGCAGCTAACTGTTAATCAAATTACGCGTATTCAAACTGAGGCTGGTGTTATTAATCGTAATCAACATCAGGCTAAGTAGTAAAAATGTTGGGCTAACGATAAAGCCGTTAACCCAGCATTAAATTATGCGACTTTAGTCAGTCGTGCATAATAAAAACCATCCATCGCCGCTGTGCCCGTTATGATTTGACGACCATGACTTGCCTCTACACCCCAAGTAGCTTTCTCGATAGGGACTTCCTTCGCATCAGCATGAGTTGCTAAAAAAGCAGCGATTTGCTGTTCATTTTCTTGTTTCAAAATAGAGCAGGTTGCATAAACCATGATGCCTCCGGGTGCTAATAGCGGCCAGATGGCATTGAGAATATTTTGTTGCAAGGCTTGTAAGGGTTCTATGTCGTCTGCTCTGCGTAATAACTTAATATCAGGATGGCGACGAATAACGCCCAAAGCAGAGCAGGGCGCATCTAATAAAATACGTTCAAAGATTTGTTTATCCCACCAATCTTGAGGCGCTAGGGCATCACCCGCTATTAAGGTGGCTGATAGCTTTAAGCGTTGTAAAGTATCAGTCACACGCAATAAGCGAGTGCTGTCGATATCGACAGCGACCAGTTCTTTGAGTTGTGGCTGATGCTCTAATATATGCGCGGCTTTGCCACCCGGTGCGGCACAAACATCTAAAACGCGTTGGCCTGCTTGCACATCCAATAAACCAGCTGCCAATTGCGCCGCAACATCTTGCACAGACACTAAGCCGTCCATAAAGCCGGGTAATAATTCCACCGCCACGGGTTTTTCTAAAATAATCGCCGACGGGCAACCCTCTACAGCAGTCGCGTTGATAGCTAGGTCGGTTAATTGCTGTAAATACTGTTCAGTACTGATACGTGAAAGATTAACCCTCAAGCTCATCGGTGGCTGTTGATTGTTTTCTAAGAAGATATGCTGAGCGTGCTCTGGCCAGTCATGTTCTATTTTTTGCACTAACCATAAAGGATGGCTCGTTGCGACCCAGTTGATGGTGTCTGCTTTTTGTTCTAGGTTTGCTTGTTCGCGTTGAAAATTACGTAATAGCGCATTAATCAGCCCTTTAGCCCACGGCTTTTTACGGGTGGCTAATACAGTTTCAGAAACCGCCGCATAGGGTTTTACGCGCATATAGCTGAGTTGGTAGATGCCGACTAAGGCTAAGGCTTTTATCTCAAGGTCTTTGATGGGTTTATCGATTAACTCATTAAGTATAAAATCTAAACGGTAATAATGTCTGCAAACACCATAGCATAGCGCTTGAACGAAGGCTTTATCTTTACTGAGTTCAATGGCCGGTAAATTAGCATCTAAGGCCGCAGTCAGTGATTGACCGTCTTGTATAACGCGAGATAGTACTCGTGCCGCAATGAGTCGTGTATTCAAAGTGTTTTCAACCTAGGGGTCCTTTTAGATCTGTAGGCGCGAATATAATGCGCCCCTACTTATGATTTATGGGTTTTTTCTAACTTCTTCTTAATGCGCTGGCGTTTTAATGAGGAGATATAATCCACAAACAGCTTGCCGTTTAGATGATCCATTTCGTGCTGAATACAGACGGCCAATAAATCTCTGGCTTCCAGTTCAAAGGTTTGACCATTGGCATCTAGGGCTTTGACTTTGATATGTTCGGCTCTAGAGACGTTCTCAAAAAAACCAGGTACCGAAAGACAGCCTTCTTCGCCCTCTTTAATGCCATCCTTTTCGATGAGTACAGGGTTAATCAAAAACAACGGTTCGTCTTTTTCATCACTGACATCTATGACGATGACTTGTAAATGCACGTTAACTTGCGTCGCTGCCAAGCCCACACCATGAGCTTCATACATGGTTTCAAGCATGTCTGTTAGTAAAGTTTTAATTTTGCTATCGACTGACTTGACCGGTGCGGCTTTTTTACGCAAACGATCGTCTGGGAATTCAAGAATAGATAAAATACTCAACAAAGATCTCTAAATAGTAATGTAATGTCGTGATTTTATATGATTTGCCACTGTAATAAAACTCAAAGCATTGAGTAAATGTTAAATTCTGGCGAATGCCAGTGTAGGTTGAGCTAACAGCTTTATCGTTAACCCAACATTGAACCATTAAAATGTTGGGTTGCGAAAAGCACGCAGTCCAACCTACGGCACTGGATGACTAATCCACTTATCTAAGGTTAAGAAAGCTTGCTCCCAATCCACAGGTTTACTAATGAAGTCATTCATGCCGCAATCTAAACAACGCTGATGATCACTTGCCTCGACATTGCCGGTCATCGCGATAATGGGTAGCGAGTCAAAACGTGGATTAGCACGAATACGTCGACTGGCTTCAAAACCGTCCATGATCGGCATCTGACAATCCATCAGCACTGCTGCATAAGTATTATGCTCTAGCAAGGTTAGGGCTTCTACACCATTATTAGCGAGATCAACTAGCATACCTTCATAGCCCATGATGTCAGGTATAAACTCCTGTATTACTAAATTGTCTTCCACGACTAAAATACGGGCATTAAGTAAGCTTGGATATTTAACTTCATGTTTTAAAGATGTTTTAGGTAAAGGATTAAAGGCAGGGCTAGTTGCAACCGCTAAGGTGATGATAAAACTAAAGCAACTGCCAGCGCCTTCCTGGCTTTCAATGCTAATTGCACCGCCCATAGCCTGCACCAACTGCTTACTAATAGCTAAGCCTAAGCCCGTACCTCCATAAACACGAGTCGTTGAATTATCTGCTTGATTGAAGGCTTCAAATAACTCATGTTTATGGTTTAGATCTAAACCGATGCCGGTATCAGTTACCGAAAACTTCAACTGTGCTTGTTGATCGACTAAGCTTAGTAGGGTTACGTTTAGGGTGACGCTGCCTGTGTGGGTAAATTTAATCGCATTGCTGCTTAGATTCAGTAACACCTGTCCCAATCGTAAGGAATCACCAATAAAAACAGGAGGAACTGACGACTCCACAGCAAAGAGCAGACTAATGTCTTTATTCGTCACTAAGGGCGTGGCAACTGTTTTCAAAAAGGCTATCACCGAAGCCAGTTCAAACTGCTGTTGCTCTAACTCAACTTTACCGGCTTCAAGCTTAGAAAAGTTAAGGATATCATCTAGTATGCCTAACAACCATTTAGCGGAGCTATCAATTTTAGATAAGTAATTGTGTTGCTGTGCGGTTAAATCAGTTTGCAGCGCCAGAAATGCAATACTCATAATGGCATTGATGGGCGTGCGAATTTCATGGGACATATTGGACAAAAACTGGCTTTTTATGGCCACAGCCTCGTGTGCCTTCGCGGTACTATTTTCCAATTCCTGGGTACGTTGAGCCGAAACTAATATTTGATTAGCTTGCTCTTTAGTAGCTAGTAAATTTACTTCGTAGGTTTTACGTTGGACGCTATCTGCAAAGGTAGCCATATAATGTGTAGTGATACCTTGCTCGTCTTTGACTTTGTTAGCGCTGAGCAGTTCTAAATGAATGCTACCATTTTTTCTCTTATTCCATATTGCGCCTGACCAATGCCCATCGTTATTAATGGTATCCCACATTTCTTTATAAAACACAAGATTTTGGCGTCCTGATTTCATTATATTTGGGTGTTTACCGATCAGTTCAGGTAGGGTATAGCCGGTCATGTCTAAATAAGCTTTGTTGGCACGAGTATATAGACCCTTAGAATCCGTTATAAACATGGCTTGTCCTGATTCAAAAGCAATAGAGGCGAGGCGCAATTCATTTCGGATGGTGTTGTTTGTCCCAATCAACAAATAGCCGATAATCATCTGCTGTTCATCGCGTAAGGCTGTGACCGAAACCAATGCTGGTAAGCGATGGCCATTTTTACAGATATAGGTTAGTTCATAAATATCTTCTATTCCCCGTGCGGCTTTATAGACCAGAGCTTCAAAGCCTGAATGAATGGCCTCGCCAAATTCTAGGCTCAGTATATCTGCTCGTAAGCGCAACTCCTCTTTATCGGATAGATCAGCTGGTGTCATGATATTGACTACCTCTGCGACAGGAAAGCCGAGCATGGTTTCTGCACCCACATTAAAAATCTGAATCATCCCAAGAGCATCGGTAGCGATACTGGAAAAATTTTTGCTATTAAAAATAGCTTCTTGCAAGACAGATGCTTTTTTTAGTTGTTTTATTAGCGCTGCTTGGGTGGTGTTATTTCTCCAGATTACGTGTAATAACGATTCATTTAACACGGTGATGGCTGTCAGAGTCACTTCGACAGCAATAATTTCACCATCATTACATTGGTGTAGCCAGTCAAAACGATGGTGACCTTGCTGTTGGGCAAGAGCCATCATAGTTAGTGCTTTTTCTTTAGAGCTGAGCCCGTCTACTTGAAACTCAGGTGAAATGTCCCAAGGAGGCAGGTTAAGAAACGTAGTTTTATCAGAATAACCAAGCTGTTTCAAACTGGCATCATTACAGTTTATGAAATGATTGTCTTTAATTAACAAAACAGGATCAGCCATTTTTTCAAACAGCGTGAAGTAAGTGTTTAGCGGTAAACTAGGCTCTGAGGATGAATGATCTAGGGCAGGCGAGATATCAGGCATAGATGGTAACAGGCGAAGGTTAAAGGAAGCCTAAGCCTAAGCCTAAGCCTGTATAGATTGTTGTTAACTAAATAACTTTTTTGATTGTAGCATTAGAGTGTATGTGAAACCTAAGTAATAGTACTAACTCAGTTGGTTAGGGTTGGTTGCCTACTTTTTAGTGCTAAATTTCATTGCCTGAATGCTGTATGGCTAAGGTTTATAACTCAGTTTAGGATACGTAGAGGAAGATCGTACATTATTGTGTGTCGGCATCGATTGATGTGCACACTTCATCGGCACCAGCACTATTTTGTCAAAATACCCCCCCCCTTTGAAAAAGGGCAGTAGTGATGAATTTAACTAAAAAGTTAGCTATAACGTTAATACTGAGCCTATTAGCGCGCACCTTGAACGCCTGAGGGAGCGCCTTAAATCTTGGAGGATGATCCTGTAGCCGATTATGCGCCTCCTTAAACGGCTCAGGTAGTATTGCGGCCCTTCTAAGTAGTGTGCTTGGTGCCTAAATAGATGCTTTTGGCAGGGCGAATTGTTAGGTATGGGGTTTTCGATGCTCCTTGTGAGGTGCGGGCGAGCAACCGTAAGGCTCAGCAGGCTCCCTAAGCCGTTTAAGGATGCGCATAATCGCTAAAGGCGGCTCCTTGACAAGGCCAGTGTGCCCCTTGCCACGTTGAAGATTACTTGTAGACGGCTAGGTTAGGCAGGTCAGACAGTTACTTTTTGCCTTTAACCGTTTGTCACAGGTATCTACCCAAATAAAAGTAACCTTATTCCTGTAGTACATCTGGGATGAGGATAGATGAGCTGCGAAGATCCACTGCATACTGAGTTCCATTAACTGTGGGTAATGACTGTAGTGGCGAATTAATTCGCCCAGTTTTCCAACCACAGGGCTAATCCTCTTGCATTGAATCAGCTATCGCCTGCTATTTAGCTATCAAGTCCATTAGTTGGCATCATATCTGCATTAAATACTTCGACAGATGTTATAGATCGCATTAATGTCTAAAATTAACGAATTAGGGCAGAGTGCGTACAAAAAAGTATCAATAAATGTCACAAAATTGGCTTATGTCACTCGTTAATTTTAAGTTGCGGCAATTTATTGTCGTCAGTTAACGAGTCTTATTGCTGTTTTTAAAAAGAGATGGACGTGTCTGGGCACTTTATCAGATCCACGTTAAATTTAATGTTTCATTTAGGAGGTTTTATGGGTATGGGGATATCGTCTATCGCCTCATCGGCAGTTAATGGCGCCAGTCTGTGGCAGCAACAAAAGTCGAACTTTAGTCAATTAGCTAGTGCATTGAAGTCTGGTAATTTGAGTGCAGCTCAACAAGCGTTTAAGTCTCTTTCGGCAAATATTCCTGGTTCTAGCGACCCTAATAGCCCAATGGGTAAATTAGGCGCAGCCTTGCAGTCGGGTAATGTGAGTGCAGCGCAACAAGCTTTTGCAACCATGCAGGCTAGTGCGACTTCGCAAGCGTCTGCAACACAGGGGGCGGGGCATCATCACCATCACGGTGGGGGGATGCCAACTGTTGCTTCCTTGCCGTTAGCGAATACTGGCGCAGTAGGCACTCAAGTCAATACCACAGCCTAAGTTCGGCTGTATTTTGCTCATGAAATCCTCTGCAGTGCTGCCTAGGATTTTATGACTACGAATTTTTTAAGGTCACGCTAGGATATTTATCCTTAATCAATTAAAACAATCAGGTTATTGAATTGCCAATAATGCTAAGGATTTATATATTAAAGATAGAATTTGCAAGTTAGCGGTAGAAAATGACGGAGCTTATTAAAATCGAATGATGCTGGATGAAGCAATTGTTGATTAAGGGGTATTTTGAATGCTTGCTAGTTCTTTGATTTTGCAGTGTTTATTTAGAAATAATTGATGTATTAAAAAGGACAGCTGGTATAGATAGTCGTCATAGGTTAAAATCCTTTCGTTTTTTGTGATAATTTCACATAAAAATATCAAGGTAAGTTTTTGTTTAATCTTGAGTTTGCGAAATTACATTACATCAATAAAAGTTTATAACTTACTATCGAAGAGGCTGCTCCGTGAACAAACTAAAGCAACTATTCGCAGGTCTGATCTTAACAGCATTAGGGTTAGGGACAGCGCACGCGGACTATACGCTCAATTTAATGAAAGGGGTTACAAAGGTCAGTAATGACATTTATGATCTGCACATGCTGATACTATGGATTTGTGTAATCATTGGTGTCATTGTATTTGGCGCTATGTTTTATTCAATTTACCATCATCGTAAATCGAAAGGACATCAAGCAGCACAATTTCATGAAAACACTACTATCGAGATTATTTGGACGATTATTCCAACATTGATTTTGGTGGCTATGGCGATTCCAGCAACAAAAACTATGCTGGAACTGAATGATGTTAAAGAATCTGATATGACTATCCAAGTCACTGGTAAGC
>Ga0118677_10002852_pt1 | contig 33964 bp, 27 predicted proteins | sample AliMusrvi5mmetaG_FD_86154 | JGI IMG/M metagenome (GOLD analysis project Ga0118677, IMG submission 86154)
GCCATGATCAAACCCCCGCTTTCTCAGTAATGGTGCGTTTTTCGATGCGCTTTTCCGGGTTCGCATTGAGCACAATGCGGTGCACATAGATGCCGGGAAGATGCACGTCATCGGGCGCGATCTCACCGGTTTCGACGATGCGCTCCACTTCCACCACGCAAATCTTTCCGGCCATGGCCGCTGCAGGATTGAAGTTGCGTGCCGTCAGGTTAAAGCGCAGATTGCCGGAGCGGTCGGCCACATCGGCCTTGACCAAGGCTACCTCGGGCACCAAGCCGCGCTCCATCACGTAGGTCTCGCCATCAAATTCGCGCAGTTCCTTGCCTTCGGCCACCAGTGTGCCGACGCCGGTCTTGGTGAAGAAGGCGGGAATGCCAGCACCGCCGGCGCGCAGCTTTTCAGCCAGCGTGCCCTGGGGCGTGAACTCCAGCTCCAGTTCACCGGCCAGAAATTGGCGCTCAAACTCCTTGTTCTCGCCCACATAAGACGAGATCATCTTCTTGATCTGGCGCGTATCGAGCAGCTTGCCCAGGCCAAAGCCGTCGACACCCGCGTTATTGGAAATCACGGTCAGGTCTTTGACGCCGGTATCGTGGAGCGCGTCGATCAGCGCCTCTGGAATACCGCACAGACCAAAACCGCCCACCGCCAGCAACTGGCCGTCGTGGACTATGCCTTCAAGCGCTGCAGCAGCGCTGGGATAAACCTTATTCACCACACTTTTCTCCTATATTGCCGATGTTGCAACCATACTACGTAATGGCATACGTAGTTCTCCCTAGAGTCCAACCCTTGATCTGTCTCAACTTTATGTATGCAGCACGCCATGGACATTGACTATCGCCTCGCATTTGACCTGGCCCCAGTGGGTCTGGCGCTTTCCAGCAACCGCTTTATTACGGACTGCAACCAGCAGCTGTGCGACATGTTCGGAGCAGAACGCAAGCAATTGGTGGGCCAGTCCTTCCAGCTGCTCTACCCAAGCGCCGATGAATATGAGCGCACCGGTGCCCGCATAGCGCCCATCCTCAACCGCAACGGCACCTATTCGGACAGCCGCATCATGAAGCGCGTGGGTGGCCGCACCGCGGGTGAACCGTTCTGGTGCCACGTCACGGGGCGCGCGCTCAACCAGTTGGCGCCGCACGAAGCAGGCATCTGGTGCTTTGAAGACCTCAGTGCCAGCCGCCCGGTCAAGGCCGAGCTAACGGCGCGCGAACGGGAGGTGGCGGCCTACCTACTGCAGGGCCTGACCAGCAAACTAATAGGCAAGGCCCTGGCCATCAGCCCCCGCACCGTGGAGATTTACCGCGCCAGGCTGATGCGCAAGTACCGCGCATCCACCACGGCGGACCTGGTGCACAAGCTCACCGCAGGCTAGAACTTTTCCAGCGCCAGCAAACCCGTAGCCGTGTTGGAAATCGGGATGTGGTAATTGCTGTGCACCTTGCGCACACCGCTGTTGTCGCCGGTCGACAGCGCCGCGCGCATGGCCAACCAGGCCAGCAGCTCTATGCCTTGGGTGCCGGTTTTTTCCACCAGTTCGTGGATGCTGAACTGGGTGGCCCACTCGGGATTGGTCTCCAGGCTTTGCAGGAACTGCAGGTCGAATTCCTTGTTGATAAAGCCGGCGCGTTCGCCTTCGAGCTGGTGACTCAGGCCACCAGAGGCCACAAAGGCGACCTTCTTGGTGCTGTCCCAAGCCGCCACAGCCTCACCGACTGCGCGGCCCAGTGCGTAAACGCGGCGGGCGTTGGGCAGGGGGAACTGCACGGTGTTGATGCACACCGGCACCACCGTCACCGGGCAAGGGCCTTCGGGCCAGAACAATTTCAGTGGCAGGGTACAGGCATGGTCCACCAGCATTTCCTGGCAACTGGTGATGTCAAATTCCTGGTCCACCAGGTGGTTGATGATTTCCCAGGACAGGTCGATCTCGCCCTTAAACGGCGGCAGCGTCGGAATGCCCCAGCCTTCGTCGGCGTTGTGGTACTGGGCTGCGGCACCCACCGCAAAGGTCGGCATCTTGTCGAGGAAGAAGTTCAGACCGTGGTCGTTGTAAAACATCACCACCACGTCGGGTTGGGTCTGACCCAGCCATTCACGGATAGGCGGGAAGCCGTCAAAAAAAGGCTTCCAGTAGGGTTCTTGTTGCGCGCCGCGGTGGATTGCGCCACCGATTGCGGGAATGTGGGAAGTGCCCAGACCGCCAATAATTTTTGCCATATGGATGTACTCCTGTGTGAATGGTGTTTATTGGCCCGAGGCCACCAGCATGGCCTTGAACTCGTCCTTGCTCATGCCGCGCTGCTGCGCACCAATGTCCTGCATGTCGAGCTTGAAGATGCCGGCGAACTTGGCCAGGTAATAGGCGTTGCCGCCCTCTTCCAGCAGCTGCAGCACCTGCTTGGCGCGGATTGCAGCCTTTTGCGAATCGCTCAGCTCGTATTGGGTCATATACGCCTCTTCGTCCTGCAAAAACGCGGCACGGTTCTCGGCCGAGTTAAAAGAAAAGCACATCTTGTTGAGTGCATAGCCTTTTTTTGCGCACTCGCCGTCAAACAGATGGGTGCCTGGAATCTGCGGCAATGCCGGTTTGGAAGCCATGTCTTGTCTCCTGTTGGAAGCGTTGATATGCCCGCAGTGTGTGCCATCCATTGCCAAATATAAACAGATCATTCATGATGAGATACATGAGCAAATTCGATCATTTGGACCTGGACGGCCGCCTGCTGCAGTTGCTGATGGCGGTGGTGGAAACCGGCTCGGTCACCCGCGCCGCAGAACGCCTGGGTGTGACGCAATCGGCGGTGAGCCATTTGCTGGACAAGTTGCGAACCATTACCGGAGACCCGCTGTTTGTGAAATCCGGGCGCGGCATTGTCGCCACCGCGCGGGCCGAAAAGCTGGCCGTTCAGGCGCGCGAGCTGCTATCCAGCCTGCATGGTTTTGCCCAGTCGGACCCGTTCGATGCGGCCCGGTGGCAGGCCCACATCACCATTGCCGCCAACGACTTCCAGCGCGACCTGCTGTTGCCGGCCCTGATGACCCGGCTGCGCCGCAGCGCACCGCTATTGAAGCTCAGGGTGATTCCCTCGGACGTGCCCAGCCTGGAGATGCTGCGCAACGAGCACTGCCAGTTGGTGATCAGTCCGCGCCCGCCGGACGGCACCGACATTGTGCAAAAGCGCTTGTTTGAGGACGATTACCGGGTGTTCTACGACCCGCATGTGCGCCAAGCCCCGGCCAGCCGCGCCGAGTACCTGGCAGCTCGCCATGTGACGGTGGTCTATGAGCCGCGCCGCGCCCTGGATCTGGACCAATGGCTAGAAGCCAAGGGCATTCGGCGACAATTTGAGGTGACTGTGCCGGGCTATGCTGGCGTCGCGCCCTTTGTCTCCGGCACCGACCTGCTGGCCACCGCGCCCAGCCTGCTGGGCCGCCACATGCTGCGCCATCTGGCCAGCAGCAAAGTACCCCTTAGCTGCCCGAAGTTGCCCATGTACCTGGTCTGGCACCTACGCCACCAGCACAACCCTGCGCACGCTTGGTTGCGCCAACGGCTGGAAGAGGTGACCCGCTCAGTCTTGCTTTGGCGAGCGTCGGCGGCTGCGGCTTAAAGCAAATTGCGCATGGCGCGAGCCGTCTCCTGCAACACCGCCAACACCCGTCCGACGGCGTCCTCGGACGACTCATGGCCCATGGGCATGGTGACGCTGAGGGCGCCGACCAGCTCGCCATGGCGGTCCAGCAGCGGCACGCCAATGCCACGGTAATTCAGCTCCAGCTGCTGCTCCGAGACGGACCAGCCCTGCTGGCGTATGCGCGCCAGTTCCAGCCGCAGGCGATCCTTGTTGGCAATGGTGTGCGAGGTATAGGCCTTGAGCTCGTGCTCGGCCAGCCAGCGCTCCAGCCACTCCGGGTCACGCAGGGCCAGCATCAAGAGGCCGGCGGCCGTCACCTGGGCCTGCACCCGCGAGCCCAGCACAAAGCCGGTATTCATGCTGCGGTTGGAGCCGTTGCGCGCCACGTAAACGATGTCGTCGCCATCCATCACGCTCACATAGGCAATCTCCTGGGTGCCGGCGGTGACGCGCTGCAAAAAAGGTTGCACCACCCGCGGCAGCCTAGCCGACTCCAGATACGACTGGCCCAGGCGCAGCACGCGCGGCGTCAGCCAGAACAGCTTGCCGTCCGACGCCACGTAGCCCAGATGTTGCAGCGTCAAGAGGTAGCGACGGGCAGCGGTGCGGGTCATGCCGCAGCGCGCCCCGGCTTGCGCTGCGGTCAAGCGGGAATGGGCGTCGTCAAAGGCCTCGATGATGGACAGGCCTTTTTCCAGGCCGGCGATCCAGTCGCGCTTGTCCAAGCCCGAGGCAGACGGCTCGGGGCTGGGTGGTGTGGTGCTGCAGGACATGGCGCAATTTTGATTTCAAGCCGGACCGACAAGCCTAGGGGCTAACCCTTGAAACGATCGATCATCGATCATTAATGTACGATTATCGATCTTTTTTGCAAGATTTGCCTTGGATATTCGTCGGCGATTCGATAAAGTTCGCTGCGAATTAGCCAAATTGATCGATTAACGAACGAGGAGACCCTCTCATGCAAAAACGCAGAACCCTGAAACTGATCGCAGCCGCCGCTATCCTGATCTGTGCCGGCAGCGCCTTCGCACAAGCCACCGTCAAAATCGCCAACATCGTGGAACTCTCCGGTGCCGGCGCCACCTCGGGCACCAACTTCAAGAACGGCGTGGAACTGGCCGTCAAGGAAATCAATGCGAATGGCGGCATTCTGGGCAAGAAGATCGAGACCAATACCGCCGATACCCAGAGCAACCCCGGCGTCGCCAAGGGCCTGACACAAAAGGCCGTGGACGAGGACGTGTTTGCCATCTTTGGCCCGGTGTTTTCCGGCTCCATCATGGTGTCCATGGCCGAGAGCCGCCGCGCCGAGATCCCCAATTTCACCGGCGGTGAGGCAGCCTCCATCACCATGCAGGGCAACCCCTATGTGTTTCGCACCAGCTTCGGCCAGGCGCAAAGCTTTCCCAAGCTGGGTCGCTACATTGCCGACACCGCCAAGATCAAGACCCTGGCCGTCATTTATGTGAACAATGACTTCGGCAAGGGCGGTCTGGAAAACATCAAGAAGGCGCTGGCCGGCACCAACACCAAGATCGTGGCGGAAATTTCCACCGATTCCGGTCAGGTCGACTTCTCTGCCGCCGTGCTCAAGACCAAGCAAAGCAATGCCGACGGCCTGTTCAGCTACTCGAACGAGGAAGAGTCTGCCCGCATCCTGCGCGAACTCAAAAAACAAGGCTGGACCAAGCCCGTGATTGGCGAGACCACGCTGACCAGTCAGAAGGTGATTGAGCTGGCCGGTGATGCCGCCAACGGCGCCGTGGGCCACGTGGGCCTGACGGTCGACGCCCCTAACCCCGAAATCCTGAAGTTCAAGGCCAAGTTCTACCAGGAATACAAGTACATCTCCGACCACAACGGCATCAAGGGCTACAGCGGCATCTACATGCTCAAGGCCGCGATTGAAAAGGTTGGCAAGTTGGACCGCAAGGCCGTGGCACAGGCCCTGCATGGCATGGTGATCAGCGCCAAGAAATACCCCGGCGTGCTGATGGACGTGGCGATTGACCAGAACGGCGATCTGGACCGTGAAAGCTATCTGGTGGAAGTCAAGAATGGCAAGCAGGAAATCACCACCGTGCTGCCCCCCATCAACCCCGCCCTGTTTGCACCTGCAACAGCCGCTGCTGCCAAGCCGGTGAAGAAGTAAGCCGTCCGCAACTCCACCGAACCGACACCCATGACCGACTTTCTCCAACTGCTGTTCAGTGGCCTGTCCACCGGCGCAATTTACGGCCTGGCTGCGCTGGGCTTTACCTTGCTGTGGCAGGCCAGCGGCACCATCAACTTCGCCCAAGGCGAATTCGTGATGCTGCCGGCCTTCATGATGCTGGCCTTCATGTCATTTGGCGCGCCGTTGGCTCTGAGCTTTGCGCTGTCGGTCGGTCTGTCGGTGTTGGTGCTGGGGTGGCTTTTCAAACGCGGCATTGTGGACCCGCTATTCAAGTACGGCATGATGCCCATCGTGGTGGCGACCATTGGTCTGTCGATTTCGATGCGCAGCCTGATCCGCGCCGGTTACAGCGCCGAGGCCTCGCCCTTCCCCAGCCTGTTTTCCGACCAGATTTACAACATCGCCGGCGTCACCGTGACGCTGGCCGATGTGGGCACCTTTGCGCTGGCCCTGGCCCTGGTGTTTACCACCCAGGCCTTTATGACCAAGACGGTGACGGGACGCGCCATGCAGGCCGTGGCGCAGAACACCGAGAGCGCTTCGGTCTTGGGCATCAACGTGCCGCGCATGATTTTTTACGCCTTTGCCATCAACGCCGTGCTGGCCGTGGCCGCAGCGCTGTTGGTCACCCCCACCTATCTGGCCAAGTTCGACATGGGTGAGTCGCTGGGCAACAAGGCCTTTTTTGCCGCCATCATCGGTGGCTTCAACAACTCACGCGGCGCGCTTCTGGGCGGCCTGATCGTGGGCGTCTGTGAAAACCTGGCCGCCGCCTATATCTCACCCGCCTACAAGGATGCCGTCGCACTGGTGATCTTTATGGTGGTGATTCTGTTCAAGCCGCAAGGACTCTTGGGCAAAAAAGAAGAGCGCAAGGTCTGAGCCCGCGAGCCACACACACCATGAAAAAATTCCAAATCCTCGCCTGGGGCATAGCCGCTGCCATCCTGCTGATCGCGCCCCCATTCCTGAAGAACTACGGCATTTACCTGCTGAGCTACTGGATGGTGTTCATCATCGCCACCATGGGCCTGAACCTCACCGTGGGCTATGCCGGACAAAAGTCCCTGGGCCACGCCGCCTTCTTCGGCATGGGCGCCTATGTGGTGGCGCTGATGATGAAGGCGGGATTGAGCTTCTGGCTCGGTCTGCCCGCTGCCGCCCTGATCTGCTTTGTGGTCGGCATCATCCTGGGCTTTCCGGCCTTGCGCGTGCAAACCATTTACCTGGCCTTTGCCACCCTGGGCTTTAACACCGCCGTCTGGCTGGTGATGCGCAACGAAGAGTGGCTGACCGGCGGCACCTACGGCATCAACGGCATTGCCCGCCCGAACTTCTTTGGCATGTCGCTCGAAGGCAATCTGGCCTATTACTACCTGGTGCTGGCCGCCACGGTGATCATGGGTCTGTTGCTGCTGGGTCTGCTGAGGAGCCCCTGGGGCAAGGCCTTTACGGCCCTGCGCGACAACCCGATACGCGCCGAAAGCTTGGGTATCAACACCCGCAGCTACACGCTCCTGAGCTTTGCCATTGGCGCGGCCTACGCCGGTATTGCGGGCGGATTGTTTGCCTCGCTGGTGCAGTTCATTGAACCGGCACCGTTTGCCGTGGGCTCGTCCATCATGATGTACCTGATGGTGGTGGTCGGTGGACCCGGCTACTTCCTGGGCCCGGTGCTGGGCGCCGCTGTCGGTGTGATCCTGCCCGAGTGGCTGCGCTTTGCCCAGGCCTGGTACCTGTTCGTGTTCGGCAGCGCCGTGGTGCTGCTGATGATCTGGTTGCCCGATGGCCTCTTGAGCATTCCAGACCGCATACGCGCCAAAAGATTGGCCCGCGAAGCGTCCGCCGCACGTGCAGCATCCGCCATGGGAGCCAAGGTATGAGTACCACTCGACATCACGAGCGCACTGCCGGTCAACCCGTGCTGAAGGTCACCGGCCTGAAAAAAGCCTATGGCGCCATTCAGGCTGTGGGCGGTGTCAGCTTCCAGGTCCAACCCGGAGAAATCTTCGGTGTCATCGGCCCCAATGGCTCGGGCAAGACCACACTATTCAACTCGATGTTGGGCCAAATCACACCCGACGAAGGCAAGATCGAACTCAATGGCGAAGACGTCACCCAACTGGGCCCGCTGGAACTCAACCGCCGCGGCGTGGGCCGCACCTTCCAGACCTTGCAGGTTTTTGGCAAGATGAGCGTGCGCGACAACCTGATCGTGGCCGCGCAGGAACACCAGGGTTCCATGTTCAGCCGCATGTTTGCGCCCGGTGACTCCGGTCTGGGCAAGCGGGCCGACGCGCTGATCGACCAGTTCCGTATCCGCCATGTGGCCGACAAAAAGGCCGGAGAGCTTTCCTACGGCCAGCAAAAGCTGGTGGACATTGCCATGGCCTTTATGAGCCAGCCCGATCTGGTGCTGCTCGATGAGCCCTGCGCCGGTGTCAACCCGAGTCTGGTGGGCGGCATCTCCACCTTGCTCAAGCAACTCAATCAGAACCCGCAAATTGGCAAACACAGCTCGTTTGTGGTGATCGAACACAACATGGACTTTGTAATGGACCTGTGCCACCGCATCATGGTGATGGTCGAGGGACGGGTGATGGCCATTGGCACACCGGCCGAGATCCGCAGCAACAAGCAGGTGCTGGAAGCCTACCTCGGCAGTTAAGGGAAAAGATATGTCTGAAACCTGCATTGAATTTGACGACGTGGTGGCCGGTTACAAGGATTTCATGATCCTCAACAACCTCAGCTTCAAGGCCAAAAAAGGCACCATCACCCTGCTCTTGGGCCCCAATGGCGCCGGCAAATCGACGGTGCTCAAAACCCTGTTCGGCCTGCTCAAACCGCGCCAGGGCAAGATCCTGCTCGACGGCGTGGAAATTGGCGGCGCCACGCAAAAGCAGCTGCTGGCGCAAGGCATTGCATTTGTGCCGCAAGGCCGCAATCTGTTCGGCCAGCTCACCGTGTTTGAAAATCTGGAGCTCGGCGGCATCACCTTGGGCATGAAGACCACGCACGAGCGCATCCCCGAAGTGCTGGAGTTTTTCCCGCGCGTGAAGGAACGCATGAACTCGGCCGCCTCGGCCCTGTCGGGTGGCGAGCAAAAACAACTGGAAATCGGCCGCGCCCTGCTGCTGCGACCCAAGGTAATCCTGATTGACGAACCGTCTATCGGCCTGTCGCCGCTGGTGGTGCAGGACGTGTTTCGCCTGCTGCGCCGTCTGGCCGACCAGGGCACCACGGTGCTGATGGTGGAGCAGAACGTCAAGAGCGCGCTGAAGATTTCGGACGAGGCGATTGCGCTGGAGTCCGGCCGCCTGGTCTTGCAAAAGCCGGCATCCGATTTGCTTGCTGATCCGAACATCGAGCGTCTGTTCCTGGGCGGTGCGCATGGCGCGGCGACTGCCACGTCGGACCTGACCGCCGTGGTCTGAGACCACGCCACTTCACAAAATACCTACATAGCGAGAAAACACCATGTCACAAAGCCCGACGGCGCGCCACAGCGGCACCGACCGCGAAGAAATTTTTGAGGGCCCCAACCCGCTCGGTCTGGTGGGCGTGGAGTTCATTGAATACATCACCTCCAAGCCGCAGTCGCTGGGCAATGTGCTGGAGACCATGGGCTTTAGACCCATCGCCCGCCACCGCTCGCGCGAGGTGCTGCTGTACCGCCAGGGCGACCTCAACATCATCGTCAACGCCCACGGCAATGGCGGTGTGGTGACCGAGCGGCCACAGATTGCAGCCATCGCGCTGCGCGTGCAGGACGCCGCCACCGCCTACAAGCGCGCGCTAGACCGCGGCGCCTGGGCCGTGCCGGTGCGCGTGGAGGTGATGGAGCTCAACATCCCGGCCATCCACGGTGTGGGCACCAGCCGCATCTACTTTGTGGATCGGCATGGCGACTTCTCGATTTACGACGTGGACTTCATCCCGATTCCCACGGTGGACCAGCATCCCCCGGCCATCACCGGCCTGCATTTGTTTGGCGTGGTGCAGTACATAGGCAACGAGCGCACCGAAGACTGGACCGAGTTCTATGGCTCGCTGTTTGGCTTTACTGCGCTGGAGGACACGACCCGCTTTGGCATTCTGCCCAAGGGCCGGATTTTGCAAAGCCCGTGCAACACCTTTTACCTGCAGCTGATCGAGCCAGAGCCCGGTATTTTGGATGTGGAAGACGACGAATGCCTGCAGCGCATTGGCCTAGGCACACCCGATGTGCAGGCCACGGTTGCGGCGCTGCGCAAGCTGGGTATGGACTTTGTGCCGCCAAAAGACGAAGCCCAGGCCCAGCGTGGTGCTTTGACGCGCACGCCGGTAGCCGGCGCCATGTTCGAGCTGGTGCAGGTGACCCCCACGCCTGGCGCGCAGAACCGGGCCTGACGCCATGTCCCATTTCCAAGGCAATATCGACAACTTCGGGATGGACAGCATCTCGCTGGCCGGGCCGCTCAAGGCCAAGCTCAAGGCCATCCAGGCGGCAGGCTTCACCCAGGTGATGCTGCAGGCGCGCGACCTGGTGGGCCACGCAGACGGCTGGCGTGCGGCGGTGCAGGAGGTCAAGGACAGCGGCCTGCGCGTCACCGGCTTTCAGGTGCTGCGCGACTTTGAGGGCCTGTCCGGCCACTTGCACGACTACAAGGTGGACATCGCCAAGAGCATGCTGGAGATGTGCCATGCACTCGACTGCCATGTGATGCTGGCCTGTTCATCCACCTCCACGCACGCAACGGGTGAGAGCCAGAAACTGGTGCAGGACCTGCGCAAGCTGGCCATGCTGGCGATTCCCATGGACATCAAAATCGCCTTCGAGGCGCTGTCCTGGGGCCGCAGCATCAACGAGTTTCCGCAGGCCTGGGACATTATCTCGGAAGCCGACATGCCCAACCTGGGGCTGGGCTTTGATTCCTTTCACATGTTCGCCACCAAGACGCCCATGGAAGACCTGGAGCTGCTCGACCCGGACAAGATTTTTCTGGTGCAGCTGGCCGACTTTATGTGGAACGAAATCAAGACCGTGGAAGAGCGCATCAGCACGGCGCGCACCTTCCGCGTGTTTCCCGGCGAGGGCGTGCACAGCGACGCCTTGGCCACCTTGGTGCGCAAACTGCACCAACTGGGCTACCGGGGCGACTACAGCTTTGAGGTGTTCAACGACGACTACCAGCAAATACCGCTGGACGTGGTGGCAGAGCGTGCCCGCAAGGCCGCGCTCTGGCTGGGCGAGGACGTGCTGCGCCGCTCGGTGCCCATGCCCAACGCGCTGCGCCTGAAACGCCACGCCTAGGCCTGTCCGAACGCCCGCGCGATGAGCAATGTCTTTGAAGGCTTTCTCTCCACACCCGAGGTGATGGAGGCTTTTAGCGACCGCCACTTTGTGGCCGCCATGCTGCGCTTTGAGGCGGCCCTGGCCAGCGCGCAGGCCGCCCATGGCGTGATACCGGAAGCGGCGGCGCAGTCGATCGTGGACACCTGCAAGGTCGAGTTGTTTGACGCCGCAAAAATCGTGCGCGAAAGTGCCCGGGCCGGCAGCCTGTCGGTGCCGCTGGTCAAGAGCCTGAAGGAAACCGTGGGCCTGTTCAACCGCGAGGCCGTGGCCTATGTGCACTTCGGCAGCGTCAGCCAGGACGTCATCGACACCGCCATGGCGCTGATCACGCGCGACGTGCTGGAGATGGTGGAGGCCGATCTGCGCCGCTGCATTGACGCCGTCTTCGCACTGGCACAAAAGCATCTGGAAACTCCGATGCTGGCGCGCACCCTGATGCAGCCGGCCTCGGTTACCAGCTTCGGCCTGAAATGCGTCAATTGGGCAGCACCCTTGGTGCGCAGTCTCCAGCGCCTGCAAACCGTCAAGATCGGCGCCCTCAAGGTGCAACTGGGTGGCGGCATTGGCACACTGGCCCGCATGGGTGACAAGGGTCCGCAGATCACCGCCCACATGGCGCAGGCACTGGGTCTGGGCCAGCCCTGCGCGCCCTGGCACACGCAACGCGACGAATGGATTGCCTTAGGCTGCGAGCTGGGCCTGATGACCGGCAGCCTGGGCAAGATTGCCAAAGACCTGTCGCTCTTGGGCCAGTTTGAAGTAGGTGAAGTGTGGGAGCGCCACGAACCTGGGCGCGGCGCCTCATCCGACATGCCGCACAAGAACAACCCGGTGGCCAGCATGGCGTCCCTGGCCGCCGCGCAACGCGTGCCCCAGCGTTTGGCAGCCCTCTTGGCCAGCATGCCGCACGAACATGAACGCGCCCTGGGCGGCTGGCAGGCGGAACTAGCCGAGTGGTCGCAACTGCTGATGTCGGCCCACGCCAGCTCCAGCGCAATGGCCTCGGCCCTGCCCTATTTGGTGGTGGACAGCGAACGCATGCGCAGCCATATCGACGACGCCACCCGCTCGGTGGACAAGGACAGCGCCCAGACCTGGTTCGACCCGGCACTGGCCGTCGGCGCCGGTCAGTTGGCGCGCAACTATTTGTTGGCACTGCGGGCGGACCTGCCGCTGCTTGAAAAGCGGCTGGCGGCTTAACGCGTATAGCCGGGTTTAGCGCAACACCCAGAGCAAGCCGCTGATGCTGAAAAAAGAGACGGCGGTAGCCAGCAAGGTGGCCGCAGCGGCAAAGTCTTCCTGGCCATAGGCCTGGGCCAGCGTGGCATAAATACCCATCATCGGCATGGCAGCCATCAGCACGGCCGCCATGCGCAACTCGGGCGGCAGGGGCGCGACGCCCAGGACCGGCAGGGCCAGAATACACAGGCTTACCAGCAAAGGATGCAGCAGCAACTTGCCCAGAACAATCGGCCAGACACGCTGACCCATACCGGCCAGTGGCAAGCCAACCAGCGCACCGCCAATCACAAACAGCGACAGGGCACCGCTGGCGGCCGAAAACATGGCGATGGTCTGTGCCACAGGTGCAGGCAGTTTGCACCCCGACAGCGACACCACCATGCCGGCCAGCAGCGCGATAAAAAGCGGATTTTTAAACAACTTGGCCAGCGACTGCGCCAGCGCGTGCAAGGGATTGCTGCTGCCGCGTCCGCGCTCGGCCAGCACCAGCAGCAGCGGAATGACCACCAGATTTTCCACCAGCATATTCAGCGCCAGCGCCACGCCGGACACCGGTGCCAGGCTCAGCAACAGTATCGGGTAGCCGACAAAACCGCTGTTGGCGCAGGCCATGCCCATGGCGTAGAACGTGCTGGTGACGGGAGACAGGCCGCGCACCCGGCTGGCCCAAAAATAGCCCAGACCCAACACCGTCAGGCTGCCCACCAGGTAGGCCAGCAGATAGCCGGTGTTGACGATCTCGCCAAACTGGCGTTGCGACAGCGCCTTGAACACCAGCGCAGGCAAGGCCAGATTGATGACAAATTTGCCAAACACCCGCATGTCGGCCTTGGCAAAAAGCCCGGTACGGGTGAGGCCAAAGCCGAGAGCGATGATCAGGTAAATGGGGCTGGTAATGGCGAGAATATCGAGCATGGGGGCAATCGGACCGGTGCCGACTTTGACTAGGCGAAGCGGGTAAGCTTAACGCCGCCACAACCCTGATTTTCAAGGAAAAACACATTGATTCAACGCTTCCATGCGGCCCGACGGGCTGCCGCCTTGGCACTGTGCCTGCTGGCCTGTGGCTGCAGCGTACTCCCAACCCAGCCACAGGCCAGCCCCGCTCTGCTAACCCCACCTGCTTGGAACGCTCCCCTGCCCCATGGCGGTAGTACCGGCGACCTGGCGCACTGGTGGCAAAGCCTGGGTGATCCGCTGCTGGTGGAGCTGATCGCATCGGCCGAGTCTGTTAGCCCGAGCCTGGCCAGCGCCACCTCGCGCCTGCTGCAGTCGCGCGCTGCGCTGGGCAACGCCTATGCGGCCAACCGGCCCGCGCTCAATGCCTCGTTGGCCGCACAGCGCGGCATCAACGCCACCAGCCCCACCGTGGGAACCGCCCTGCAATCCAGCCTGGATGCGTCCTGGGAAATCGATCTATTTGGCGCCAACCGCGCTACAGCCAATGCCGCCGAGGCCAGGCTCCAGGGCAGCGGTGCGCAGTGGCATGACGCGCGAGTTTCGGTGGCCGCAGAAACAGCAACCCTGTACTTTTCGTGGCGCTCCTGTGGCAAGCTGCTGGCGGTGCAGCAGCTGGATGTGGCGTCGCGCCGGGAGACCGCACGCCTGAGCGCCTTAAGCGCCCAGGCCGGCTTCACCGCGCCGGCAGTGGCGGCCCTGGCGCAGGCCAGCGCGGCCGAGGGCCATGGCCGCATCACGCAACAGAGCAGCCAATGTGACAGCATGCTCAAGGCCCTGGTCGCGCTGACCGGCGTGACCGAGGCCGAGCTGCGCCAACGCCTGGAAGTCCGCACAGCGGACCAGGCAGAGCTGGCCCTGCCCGCCGTCTCCCTGTTGCCCGCAGACCTGCTATCGCAAAGGCCGGATCTGGTTGCGGCCGAGCGCGAAGTGGCCGCCGCCAGTGCCGACCTGGGCTCGACTGAGGCGCAGCGCTACCCGCGCCTGATGCTGGCTGGTCAGCTTGGCACGCTGAACTACAGCAGCCAGGGCACGAGTACCGACCTAAGCACCTGGTCCATTGGCCCGGTCACCTTGAGTCTGCCGATATTCGACGGTGGCCGCCGCGCGGCCAATGTGCAGGCGGCGCAGGCGCGCTATGCCGAGGCCGCGGCACTCTTGCGAGCCAAGGCGCGCCAGGCGGTGCGCGAAGTGGAGGACGCCCTGCTGTCCCTGGCCAGCACCGGGGCCCAGCAAGAAGACACCAGCGCCGCAGCAAACGGCTACGCCATTTCCTTCAACGCCACCCAGGCCCGCTACCAGGCCGGCTCCGCCAGCCTACCAGAGCTGGAAGAGGCAAGGCGCATCACCCTGGCGGCGCAGACCTCCCTTCTGCAGCTCGAACTAGCGCGCATCCAGGCCTGGATCTCGCTCTACCGCGCCCTCGGCGGTGGCTGGAAGCTTGATGCCGCTGACCCGCTCAAACCCACTTGATCAATGCCCAAAAACATGAAGACACTTCAATCCACTCACTTGGCCAATACGCTTTGTTTGAGTCTGGCTGCCATCGGGGCCGTCACTATCGGCTACGCGCAGGATGCCCCAAAGACCAGCGCCGCGCCCAAGGCGGCCATGACCGTGACCACTACCCAACCCAGCCAAAGCGCCCTGCCCTTGCGGCTGGCGGCCAACGGCAATATTGCCGCTTGGCAGGAGGCCAGCGTAGGTTCCGAATCAGGCGGCCTCAAATTGCAAGAAGTGCGCGTGAATGTGGGCGACGTTGTCCAGCGCGACCAGGTGCTGGCGGTGTTCGCGTCTGAGACCGTGCTGGCCGACCTGGCCCTGGCCCGTGCCAACTTGGCCGAGGCCCAGGCCCAGGCTGCGGACGCCGCAGCCAACGCCGAACGCGCCCGCAACCTGCAGCCCAGCGGCGCCCTGAGCGCCCAGCAAATCAGCCAATACACCACCGCGGACCTGAGCGCGAAGGCGCGCGTGCAAAGCGCTCAGGCCGCGCTCATGCAACAGGAGCTGCGGCTCAAGCACACCCAGGTGCTGGCACCCGACAGCGGCGTGATCTCGGCGCGCAGCGCCACCGTGGGCGCGGTGCTGAGCCCAGGCGCGGAACTGTTTCGCCTGATCCGCCAGAACCGTCTGGAATGGCGCGCCGAGGTCACGGCTGCCGAGCTGGGCCGCATCAAGGTGGGCACCTCCGTGCAAGTGCAAAGCGCCAGTGGTAGCACGGTGTCGGGGAAGGTGCGCATGGTCGCCCCCACCGTCGATGCGCAGACGCGCAACGCCCTGGTGTATGTGGATCTGGCCGCCACGCCTGCCAACTCCAACGTCAAGGCGGGGATGTTTGCGCGCGGAGAATTTGCCTTAGGGCAATCGGGCGCGCTGACTGTGCCGCAGCAAGCGGTAGTGGTACGCGATGGCTTTAACTACGCCTTCACCGTGGGCCGTGACAACAAGGTGGCGCAGCAAAAAATCGAGACCGGGCGCCGCGTGGGCGAGCGGGTCGAAATTCTCAAGGGTCTGGCTGCGGACAGCACGATTGCCGTGGCCGGTGCCGGCTTTTTGAACGACGGCGATACCGTGCGCCTTGCGCCCGCAGCCAAGTAAGGACAGCACGCCATGAATGTTTCGGCCTGGTCGATCAAAAACCCGATAGCGGGTGTGATGTTGTTTGTGATGCTCACGTTTGCCGGGCTTATTGCCTTCAATAGCATGAAGGTGCAGCAGTTCCCCGATCTGGACCTGCCCACGGTAGTGGTGTCGGCGTCGCTGCCGGGCGCCGCACCGGCACAGCTCGAAACCGAGGTGGCGCGCAAGATGGAAAACGCCATCGCCAGCCTGCAAGGCTTGAAGCACATCTACACCAAGGTGCAGGACGGTGGCGTCACCCTCACGGCCGAGTTCCGTCTGGAAAAGCCGGGCCAGGAGGCGGTGGACGATGTGCGCTCCGCGATTGCCCAGATTCGCGCCGACCTGCCCTCCGACCTGCGCGATCCGGCCATCAGCAAGATCAACCTGGCGGGCTCCCCGGTGCTGGCCTACACGGTGAGTTCGGCTCAGATGGACGACGAGGGCTTGAGCTGGTTTGTGGACAACACCATCACCCGCAAGCTGCTGTCGGTGCGCGGTGTGGGTGCCATTAACCGCGTCGGCGGCGTCAACCGCGAAGTGGACGTGGCGCTGGACCCGGCGCGCCTGCAGGCCCTGGGTGCCACCGCGGCCGAAATTTCGCGACAGCTCAAAAACATGCAACAGGAATCGGCGGGTGGGCGCACCGACATCGGTGGCAGCGAGCAGCCGGTGCGCACTCTGGCCACCGTCGCTTCGGCGCGTGAACTCGAAGCCATGGAGCTGAGCCTGTCGGACGGCCGTCATATCCGCCTGGACCAGGTGGCCAGCATCCGCGACAGCTTTGCAGATCCGCGCGCCGCCGCCCTGCTCAATGGCAAGCCGGTGGTGGGCTTTGAGGTGGCGCGCAGCAAGGGCGCCAGCGAGGTGGAAGTGGGTGCCGGTGTGCGCAAGGCTTTGGAAGAACTGCGCCTGCAGCACCCCGACATGCAGATCACCGAGGCCTTTGACTTTGTGACCCCGGTGCAGCAGGAATACGACGGCTCCATGCACCTGCTCTACGAGGGCGCGGCACTGGCCGTACTGGTGGTGTGGCTGTTTCTGCGCGATTGGCGCGCCACCTTTGTCTCGGCCGTGGCCCTGCCGCTGTCGGCCATTCCGGCCTTTATCGGCATGCAGCAGCTCGGCTTCACCATCAATGTGGTAACTCTTCTTGCGCTGTCCCTGGTGATCGGCATTCTGGTGGACGACGCCATCGTGGAGGTGGAAAACATCGTGCGCCACCTGCGCATGGGCAAGACACCGTACCAGGCGGCGATGGAGGCAGCCGATGAGATTGGTCTGGCGGTGATCGCCACCACCTTCACGCTGATTGCGGTGTTTCTGCCGACCGCCTTTATGGCCGGCATTCCTGGCAAGTTCTTCAAGCAGTTTGGCTGGACCGCCTCGCTTGCCGTTGCCGCATCGCTGTTGGTGGCGCGGGTGCTGACGCCCATGATGGCGGCCTACATCCTCAAGCCCATCGTCACGGCGCATGCCGAGCCGAGCTGGATGCGCATCTACATGCGCTGGGCCGGTTGGTGTGTCAAGCATCGCCTGATCACCTCTCTGGCAGCGCTGGCGTTTTTTGTCGGCTCGCTGATGCTGATCCCGCTGCTGCCCAAGGGCTTTATCCCGCCGGACGACAACTCGCAAACCCAGGCCTATCTGGAACTGCCGCCCGGCTCCACGCTGGCGCAGACCCAGGTCGTAGCGGAAGCCGCGCGCCTGCGGCTGATGCAGGTGGCCCACGTGAAAAGCATTTACACCACGATTGGCGGCGGCTCGGCCGGTAGCGACCCGTTTGCGCCCCAAGGCGTCTCCGAGGCACGCAAGGCGACTCTCACCATCCTGCTGGACGAGCGCAGCGCGCGTCCGCGCAAACAGGGCATTGAGCAGCAGATACGTGAGGCGCTGGAGCCGATTGCCGGCATCCGCAGCAAGGTCGGCCTGGGCGGTTCGGGCGAGAAATACGTGCTGGTGCTCAGCGGCGAAGATCCGGCAGCCCTCAGCGCTGCAGCGCACGCCGTGGAGCGCGACCTGCGCACCATCAAAGGCCTGGGCAATGTGGCCTCCACCGCCAGTCTGGTGCGGCCCGAAATTGCCGTGCGCCCGGACTTTGCCCGCGCCGCCGACCTAGGGGTCACCAGTGCCGCCATTGGCGAGACGCTGCGCATTGCCACCCTGGGTGACTTTGACTCGGCCTTGCCCAAGCTGAACCTGAGCCAGCGACAAATTCCGATTGTGGTCAAGCTCGACAGCGCCGCCCGCACCGACCTCGACCTGCTGGGCCGCCTGAGCGTGCCCGGCGTGCGCGGCCCGGTGATGCTGAGCCAGGTGGCCACGCTGGAGATGGCCGGAGGTCCGGCGGTGATTGACCGCTACGACCGCTCGCGCAATATCAACTTCGACATCGAGCTTTCCGGCCTGCCGCTGGGCGAGGTGGCGACTGCCGTGCAGAACCTGCCCTCCATCAAAAACCTGCCGCCCGGTGTGGCGGTGCGCGAGGTGGGTGATGCCGAGGTGATGGGTGAGCTGTTTGCAAGCTTTGGCCTGGCCATGCTGACCGGCGTGCTGTGCATTTACATCGTGCTGGTGCTGCTGTTCAAGAGCCTGCTGCATCCGGTGACGATTCTGTTTGCCCTGCCGCTCTCTCTAGGTGGAGCCTTTGTCGGCCTGCTGCTGGCCGACAAGAGCTTCTCCATGCCCTCGCTGATCGGCCTGATCATGCTGATGGGCGTGGCCACCAAGAACTCGATCCTGCTGGTGGAATACGCCATCCTGGCGCGGCGCGAGCATGGCATGACGCGCTGGGAGGCGCTGCTGGACGCCTGCCGCAAGCGCGCCCGTCCCATCATCATGACCACCCTGGCCATGGGTGCAGGCATGATGCCGATTGCCATTGGCCTGGGCGCGGCCGATACCAGCTTTCGGGCGCCGATGGCGATTGCCGTGATTGGCGGGCTGATCACCTCCACGTTTTTGAGCCTGCTGGTCATCCCGGCGGTGTTTACCTATGTGGATGACCTGGGGCAGTGGACGGCGCGCAAGTTGCGACGTACGCCTGAATACAAGTAATATCATCCCCAATGACTCACAGGGAAAAGACATGCGGTTTCACACAATGCTAGCACCGGCGGTGCACGAATAGTCGCAGCTTCTGACCACCATGCCGAGCCACCCACCTTCCACCGACATCTGGAGCCGTTCGCTGCCCGCCTCTGACGCGCAAAACCCCTGGAGACTGGCACTGGAACGTTCGGGACTGGGCGTGTGGGACTGGAACATACGGACCGGGCACCAAACCCATTCCGCTCGCTGGGAAGAGATGCTGGGCTATTCGGCCGGCGAATTGAAGCGCGGCTTCCAGGAATTTGCCAGCCGTGTCCACCCCGACGACCTGGCCCAGGAGCAGCTCGCCCTCAAGCGCTATCTCGAAGGCCTGGCTCCCAGCTATGCCTGTGATGTCCGCATGCGCCACAAGGCCGGTCACTGGTGCTGGATTGTTTCGCGCGGCACGGTGGTGGAGCGCGACGCCGCCGGTCGGCCCCAGCGCATGATAGGAACCCACACCGACATCAGTGCGCGCAAGGAGGCAGAGGCCGAGTTGCGCCAACGTTCCTTGCTGCTGCGCAACACCCTGGGCAGCATCAGCCAGGGCGTCTTCGTGTTCGATGCCCAGCATCGCGTTGTCTCCTTTAATTCCCGTGCCTGCGAACTGCTGGACTTATCCGCAGACTGGTTAAACCGCCAACCCACGCTCCAGGAGGTCAACCAGCTGCAGCTCCAGCGCGGCGATTTTGGCCGCGATGCCGAACGGGTGGCAAGCCATGCGCGGGACTACATATTCAGTGATGGTAAGGGGCCAGCCCCCCCCATCTACCTGCGCGTCACGCCCCAGGGGCGCACGCTGGAAGTCAAAACCCAGGTACTGCCCGAAGGCGGCATGGTGCGAACTTTCTCGGACGTGTCCGACTACGTGCAGGTGGAAAAGTACCGCGAACGGCAGGACAAATTGCTGGAGGCGATGCAGTCCCTGGCCCAGGTGGGTGGCTGGGAGGTGGACGTGCTGGCCGATCAGGTGTTCTGGACCGAGGGCGTGTACCGGATTTTGGAGACCTCGCCCGAAGAATATTCCCCCGGCACCGCCATGGGAACGGCAGAGCGCTTCTTTACACCGCAATCGGTGCAATTGATGCGCGCATCCTATTTCGACAGCGTCAACCAACCGGCCACGCACGACCTGGAAGTGGAAGCCATCACGGCCAAGGGGCAGCGCATCTGGCTCCACGCCGTGGGCACCTCCTTGTGGCAGGACGGGCGCTTGGTCTCCCGGACCACGGTGGTACAGAATATTACCGAAGCCAAGCTGGCCCGCATGGCGCTCAAGGACTCGGAAAACCTGTGGAAACTGGCGCTGGAAAGTACCGGCGACGGCGTCTGGGACTGGCATATTCCCAGCGGCGTTGAGCATTACTCCAGACGTCTGATCGAGATGTACGGCTTTTCCGAGGGTGAAATTGCCGATACCGCTATGGAACTGGACCAGCGCAGCCACCCTGAAGACGTGGCCCAAATGGAGCAGGACCGCGAGGCCCATTTCCGGGGCCTGACGCCCACCTACCACAACGAACACCGCGTGCGCTGCAAGGACGGCAACTGGAAATGGGTGCTCAGCCGCGGCATGGTGATCAACCGGGATAGCGAGGGCAGGCCGCTGCGCATGATTGGCACGCATACCGATATCACCGAACGCAAGAACGCAGAGGCACTGATCCGGCAGCAGGCATTTTTTGACACGCTCACCGGACTGCCCAACCGGCGCATGCTGCGCGACCGCCTGGAGCAGGAAATCAAGCGCTGCAAACGCGACGTCCACCAGTTGGCGATTCTGTTCATCGACTTGGACCACTTCAAGGAGGTCAACGACACCCTGGGCCATGACAGTGGCGACCAACTGCTGGTGCAGGCCGGCAGTCGCATCCGCGCCTGTGTGCGCGACTGCGATACCGTGGCGCGCATGGGCGGTGACGAATTCACCGTCATCCTCACCGACATCGCCAACGCCGACCACCTGGAGGCGCTGTTGCAGAAGATACTGCGCTCGATGGACGACTTGTTCCAGATTGGCGACGAACAGGTATTTGTGTCGGCCAGCATAGGCATCACCCTGTACCCGTTGGATGCCACCGATATTGAAGACCTGTACAAGAACGCCGACCAGGCCCTGTATGTGGCCAAGGGCGAGGGGCGCAACCGCTTTAGTTTCTTTACCCCGGCACTGCAGGAGGCGGCGCAGACCCGGGTGCGCCTGGCCAGCGATTTGCGCACCGCGCTCAGTGACAACCAGTTCCGCGTGCTGTACCAGCCCATCATTGAACTGAGCACCGGCTCCATTCACAAGGCCGAGGCGCTGATCCGCTGGCAACACCCCAAGCGCGGTCTGGTCAGCCCGGCCGCTTTTATTCCCATTGCCGAGTCCAGTGGACAGATTGTGGACATTGGTGAATGGGTATTCCAGCAGGCTGCGGCCCAGGTACAGGAATGGCGCAAGACCTTGCATCCGGATTTCCAGATCAGCGTCAACCGCTCGCCGGTGCAGTTTCGCCACACCGACAGCGGCCAGGCCTCCTGGGGCATGCAGCTGCACGCCATGGGCCTGCCCGGAGACAGCCTGGTGGTGGAAATCACCGAAGGCCTGCTGCTTGACACCAATGAGGTGGTGGGCGAGCAGTTGCTGGCGCTGGGCGACGCCGGCATCAAGGTCTCGCTGGACGACTTTGGCACCGGCTATTCCTCGCTGGCCTATTTGCAGAAATTCGACATCGACTTCATCAAGATCGACCAGTCTTTTGTGCGCCACCTGATTCCCGAATCCACCGATCTGGCGCTGTGCAAGGCCATCATCGTGATGGCCCATGCCCTAGGCATGCAGGTGATTGCAGAAGGCGTAGAGACGGCACAGCAACGCGACCTGCTGACCGAGGCCGGTTGCGACTACGGCCAGGGTTATCTGTTTGCCCGGCCGATTGCTGCAGACGAATTCGAGACCCTGGTGCGCATGCTGTGACCGGCACAGGGCAGCCATCTGTTCCAATCCAGGCCATGACCCCAAACAGCAATATCGAGCAGCGACTGGAAGCCCTGGAAATCAAGGCCAGCTTTAGCGAGGACCTGGTGGACAAGCTGGACCAAATCATTACCGCGCAGCAGCGCACCCTAGACGCGCTGGTTTCAGAGCTGCGCTTCCTGCGCGACCAGGCGTCCAGCACCACCGAGGGTGGGGCTGCGCGCAATCTGCGCGACGACTTGCCGCCGCATTACTAGAAGGAGACTCTCATGCGCTTTCCCCTGCCCGAGCTCAATTCCCTGCCCGCCGATATCCAGGCCAAGATTCTGGAGGTGCAGGAAAAATCCGGCTTTATCCCCAACGTGTTTCTGGCACTGGCGCGGCGTCCGGCCGAATGGCGCGCCTTCTTCGCCTACCACGATGCCTTGATGCTGCGCGAGGATTCCAGCCTGAGCAAGGGCGATCGCGAGATGATTGTCACCGTCACCAGTGCGGCCAATGCATGTCTCTATTGCGTGGTGGCGCACGGCGCCTTGTTGCGCATTTATGAGAAAAAGCCGCTGCTGGCCGACCAGGTGGCGGTGAACTACCGCAAGGCCGACATCACGCCGCGCCAGCGCGCCATGCTGGACTTCGCCATGAAGGTCTGCGAAAACAGCCAGGCGGTGGATGAGGCCGACTTTGCCGCGCTGCAAGCCCACGGCTTTGACGATGAGGACATCTGGGACATCACCGGCATCACGGCCTTTTTTGGCCTGTCCAACCGCATGGCCAGCGTCACCGGCATGTTGCCCAATCCCGAGTTCTACCTGCTTGGGCGTCTGCCCAGGGAAAAGAAGTAGGTCATGCGGCTTGCTCACTGCGGTCTAGCCTGGACCCGCTGGTGGGCATTGGCACGGGGCGCCCTGCTGCTTTGCGCTATCGCCAGCGGCCCAGCACACAGCCAGGCCGACGTGCTGGCGCAACCGGAACTGTCCAGCGGTCTGAGCGACAAACCCGGCTGGACCACGCAGCGCTATGCCGTCGCAGCCGCGAATCCCCTGGCCACCCGTGCCGGTCAGGAAATCTTGCAAAAGGGTGGCAGTGCGGTCGACGCCGCAGTCGCCGTGCAAATGGTGCTGGCCCTGGTGGAGCCCCAAAGCAGCGGCATAGGTGGCGGCGCTTTTTTGCTGCACTTTGACGGCCACCGCACACAGGCCTATGACGGGCGCGAAACCGCCCCAGCCCTCGCCACACCGGGTCTGTTTTTGGACGCCACCGGCCAACCGCTGGGCTTTATGGAGGCGGTGCTGGGCGGGCGCTCGGTGGGCGTGCCCGGCGCGCTGTGCATGCTGTATCTGGCGCAGCAACAGCATGGCAGGTTGCCTTGGAAAATGCTGTTTGAACCGGCCATCCGCCTGGCCAAGCAGGGTTTTGCCATCAGCCCGCGCATGGCCACCTTGCTGTCAGCAGAACAGTCACTCAAGAGCGACCCGGTGGCCTTGGCCTATTTTTACGACACCCTGGGCAAGCCCTGGCCGGTAGGCCATGTGCTGCGCAATCCGGAACTGGCAGCCGTGCTGCAGGCCATTGCCCAGCGCGGACCGGATGCCCTGATGCGCGGAGCTGTGGCGCAGGCGCTGGTGAAGAAGGTACAGTCGCATGCCCATGGCGATACCCATGCCGGCAGCCTGGCGCTGGCCGATCTGGCAGCCTATCGGGCAATCGTGCGCGAACCCCTGTGTTTTGACTACCCGGTGTCGCAAACGGCACGCGCCTTGCGCATTTGCGGTATGCCGCCACCGAGCTCCGGCACGCTGGCAATCGGCCAGATTCTGGGCCTGTTGAACGCCACGCAGGGCGCAGACCAGCCACTGGCACAAGGCCTGCCCAACGCGCAATGGCTGCACCTTTACACCGAGGCCACGCGTCTGGCCTTTGCCGACCGGGCGCAGTATGTGGCCGACCCGGGCTTTGTGGACGCCCCGGCGGGCAACTGGTCCAGTCTGCTGGCACCAGCCTACCTGGCTGGGCGGGCCAAAGCCATTCAAGCAGATGGCCCAGCCATGCAACAAGCCCAGCCGGGCACACCGGGAGCGGTGGCTGTGGCTTATGCGCCCATGCCGCAGCAAACCGAGCACGGCACCTCGCACATTTCCATCGTCGATGCCTTCGGCAACGCGCTCAGCATGACCACCACCATCGAGGACGCCTGGGGCGCGCGCTTGATGGTGAACCGGGGACTGGGCCTCTCTGGTGGCTTTTTGCTCAACAACCAGTTGACCGATTTCGGCTTTGAGCCTTTGGGCAGGGATGGTGCGCCGGTAGCCAATCGGGTGGAGCCGGGAAAGCGGCCGCGCTCCTCCATGTCGCCGATTCTTGTTTTTGACAACTCTTCAGGCAAGCTGGTCTTGAGTGTCGGCAGCCCCGGCGGCGCCTTCATCATCCACTTCACGGCCAAGACGCTTCTAGGCGTGCTGAACTGGGGCCTGAACCCGCAACAGGCCATAGCCCTTCCCAATTTCGGCAGCCTGGGTGGGCCGTTGTTTCTGGAGCAAGGGCGCTTCCCGGCACCGGTGGTGGCAGCACTGCGGGCACGTGGTCATAACGTCGTAGAAACGCCCCTGCCCAGCGGCCTGCAGGCGATTGAACGCATACCGGGCGGCTACTTAGGCGGCGCCGATCCGCGCCGCGAAGGGCTGGTGCTGGGCGACTAGCATAATCAGCAGCCCATGGCCATTCCACAAACCTTTATCCAAGAACTCGTCGCCCGCGCCGACGTGGTGGAGATCGTCGGCCGCTATGTGCCGCTCAAAAAGGCCGGCGCCAACTTCATGGGCCTGTGCCCGTTTCACGGCGAGAAGTCGCCCTCGTTTTCGGTCAGCCCGACCAAACAGTTCTACCACTGCTTTGGCTGTGGCAAGAATGGCAATGCCATCAGCTTTTTGATGGACCACGCCGGCATGACTTTTATTGAAGCCGTCAAAGACCTGGCCCAGCAATATGGCATGCAGGTGCCCGAGGAAGAAGGCACGCCGCAGGACCGCGCCCGCGCCCAGGAGCAGCGCGAGAAGCAGCACACATTGACCTCCGTGCTGGAGCAGGCCGGGGACGCCTACCGCCGGGCACTGCGTGAGTCGGACCGCGCCATTGCCTACTTCAAGGGACGCGGCCTGTCGGGCGAGGTGGCCAAGCAGTTTGGCCTGGGCTACGCGCCAGAAGGTTGGCGCAGCCTGGCCAGCGTCTTCCCGCATTACGACGACCCGCTCCTAGTAGAAAGCGGCCTGGTGATCAGCACGGCGGAAGAGCCCGGCGCTGAGGAAAAGCGCTACGACCGCTTCCGCGACCGCGTCATGTTCCCGATCCGCAATATCAAGGGCGAGTGCATCGGCTTTGGCGGGCGCGTGCTGGGCGATGACAAACCGAAATACCTCAATTCGCCGGAGACACCGGTGTTCAGCAAGGGCCGCGAGCTCTATGGCCTATTTGAAGCCCGCGCTGCCCTGCGCGACCAGGGCTATGTGTTGGTGACCGAGGGCTATATGGATGTGGTGGCGCTGGCGCAGCTGGGCTTTCCCAATGCCGTGGCCACGCTGGGCACGGCCTGCACGCCTGAGCATGTGCAAAAGCTGTTCCGCTTTACCGACTCGGTGGTGTTCAGCTTTGATGGCGACGCCGCCGGACGCCGCGCCGCACGCAAGGCGCTGGACGGTGCACTGCCCTATGCCACCGACGTGCGCAGCATCAAATTTTTGTTTCTGCCGGCCGAGCATGACCCGGACAGTTTTATTCGCGCCAACGGCCGTGAGGCCTTTGCCCGCTATGTGTCCGAGGCCACGCATCTAAGTCGCTTTCTGATCGAGTCGGCACGCGAGGGCCTAGATCTCAACAGCGCCGAGGGCCGCGCCCACCTGTCCAGCAACGCCAAACCGCTGTGGAGTTCGATGCCCGAGGGTGCACTGAAAATGCAGCTGTTGGGCGAGATTGCCGACCTGGTGCAGCTGACCGGGCGCGAACTCTCGGCGTTATGGAATCCGGTGGCAGCCGGCGCAAAGCCGACGCGTGAAACGGCCTGGCGCAGGGGCAATTTTGGCCAGGACTGGTCGGGTTCTGCGAGCGGCGCGGGATACGGCGCGGTCCGCAGTCGGGTGGCTGGCCGCTCGCAACCGGCCAGCCGCGCCGACCATGCCACGCGCATCCTGCTCGGGCACTCGGCGCTGTGGGACACGCTTGGCAACGAAGACCATAGCCTGCTCTGCGATTTGCCCGACGGCCATGGCCCGCTGTTGGCCTGGCTGGAGGCCCAACTCCATGAACATGGCGCCCTGCCCTGGGAAGCGCTGCGCGAATCCCTGAGCGGCCACCCGGCAGAGGAACTGGCACTGCGTCTGATGTCGGGACCGGCCATTCCGGTGCCGTCGCCCGCCGAATCAGCGCCCGAGCTGCGCGATCTGCTCAACCGCATGCTCGTGGATCGCCTCAAGGCCCAGGAGACCGATGCCATTGCAGCCTCCAAGTCCGATCCGAGCGCCCTGCAACGCTACCAGGAACTGCGGCTACGCCGGGTGGAACTAATGAACAGCCTGGAAAAACCGCTGGTATAATGCCGGGTTGATTCGGCAAGAGCGACAGCAACACCTCCGGTCCAGGCCATATGTAGACACCGTTCTCAGCAGGCCACCTTACCGCAAGGATTGCATTCCAAATGTTCGCCCATACATCTTGCCGTGGGATGTTTCTTCCCTCCCCTGCCACCTGAGGCGCCCAGCGCGACCCGGATGGCGTTTGATGCCAGCCAGATTTGTTTTGATGACCTGAGGTTTTCGCATGCCCGTTCAAAAATCAGCCAAGCCAGCAAGCAACGCCACCAAGCCCGCCAGCGCGACCAAGACCGACAAGAAAGTGCAACCTGTGTCCACATCCAAAGCCGCTCTGAAAGCCGCAGCCGACGAACTTCTGGCAAAGAAAAAGCCCGGCCGCCCGCCCAAGGCCGCCGCCACCGAGTCCAGCGCTCCGGCGGCCAAGCGCGGTCGCAAGCCCAAGGCGGATACAGCTGTCAAGAGCGCAGGGGTCGCGGAAGACATGGACATGTCCGACATTGAAGCGGATCTGGTGGGTGAACCCGAAGCCGTCACCACCACGGCCACCGGTGAAAAGGTCAAACCCCTGCGCATGAAGATCAGCAAGGCAAAAGAACGCGCCTTGATGAAGGAATTCGGCCTGGACGAGACCGTGTTGTCCGAAGAGGACATGGCCAAACGCCGCGCCCGCCTGAAGGCCCTGATCACGCTGGGCAAGACGCGCGGCTACCTGACGCACGGCGAAATTTCCGATCACCTGCCCGACAAACTGGTCGATGCGGAAACCCTCGAAGTGGTGATCTCCATGTTGAACGACATGGGTGTGGCCGTTTACGAACAGACGCCCGATGCGGAAACCCTGTTGCTCAACAACAATGTGTCCACGGCAGCAACGGTTGAAGAAGCCGAAGAAGAAGCCGAAGCGGCCCTGTCCACCGTGGACAGCGAGTTCGGCCGTACCACCGACCCGGTGCGTATGTACATGCGCGAAATGGGCACGGTCGAGTTGCTGACGCGCGAAGGCGAAATTGAAATCGCCAAGCGCATCGAAGGCGGCCTGATGGCCATGATGGAGGCCATCAGTGCGTCTCCCGCCACCATCGCCGAAATTTTGCGCCTAGGCGAAGAAATCCGCGAAGGCAAGGTCGTCATCACCACCGTCGTCGACGGTTTTTCCAACCCCAACGAGGCCGATGACTATGTGGCCGAAGAAGACTTCGACGAGTTCGATGAGAACGATGACGATGACGGCAAGGGCGGCTCCAAGGCCCTGACCAAGAAGCTCGAAGAGCTCAAGAAACAAGCACTGGAGCGATTCGACAAGCTGCGCGAGCTGTTCGAAAAAATCCACAAAACCTATGACAAGGAAGGTTACGGCACACCGACCTACGTCAAGACACAAAAGGCCCTCAGCGAAGAGCTGATGACCATCCGCTTCACCGCCAAGGCGATTGAAAAGCTGTGCGACATGGTGCGCGGCCAGGTCGATGACGTGCGCAAGATGGAGCGCGAACTGCGCCGCATCATCGTCGACAAGTGCGGTTACTCGCAGGAACTCTTCATTGCCGAATTCAGCGGCCGCGACAAACACAACCAGCCCGCGCCCAGCAATTTGCTAAACCTGAAGTGGATCGAAAAGCAGGCAGCTTCGGGCAAGCCATGGGCGGCAGTGATGGGTCGCAATATTCCACCGGTGCAGGATCTGCAGCAAAAGCTGACCGATCTGCAGTCGCGCGTGGTCGTGCCCCTGGCCCAGCTCAAGGACATCAACAAGCGCATGAACTCGGGCGAGTCGTCCAGCCGTGCGGCCAAGAAAGAGATGATCGAGGCCAATTTGCGCCTGGTGATCTCGATCGCCAAGAAGTACACCAACCGTGGCCTGCAGTTCCTCGACTTGATCCAGGAAGGCAACATCGGTTTGATGAAGGCCGTGGACAAGTTTGAATACCGCCGCGGCTACAAGTTCTCCACCTATGCCACCTGGTGGATTCGCCAGGCCATCACCCGCTCCATCGCCGACCAGGCGCGCACCATCCGCATTCCGGTGCACATGATCGAGACGATCAACAAGCTGATGCGGGTGCAAAAGCAGCTCGTGCAGGAATACGGCCGCGAACCGTCCCCCGAGGAAATCGCCGAGGAAATCCACCTCCCCGTCGAACGCGTCCGCGCCGTGCTCAAGATGGCCCAGCAACCCATCTCCCTGCAAGCTCCCGTCGGCGATAGCGACGATACCTCGTTCGGCGACTTTATCGAAGACAAGTCCGCTGACAACCCGATGGAGGAAGCCGGCTTTTCGATGCTCAAGGACAAGATCAAGGACGTGCTGGACACGCTAACCGAAAGGGAGCGGGAGGTGTTGGAGCAACGCTTCGGCCTCAAGGACGGCTATAGCCGCACACTTGAGGAAGTCGGCCGCCAATTCCAGGTGACCCGCGAACGCATCCGCCAGATCGAAGCCAAGGCGCTGCGCAAGATGCGCCACCCCACCCGCATCCGCAAACTCGAAGGCTTCATCGAACTGCCCGGTGCCTGACCCGAACCGCAGCGGCGGTCTGCGACCGTCGCCAATTGCCGTAGCTGGTTGGCGTAATTGTCGTCGCTGATTGTCTCGGAACCTCCTCATGCACCGGACTCGCGAAATCGAGCGACGGTCGCAAACCGCCGCTACAAGTCTACCCCGCCATGGACACGCCCGAAGAATTCACCACGATCCAATCCATCTTCGTGCGCCATCGCAACGCTCTGCTCGTTAGGGGACAGTTCACGCCGCTTTACGTCGATTACTATCTGCACCTCATGCAGCATGGCATCCGCCATCCGATGGAACTCGACCAGATGCTCAAGGACACGCTGGCCGTGCTCACCCTGCACCTCGTCGCCCGCCCCTGGGCGGAAACCATCGCCTGGACCGCCAACCTCCGCGCGCCTCGCATCAATCTCTTCGTCACCGGCGGCTCCCTAACCGAAGCGGTCACCGGTCGCATCTTCACCGAAGACGTGCGAGAACCTGATCGCAATCTCTTCTACGCCCAGACCACCAGCATCGAAGGGGCCGCTCCCCGTCTGTCTAACATGGAAGTGGAAGGTAACGATCCGGTCCGGTGGCTGGCCCAATTTTACGAGCAATCCGAGCAACGCCCGGCCCGCGCCTTCCGCCTGGAAGACGAAACCTTCGCGCTGGTGGCGGCCCAACCGGATTGCGATCTCGAGTGGTTGGCCGCCCTGGACGAGGCCGCCGTGGCCGCTCTCGACTCCAGCGAACAAACCAAACTGCTGGAAACCCGCCGCTTCCGGTTCCATTGCGGCTGCGATCTAACGCGCATCCTGCCCGTCCTTGGCGGCTGGAAAAACCGCCTCGACGAACTCTTCCACGGCGCGGCCACGATCACCGTCCAATGCCCCCGCTGCGCCGCAAGATACACCGTCACCCGTGAAATGCTCGCGTAGACGCTTGGTCACAACGCGGACCGGGGCCGAGCCAATGGCAGCGACGCTCCTCCGAGGCGGCCGGTGGGGAATCGGCCACGTCGGCCCGAAATCGGATCCTCACAGACCGCCGCTGGTGCAATTCAAGAGCTGCCGGGCGGCGGTGGCGGCGGGGATTTGGTTGGTTGCGACTTGTTGCTCATAGGCGGGGAGGAGGCGTTGAATGCGCGGGTTGCGGTAGAAGTGGTTGCGCAGTTCTTCTTCGATCATGGCATGCATCCACTCCACGGCCTGCCGCTCGCGGCGCGCGCCAAAGGCTCCGGACCCGCGCGTGGCGAGGACGAATTCGCCGATGCTCCGCCACAATTCGGTTAGAGTGGCCGGGATGTGAGCGGAACAGGTGGTGCAGCGGGTTTCCCAGCCGCTGGTGGCGTTCTGGAGGAAACCCAGCACGCGGTTGAGCTCGGCGGCGGCCAGGTTGGCACGGCCGATGTTGTCGCCGTCGGCTTTGTTGACCGCCAGCAGGTCGGCGATTTCAATGACGCCCTTTTTCATGCCTTGGAGTTCGTCACCGGCACCGGCGAGCATGATGAGGAGGAAAAAATCCACCATCGAGCGCACCGTCACTTCGTTTTGGCCGACACCGACGGTCTCGACGAAAATGACATCGAAGCCGGCGGCCTCGCACAGCAGCATCGTTTCGCGGCTCTTGCGGGCGACGCCGCCTAACGAACCGCCGGAGGGCGAGGGCCGGATGTAGGCTTGCGGGTGGCGCACGAGGTTTTCCATGCGGGTCTTGTCGCCCAGGATGCTCCCGCCGCTGACGCTGCTGGACGGATCCACGGCGAGCACGGCGAGGCGGTGGCCTTGGTCGCAGAGCAGGCATCCGAGGGTTTCGATGAGCGTGCTTTTGCCGGCACCGGGCACCCCGGTGATGCCGACCCGGATCGAGTTGCCGGTGTGGGGCAGCAACCGGGTGAGAAGCTGTTGGGCGAGCGCCTGGTGGGTGGGGTGATTGCTCTCCACCAGCGTGATGGCCCGCGAAAGGATGCCAATGTCGGCCGCCAGCACCCCTCGGGTGTAGTCATCAGGGGTGAGTTTGCGCCGCTTGGCCGGCTGCTTGAGGTTTACCGCCGCCGAGTCTGGCAGAATCCCGGACATCACGCGACAGGCAAATTTCGGGTCGTGTTCCGATCCCACGGGCACCCAATCCGGCAGCGCCGCGGATGACACACTTGAACAGCCAGGATCCGGCGGTGGGTCGGCTGCGTTATCGGAATCTGTGTTCATGAAATAGGGGGGGTGCTTGCGGTGCGGTGGCAAAGCGTTTGACCACCACTTACGCCGATTCCACCCGATTATCAAGGGTTTGCTGCGAGGCTAGACATTGAAAATCCAGCGCCGGTCCGTGATAGAGCCGCGACCTTGCGCAAGCATCCGACCCCGTTTCGCCGGAAAAACCGCCTTTCTGTTAGCAAATCATTCTGACGATCGTCAGAATGATTTGCTAACAGATGTGTCCGTTTCGCATGGCGGCGATCCGATTCCTCAGGCCCGGGCTCGCAACTCGACGTGCCGCGTCTTGCCGCTGGTGGTCTTCGGCAACTCGCCGACAAACTCGATCTCGCGCGGATACTTGTAAGGTGCCACCGCCTGTTTGCAGTGGTCCTGCAACTGTTGCTTGAGAGCTTCGTCCGGCTCCGAGCCATTGCGCAGGACCACGAACGCCTTGACGACCTGGCCGCGGATCGGGTCGGGTTTGCCCACCACGGCGACATCCAGCACGGCACGGTGCTCTAACAAGGCACTCTCGACTTCAAACGGCCCGATCCGGTAGCCGGAACTCTTGATGACGTCGTCCTTGCGCCCGACAAACCAATAATAGCCGTCGGCGTCGCGGGTGGCGCGGTCGCCTGTTAGATACCAGTCGCCGCGGAACCGGTCGGCGGTGACCTCCGGGTGCAGCCAGTATTCCTGGAACAGGCCGAGCGGGCGCTGAGGTGCCACGCGCAAGGCCACTTCGCCTTCCTGGCCGTCCTGCAATTCGTTCAAGCGCTCATCTAACAACGCGATCTCGAACGCCGGATTGGCCCGCCCCATCGAGCCGGGCCGCACCGGGTGGCCCAGGCAGCGGAAATTGCCGATGAGCATCACGGATTCCGTTTGGCCGTAGGCCTCGTAGAGGGTCAGTCCCGTCGCGTCTTTCCAAATCGCCAGCACCTCCGGATTGAGCGGCTCGCCGGCGGTGACGGCATGGCGGAGGTGCGGGAACCGGAACTTGGTTAGGTCCTCGCGAACGATCAGGCGCAGTGCGGTGGGCGGCGCGCACCAAGTGGTGATCGGATAGGTTTCGAGGGTGCGCAGGGCCCTGACCGGATCGAATTTGCCGCGGCTGTCGGCGACGAAGACGCAGGCGCCCATCTGCCACGGCGCGTAGAAGCTCGACCACGCGGCCTTTGCCCAGCCCACATCGGAGAGATTCCAGTGGAGGTCATCGGGCTTGAGGTCGAGCCAATAGGTGGCGGTGAGCCGGTGCGCGATCCCGTAGCTGGCCTGGGTATGCAGGACCATTTTCGGGTGCCCCGTGGTGGCGCTGGTGAAATACAGGATTCCCGGTGCGTCGCTGCGAATCGGTTCATCAGCGAACGTGGCGGAAGCGCTGCCCACCCCGGCATCGAAGTCGGCCCAACCGGGAGTTTCCGCTCCGACCGCGATACGCAGCCCGGCGAAATCCGTTAGTTTTTGCGTGCCCTCCGCGTCGGTGATCACCGCGCTAATTCTGGCGGCGTCGATGCGGTAAAGCAGGTCGCGTGGTGTCAGCAGGGGCGTTCCCGGCACCGGCACCGCACCGAGCCGAATCAAGCCGAGCATGGCGATCCACCATTGTGGCACCCGGTGCAGCACCAGCAGCACGCGGTCGCCGCGATCGATTCCGCTGGCCTTGAAGAAATTCGCGGCCTGCCGGCTGAGGGTGGCGAGTTGGCGGAACGTGTATTGCTCTTCGCGTGCGGCGTCGTCGGTCCACCACAGTCCCAAGGCCTCGGGGCGCTCGGCGGCCCAGTGCTCGATGACGTCGGTGGTGAAATTGAAATGTTCCGGAACGTCGAGCCGCGCGGAGGGAGGAGTGGCGAGTTGGGTGGGAGCGGGAGGCATGGTGGCGGGCGGGGAAGTGGGTGGATTTGAGCATACGGGGCCTCCGCGCCCTGCCAAGTGAAATGATCCGGCGGGCGTTCAGGCGGGTTAGGATCCCAAAACCGGGGCTTGGGTCGAATCGGATTTATTTTCAATCTCCCGCTTGCCACGGGCGGGTGGGCGTTTAGTCTATCGGCACAATCGCACATGAAAATCTGGCTTGATGGCAAATTGGTGGACGAATCCGCAGCGAAAATTTCGGTCTTTGATCACGGTCTGCTCTATGGGGACGGGGTCTTTGAGGGGATTCGGTTTTACAACGGACGCATTTTCCGCTTGGAGGATCACGTTCGGCGGCTCTTTGACTCGGCCCGCGCGATCGTGCTGGAAATGCCCTGGAGCCAGGAGGATGTGTGCCGCTTCACCTGCGAAACGGTGGCGGCCAACGGCCTCAGAGACGGCTACATCCGGTTGGTGGTGACCCGCGGTAGCGGTGAACTCGGGCTTAATCCGTATCTGTGCCCGAAGCCGTCGATGTTCATCATCGCCTCGACCATCAAACTCTATCCGGAGGAGCACTACAGCAACGGCCTCGCCCTCATCACTTGTGCCACCCGCCGCCCGGCGCCCGCCGCGCTGATGCCACAGGTGAAGTCCCTCAACTATCTGAATAACATCATGGCCAAGGTGGAAGCCATCCAGGCCAACGCGCTGGAAGCCGTCATGCTCAACGAGCAGGGCTACGTCGCCGAATGCACAGGGGACAACCTGTTTATCATCAAGAAGGGCGCCGTGCTCACCCCGCTCATCAGCGAT
>Ga0118677_10002853_pt1 | contig 33953 bp, 35 predicted proteins | sample AliMusrvi5mmetaG_FD_86154 | JGI IMG/M metagenome (GOLD analysis project Ga0118677, IMG submission 86154)
GGCAAAGCGGTGGACGAGGCGAGCGTCCTCGACCTGCTCTCCACCGAGAGCGACGACGCGCTCGACGACGACGAGACGATCTGAGCCGGCGCCTGAAGGGAAGCACGTGAAGGGATTGATCCTCAGCGGCGGCGCCGGCACTCGCCTGCGCCCCATCACCCACACCTCGGCGAAGCAGCTCGTGCCCGTGGCCAACAAGCCCGTGCTCTTCTACGGCCTCGAGGCGATGCAGGCCGCCGGCATCACGCAGGTCGGCATCGTCGTCGGCGAGACGCGCGCCGAGATCGAGGCCGCGGTCGGTGACGGCGGCCGCTTCGGCCTCGAGGTGACGTACCTGCCGCAGGAGGCGCCGCTCGGCCTGGCGCATGCGGTCCTCATCGCCGAGGAGTTCCTCGACGACGAGCCCTTCGTGATGTACCTCGGCGACAACCTCCTCAAGGAGGGCATCGCGCCGTTCGTGCGCGCCTTCGAGCAGAGCGCGCCGGACGCGCTGATCCTGCTGCAGAAAGTCAACGACCCGAGCTCCTACGGCATCGCCGAGCTCGACGGCGCTCGCGTCAAGCGGCTCGTCGAGAAGCCGCCCGAGCCGCGCAGCGACCTGGCGCTCGTGGGCGTCTATCTGTTCACTCCGGCCGTCTTCGCGAGCGTCAAGGCGATCGCCCCGTCGCCGCGCGGCGAGCTGGAGATCACCGACGCGATCCAGCACATGATCGACCGCGGCCTGCGCGTGGAGCCGCACACGGTGACCGGCTGGTGGAAGGACACCGGCAAGCTCGAGGACATGCTGGAGGCCAACCGGCTCATCCTCGGCACCATCGAGCGCGACCTGCGCGGCGAGGCCACGGACTGCACGCTGGAGGGCGCCGTCCAGATCGGCGCCGGCAGCGTGCTCGAGCGCTGCACCGTGCGCGGACCCGTGGTGATCGGCGAGCGCTGCCGGCTCAGCGACACCTACGTCGGCCCGTACACCGCCATCAGCGACGGCGTCGTCGTGGAGCAGGCGGAGATAGAGCACTCCATCATCCTCGAGAACAGCCGCATCTGCCGGCTGGGGGCGCGCATGGCGGACAGCCTCATCGGGCGCGACTGCGTGATCGCGCACAGTGACGCGCTCCCCGTGGCCTACCGCTTCATGGTCGGCGACTCGAGCCAGATCGGCATCCTGTAGGCGCGACCGGCGAAGGCCGATGCCCGGCCCGCGAAGGAGAGTACACATGATCGACGGCGTGATGACCAAGAAGCTCAAGGTGGTCCCGGACGAGCGGGGCCGCCTCATGGAGTGCCTGCGCAACGACGACGACCTCTTCCTCGGGTTCGGCCAGTTCTACATGACGACGACCTTCCCCGGCGTGGTCAAGGGCTGGCACCTGCACGAGGCGCAGTTCGACAACATCGTCTGCGTGAAAGGCATGATCAAGCTCGTGCTGCACGACGCCCGCGAAGGCTCGGCCACCCGCGGGCAGACCGACGAGTTCTTCCTCGGCGAGCACAACCCGCTGCTCGTACGCGTGCCGAGCGGCATCTGGCACGGCTGGAAGTGCGTCAGCCCCGAAGAGGCGTACATCGTCAACGCGCCGACCGAGGTCTACAAGTACGACGCGCCAGACCAGCAGGAGCTCCCGCACGACTCGCCCGAGATCCCGTATGACTGGAACGTGAAGCTGCGCTAGGCGCAGCCGACCAAGTGATGCTGCGCTGGTTCGTCACGGGCTCCGGCGGCCAGCTGGCCACGGCCTTCACGCGCGTCCTCGAGGGCGAGGTCTTCCTGAGCCGCGAGGACGTCCTCGACATCCGCGACGCCGAGGCCGTCCGCGCCGCCGTCCACGCGTTCGCGCCGGACGTGCTCGTGCACACCGCCGCCTACACCGACGTCGACGGCGCCGAGGCCGCCCCGGAGACCGCCGAGGCGATCAATGTGGCCGGCACGCGCAACCTTGTCTCCGCCGTGCGCGGCACCCACACGACGCTCGTGTACTTCAGCTCCGACTACGTCTTCGACGGCGCCAAGGGCAGCCCGTACGTGGAGAGCGACGCCACCAACCCGCTGAGCGTGTACGGGCGCACCAAACTGGCCGGCGAAGACGAGGTGCTCAGCTGGGTGCACGGCATCGTCGTGCGCACCTCGTGGTTGTTCAGCGACACCGGCCGCAACTTCGTGAAGACCATCCTCACGGCCGGGCGGGCGAAGGCCGCGGCCGGCGAGCCGCTCACCGTGGTCGACGACCAGGTCGGCTCGCCCACCTACGCCGGCCACCTGGCGGCGGCCGTGGACGAAGCGCTCAAGCAGGGAGTCGCTCCCGGCCTCTACCACATGGCCGGAGGCGGCTACTGCTCCTGGTGCGAGCTGGCGCGTGAGATCGTGCAGCTCGCCGGCATCGACGTCGAGGTCCTGCCGACCACGACGGCCGAGCTCGGCCGGCCGGCGCCGCGGCCGGCGTTCTCGGCACTCGCCAGCGAGCGCCCCGTGCCGCGCCTGCCGCACTGGGCGGCCGGCGTCGCGGAGGCCGTAGACAGACTCATCCCGCTCGGCTGACCGGCCGGCGCGGATCACAAGGAGGCACGGCATGAGGATCGTGGTCACCGGCGGCGCCGGCTTCATCGGCTCCAACTTCGTGCGCTACCTCCTGGGCAAGTACGACGACCTCGAGGTCGTGAACCTCGACAAGCTCACCTACGCGGGCAACCTCGAGAACCTCAGAGACGTGGAGGACGATGCGCGCTACGCGTTCGTCAAGGGCGACATCTGCGACGCCGCCGTCGTGCGCGCGACGCTCGACGGCGCCGATGCCGTGGTCAATTTCGCCGCCGAGACGCACGTCGACCGTTCCATCAGCGGGCCTCAGGACTTCATCAGCACCGACGTGCTGGGGACGCACACGCTGCTCGAGGCGGTGCGCGAGCTCGACGTGAAGCGCTACCTGCAGATCAGCACCGACGAGGTGTACGGCTCCACCGAGACCGGCTCGTTCACCGAGGAGTCGGACCTGGCGCCGTCGAGCCCGTACTCGGCGAGCAAGGCGGGAGGGGATCTGCAGGTGCTCGCCTACTACCGCACCTACGGCACCCCGGTGCTCATCACGCGCAGCTCCAACAACTACGGCGGCTGGCAGTACCCCGAGAAGATCATCCCGCTGTTCATCACCAACGCGATCGACGATCTGCCTCTGCCGGTGTACGGCGACGGCCTCAACGTGCGCGACTGGCTCCACGTCGAGGACAACTGCTCGGCCGTCGACGCCGTGCTCCACGAGGGTGAGCTCGGCGAGGTCTACAACATCGGCGGCGGCAACGAGGTGCGCAACCTCGCGCTCACGCGCCGCATCCTCGAACTGCTCGGCAAAGGCGAAGACCTCATCCGCTACGTCGTCGACCGGCCCGGTCACGACCGCCGCTACTCGATCGACTGCGCCAAGGTCCGCGCGCTCGGCTGGGAGCCGGCCGTGGACTTCGAGGACGGCCTCGAGCGCACCGTCGCCTGGTACCGCGACAACCCGGATTGGTGGCGCCGCCTCAAGTCCGGCGAGTGGCGCGAGTACTACGCACAGCAGTACTCCGGACTGGCGTAGGTCCCCCGCCGGCCCCACGTAGGTCCGGCGGCCGAGCCGGCCCCCCAGGCTCTCAGGGCACGTTCCAGACCGGCGTGCCCACGGTGACCCGCGAGAACAGCCAGAGGATGTGCGCGTCAGACAGGCGCGTGCAGCCGTGCGAGTAGTTGCGCGGGAACCTGCCCAGCAGCCAGGGCTCGTCGGTGCCGTGGATCGCGTACGCGCCCAGGTACCGCATCCGGCGCGGGCCGTAGGGGCCGCTCATGTGCGGGTCCTTGGCGTAGATGCGGAAGTGGCCCAGCGGCGTCGGCAGCGACGGGCGCCCGAGGACGCAGTCGAACACCTTCTGCAGGATCCCGTGCTCCATGTAGTAAAGCCTGTACTGGGAGCGGTCGACGACGATGAAATGCGCCGGCCCGGTGGGCACGCCGTAGGGGTTGCGCGGGTCGAACACGTGCACGGCCAGGGCCACGCTGTCGCCGGCGGCGTGCGTGGCGTCGGCCTCCATGCGGGCGCGCAACCTGTAAGTGCCGACCTGAGCGGCGCTCCACGCGGTCTTGACCGTCGAGGCATCGCCCAGGGTCAGCGTGCGCTGCGTGACCCAGGCCTTGGTGGCCCTGTCCCACTGCTGAAGTTCCACGCTCGCGCCCGGGTGAGCGGGCGCGACCTGCAGCTGCAGACTGGCGTCGCGGCCCGCGAAGAGCCGGTCGGGCGCCGTCTGCAGGAGCTTGACCCGCGGCGCCACGGTCGCCTGGGCATCCGCCTGTGCGGCCGCCCCGCCGGCGCCACCCGCGTAGTCCACGCGGTAGGTGGTGGTCATCTGCGGCCGCATCGTCCACGTGGCGACGCCGGAGGCGTCGGCCGTCGCCGTCGCGATGACCGTGTAGGCAGACTCGCCGGCGCGCATGCGGCTGAGGGTGAGCGGCGCCTGCGGCAGACCGACGCGCGCGGTCAGCTTCACCGTCGTGCCGCAGACCAAGGCAGCCGGAGCGGCAGCGAGCGAGAGCGACGGCGACGGCGACGGCAGAGGGTCGGCGGCCGTGGCCGCGGCGGCGCTCCCGGCAAGCAGCACGAGCGCCGCGAGGAAGAGGACGGCGAGAGAGGTCTTCTTGGACATGGCGTGCACGGAGCCCCCAGTCGTCGGATGGACGTGCGCGGAGTGTACGGTACCCGGCGGCGTCAGGCCAAGGCCGCCGAAGAAGCGGCGCGGGCGCGGACGGAGCGCCGGGGGAGCGGACGAGGCACGCGGGGAGCGACCGAGGTACGCGGGGAGCGGCCGGAGGTTCGCGCGCCTGGCGGCAGTCGCGGCCCGTCGTCCCCGCCCGGGCCTACGGCCGGGCGGTGAGCGGCGTGCTCGTCAGCGTGGGCGAGGGCGTCGGCGTCGGCGTCGGCGTCGGCGGAAGCTCGGCCGGCGTGAGCAGCCGCCGGCCCCACGCGAAAGCGGTCTTCCAGTACGTGGAGCTGTCGAGCGAGGCGAGCGAGACGCCGTCGGTCGAGCCCGTGGACTGGATGAACCAGCCGTTCCCGAGGTAGAGGGCGGCGTGGTAGATGGACTCGACCGGAGACTTGGGGCCGCTTGGCCCGAAGAAGAGGAGGTCGCCGCAGGTGAGGTTCTTGCGCGTGATGCGGGGCTTGGCGCGGGCGGCCATGTCGTGGGCCCCGCGCTCGTTGACCGTGATCGGGTAGCCGAAGTGCATCTTCATCACGTAGAAGACGAAGCCCGAGCAGTCGAACCCGCCGGCGGCCTGGAAGCCGTAGGGCGAGTCCTGAGTCGGGTACTCGCCCGCCCACACGTAGGGATAGCCGATGAACTGGAGCGCGAAGGTCGCGATCTCCCTCTGGCGCGCGCTGAGCGGCGGGAAGGTGATGGCGTCGAACTGCGACAGGCCGTAGAGCGTCCACTCGCTCTTGAGCTGATAGCCGCGCCAGAACATGTAGGCGACCTCGGCGCGGTCGATCGGCTGCCCGGGCGTGACCTCGTGCTTGTCCGCCGCGAAGGGGTGGTTGTAGCGCAGCTGGAGCTGGCGCGAGGCGACGATGTAGGGCAGATAGCTGGGGGCGCCGGTCAGCCACCCGGTGTTGGGCTTCCACGTGCTGGTGCGCAGCTGCGTGAGGAGCTGCCAGTCTGTGGTCGGGTATCGCTCCTTGATCCATTTCACGACGCCGGCCTCCGCCTGAGAGGCGAGCACGGCGTCGTTGGGAGCGAAGGAGCCATCCTTCTGCAGGCCGAGGTAGCCGTGGTGGAGGGCGATCGCGATGGCCTGGTAGTACGGATCCGTGGCGGGGACGTCCTTGACGGCGGCCGCAGGGACGATCTCCGTGAGGTGGCCGGCGGCGGTCACCAGCGCGCTCGCGAACTGAGCTCGCGTCAGCGGGTCCTCCGGTTTGAACAGGGGGCCGAAGTCGTCCATGAGTTGATGCCCTGCCGGGCCGCGCGCCGTGATGGACTCGATGGCGGCGTGCGCCCAGTGCGACTTGGGCACGTCGGTGAAGCTCTTGCCGAACGCTGCGGGAGCCGCGAGGCACGCGAACGCGAGCGCCAGCCCCAGCGCGGCGTTCAGGACGAGGGATCTGTGCTGCAGTCCGGCCATGCTCCAATCCTGCTATCGGCGGTTGCCGCGGCGCCTTGAGCGCTCGTGGGGCCGCGTGCACGGCCCGCAGGACGCTTTCGCCGCCGCGGCTCGTTCTCCTCAGAAGAGAGCGTTGAGGCTACCACGCGCCATCGGTCCGCGCGCGGCACCGGCCCGATGCCTCAAGAAAAGGAGTCCGCGGCCGATGTCAGAAGCACTCCCAAGCAAGGCGTCACGGTTTGCCCGTCCGAGGCGCGGCACGTATCCTGAGGCCGCGCCCCACCGGGCTCACACCCGACCATGGACCTCCTGGACCCGACATCAGCCCGCCGCCCCGGCCGCCCCGCACACGCCCTCCCGGGCGCAGCGACCGTGCGCGGTCTTCTCGGCATGGCGGCCGCGCTCGTCCTCCTGGCGGGCGCCGGCCCGGCCGGCGCCCTGACGACGAGCGCCAACTTCGTCATCAGCGGTCACGGCTGGGGGCACGGGATCGGCATGTCGCAGTGGGGCGCCTACGGATACGCCAAGCAGGGCTGGACGTACAAGCAGATCTTGAAGCACTACTACACGGGCATCGCCTTCGAGACCCGTCCCGACGTGGACATCCGCGTCCGCCTGCGCAGCGGGCTCAAGAAGGTGCAGGTGTCCTGCCCCAGCGCGTTCACTGCGTCCGCCGGTGTCACCACGCTCACCATCCCTGCCGGAGTCACCGCGACGACGACCTGGGCGGACAACGCCTACCACGTGGTCGCGGGCGACGCGACGCAGGACTTTTCCACACCACCGACGTTCACGCCTTCCAATGGGTCGCTGCAGATCCTCACGGCGACCGACCTCGGCGACACGGGCGCCTACCGCGGCGTCGTGCGCGTGCTGCGCTCGAGCGACGCCCTGATGATGGTCGACCAGGTGCCGCTGGAGAGCTACTTGCGCGGCGTCATCCCGCACGAAGTGTCGCCCTCGTGGCCTGTCGAGGCGCTCAAAGCGCAGGCCTGCGCCGCGCGCGCCTACGCCCTCAACTCGCGCAAGCCGGGGTCCTCGTGGGACGTGTACTGCGACGTGCGCGACCAGGCCTACGTGGGGATCGGCATCGAGGACCCGCACACCGACGCCGCGGTGCTCGCCACGGCCGGCGTGACCCCGACGTATGCCGGCCAGGTCATCTCCGCCTACTACTTCTCCTGCTCGGGCGGCCACACCGAGAACATCGAGTACGGCTGGCCGGGCGCGACGCCGGAGCCCTATCTCAAGGGCGTCGACGATCCCTACGATAGCTTCGCCTCACTGCACGACTGGGGGCCGCTGCGCCGCACCGGCGCGCAGCTCAAGTCGGCGCTCGGGAGCGACAGCCCCCTGCGCGCCGTCGTCCCCGTCAAGCTGGGCACGTCACCGCGCATCGTCAAGGCCGCGCTCATCGGCGCCAGCGGCGTCACCTTCATGGACGGCAACATGCTGCGCATGAAGCTCGGCCTCAACAGCACCTGGGCGCTGTTCACGAGCATGTCGATCACGCCGGCGCCGGGCGACCACGTGTCCATCGCCGCCGGCGGCAGCGTGCTGCTGAGCGGGCGCATGTACCCGGCGCTGCCGGCGGGCACAAAGGTGCGCCTGCACTGGTACTCTGCGGGCGCCTGGCACAGCCACTCACTGCCCACCACGCTCATCGCCCAGAAGCTCGGCGGCGGCTACACCACCACATACTCGGCGTACAGCGACAACCAGCTTCCGACGGAGACCACCAGGTACTACTTCCAGCGCGGCACGTGCGTGTCGCCGACCACGACCGTCACCGTCAAGTAGAGCGACCGGTCGGTCTGCCTCTCCGGCCTCGCGGCGCGACCCCGCTATCTCCGCGGACCCTCCGTGTGGAAGAGGCCGGCCGGCGTGTCCGGGACCTGATGCCGGTTGATCTCGCCGTCGACCATGTAGATCACGTCCTCGGCGATGTTGGTGGCGTGATCGGCCAGCCGCTCCAGGTATCTCGCCACGCTGAACATGAGCACGATGGCGTCGAGGTGCTCTGGATCGGTGCGGATGATGTGCTTGAGGTCCTCGATCAGCCCCTGGTAGAGCATGTCGATCTCGTCGTCGGCCGCCAGGACATCCCTCGCGGCGTGAACGTCCTGGCGCACGAGCGCATCGAGGACCTTCCCGAGGATGCTCCCGGTGCGGTCTGACATCACGGCGAAGCCCGCCGGGACGGGGATGGGCTGCTCGTCGATCAGGGCCATCGCGCGTTCGCCGATGTTGGAGGCGAGGTCACCGATCCGCTCGAGCTCGCTGTTGATCTTGATGACCGCCACCAGGAAGCGCAGATCGCCGGCGACCGGCTGGTAGAGCGCCAGCAGCTTGAGGCACTCCTCTTCGACCTCGACTTCCTGCTGGTCGATCTCGAAGTCGCCGACGATGACCCTGCGCGCCTTGTCGCGATCGCGCTGCTCGATGGCCTGGAACGCGATGCGCAGGTTGTCCTCCACGAGGGCGCCGAGCGCGAGGATCTTGCGCTTGAGCTTTTCGAGCTCGCGCTCGAGATGCATCATGCCGCTCTCCTGCCTCAGCCGAAGCGGCCGGTGATGTATTCCTCGGTCTGCTTCTCCGTGGGGCAGGAGAAGATGTCGGTCGTGGAGCCGAACTCGACGATGCGGCCCTGGAAGAAGAAGGCCGTGTAGTCGCTCACGCGCGCCGCCTGCTGCATGTTGTGCGTGACGAGGACGATCGTGTACTTGTCCTTGAGCTCGAGGATGAGCTCTTCGATCTTGGCGGTCGCCACCGGGTCGATGGCCGAGCACGGCTCGTCCATGAGCAGCACGTCCGGCTCGGCGGCGATGGCGCGCGCGATGCAGAGGCGCTGCTGCTGGCCGCCGGAGAGGGCGTTGCCCGGCTCGTTGAGCTTGTGCTTGACCTCGTCCCAGATCGCCGAACGCTTGAGCGCGTGCTCGACGCGCATGGCGAGCTCCGAGCGATTCAAACGGTAGTGCTGCCGCAGGCCGTAAGCGACGTTGTCGAAGACCGACATCGGGAACGGGCTGGGCTTCTGGAAGATCATGCCGATGCGCCGGCGCAGCTCGAGGAGATCGGTGTCCTTGGACAGGATGTTCGAGCCCTCGAACAGGATCTCGCCACTGGCGCGCTGGTCCCGGTAGAGGTTGAAGATCCGGTTGAGGGCGCGCAGATGGGTCGACTTGCCGCAGCCGGAGGGGCCGATCACGGCCGTGACCCGGTTCTTCTTGAAATCTATGGTGTTGCCGAACAGCGCCTGCGCTTTGCCGTAGAAGAAGTCGAGATCGCGCACCGTGATCTCGTCGGCGAGCGCGGCGAAGTCTTCGCCGGAGCCGCGCCGATTCTCGGCGACCGCCAGACGCGGCGGGACGACAGTCGCTTCGCCGTCCTGGATCTGTGTCGGTTCGTCCACTTTCGTGTCTACCATTCCTTACCTCGCTGGAAGAGCAACCGTACCAGGATATTGAGCCCCAGGATGAAGACCATGATGAACAGAGCGCCGCCCCATGCCAGGGCCTGCATGTGCGGGTAAGGCGAGTTGGCCATGTCGTACATCGCCTTGGTGATGTTGGCGACCGGGCCGCCGAAATAGCCGCCCGGCCCGAACAAGCCGGTGATCCAGTAGAAGCTGCTGAGCGCGGTGAACAGCAGCGGCGCCGTCTCGCCGGCGACGCGCACGACGGCCAGGGTGGCGCCGGTGATGAGGCCGCCGCGGGCCGCCTTGCAGACGACGCGCAGCGTTACCCGCCAGCGTGGCGCCCCCATGGCAAGGCCGGACTCGCGCAGCTCGTTGGGCACCAGGTTGAGGATGTCCTCGGTGGTCCGCGCCATCACCGGCAGCATCAGGAACGCCAGCGCTACCGAGCCGGCGAAGCCCGAGTAGTGCTGCAGCGGCTTCACGAGGATCGCGAAGGCGAACACGCCGACGATGATCGACGGCACGCCCATGACGACGTTGGAGACCATGCGGATGCTGGTCGCCACGCGCCCGTTGCGCCCGAACTCCGCCAGGTACACGCCCGCCATGAAGCCGATCGGGATGGCGATGGCGGCTGCTCCGGCCGTGATGATGATGGTGCCGAGAATGGCATTGGCCATGCCGCCCGAGGTGGACATGGGGTCCAGCGGCGTCGGCTGCGTGAAGAAGGCGACGTTCCACGCCTTGAGCCCGCGGATGATGACCTCGTACAGCACGAACCCCATCACGGCGATGCCGAACAGTGCGCCGATCCACGAGAGCACCTTGACCACGAGATCGACGGCCTTGCGACCGACGACCGAGCGGCGGCGCATGGGTGCCAACTGGGACGGCCGGGGCGACTCGGCGACGGCGCTCATGCCCTCCCCCCCGTGACGCGCTGCACGCGGCGCAACCAGGCCTGCGCGGCGACCTGGAACAGGATGGTAAGGATGAAGAGGATGAGGCCCAGCTCGATGAGGGCGCTGATCTGAAGCTTGTCGGTCGCCTCGCTGAAGTTGAGGGCGATGAGCGAGGCGATGGACGTGCCGGGGTCGAACACGGAATGGGGCAGGGAAGTGAAGACGCTGCCGATCAGGAACGCCACCGCCATCGTCTCTCCGAGCGCGCGGCCGAAGCCGATGAAGATGGCCCCGACGATGCCGCTGTTGGCGTACCGAAGGCTGATCTTGCGCATGACTTCCCAAGTCGTCGAGCCCAGACCGTAGCCGGCCTCCTTGGTGACCTGCGGCACCATCTTCATCACGTCGCGGGAGACGGCGGTGATGAAGGGAAGCACCATGAAGGCCAGCACGACGCCGGCGGTGAAGATGGAGACGCCGCCGCCGGCATAGTTCGGGCCCGGCGCGATGCCCGGGACCTTGCCGAGCGGCGTGCTCAGCACCCACGGCACCAGGTGGTCCTGCATGAAGGGCACGATGGTGAAGATGCCGACCATGCCGAAGACGATGCTGGGGATCGAGGCAAGCATCTCGATGACGGTGCCCACGACGCGGGAGACCTTGGGGTGGACGAGCTCCACCAGCAGGAGCGCGATGACCAGCGCCAGAGGCACGGCGATGACCATCGCGACGAGGGTGGAGAGGAATGTGCCCACCAGTGCCGCGAGGGCGCCGTATTCGCCGGTGCTCGGCGACCAGGCAACGGTCGTGAGCATCTTGGTGCCCAGTCCCGTGATCGCCGGCCACGAGTCTATGACGAGGACGACGCCCAGGCCGACCATCGCCACGGCAAGGAAGAGGCCGCTGGCGGTGGCGAGCCCGCGGAAGATCGGATCCCCGAGGCGGAGACGGCGACCACGCGTCTCCGCCTTCATGGAGCCGCGCGGCGCGCCGGCCTGAGGCGGTATGTCGATGTCGACTGTGCTCACGGTTCCTGCTCGCAGGAGGTCAGTTCAGAGCCCGTGAGGTCAGGGCCATACGGGCGAGCCCGCGGCAGTCACCGTCGGCCAGACCTGCTTCTGGACCAGGTCGTAGACGCTGGCCGGGATGGGCACGTAGTCGAGGGCGGTCGCCGAAGAGGCACCACTCGTGTAGTTCCAGTTGAACCAGTCGAACATCTGCTTGGCGCGCGCCGCATCGGCCTGGCTCTTCTGCACGAGGATGAACGAGGCGCCGGTGATCGGCCACGAGGCGGCGCCAGGCTGATTCACGAGCACCAGGTACATGCTAGGTAGCGAGGCCTTCCAGCTCGCGTTGGCGGCGGCGGCCGTGAAGCTCGCGATGCTCGGCTTGACCCACGTGCCGGCCTTGTTCTGCAGCTGGGTCGTGATCATGCCGGTCTGCTTGGCATAGGCGTACTCCACGTAGCCGATCGAGCCGCTAAGCTGCTGCACGCTCGTCGCGACGCCGGCGCTGCCGTTGCCGCCGATGCCGATGGGCCACGGGACGACCTTGTCGGCGCCGGCCGTCCACACGCTCCCGGCGGCGTCGGTGAGGTAGTGCGTGAAGATCCACGTGGTGCCGGAGCTGTCCGAGCGGTGCACGACGTTGATCTTGATCGCCGGCAGGCTCAGGCCGGGGTTGAGAGCGGTGATCGACGCATCGTTCCACAACGTGGTCTTGCCCATGTAGATGCTGGCGAGGACGGCGGGCGTGAGCTTGAGCTGCCCGTCCGCGACGCCGTTGAGGTGCACGACGACGACGACGCCGCCGACGACCATGGGGAACTGCACCAGGCCGTTGGAGGAGAGGTCGGCTTCCTGGAGCGGTGCGTCCGAGGCACCGAAGTCGACGAGCTTGGCTTCGATCGCGGCGATGCCGCCGCCCGAGCCGATCGACTGGTAGTTGAGCTTGACGCCCTTGACGCCGTTGTAGGCCTCGCCCCACTTCATGTACAGCGGCGCGGGAAAGGAAGCGCCGGCGCCGACGATGGTGCCGCCCTGGAGAGGCACCGGGGTGAGCGTCGGGCTGGGCGTTCCGGTCGGCGTGGCGCCGGCGCTGGTCGTCGAGCTGCTGGAACTGCTGCTCCCGCAGGCGGTGGCGCCGACGGCCATGGCGACGACGGCCAGGAGGGCGACGATGACCATCAGGCGCCGTACGCTCGCAGACTGCTTCATTCGGTGGCCTCGCTTTCGAGTCCTCGATGGTGATGGCTGTCTTCCCTGACAAAAGGGCGGCGCGGAGCGCCACCCGGGGAAGGCTACCCGCGTCCTGTTAGCGTTGTGTTAGCACGCGGTACAGACGGAACGAGCTGCCGAATGAAGACAGCAGGCGGGGCTTCCTTCGAAGCCCCGCCTGCGAGGCGGACCGCGCCTCCCACGAGGGTGGTCGGCGCCCGGTAGATAGCTGGGAGCACACTCGGCACAGGGCGCTCCCGACGCGGACGCGTGCGTCTGCCAGGGAAAGGCCGGGCGGGCCTGACCTCTGGCGCGACCCGCCAGGCCTTGACCGGTCCTACCAGCAGGCCTTGCCGCCGGCCTTGATGCTGGCGTGCCAGACCTTCTCGACCGAGGTCACGACGTTGGTCGGCATGCTCACGTAGGACAGCGCCACGGCGTCGGACTTGGCGGTGCTGTTCTTGTAGGCCCAGTCGAAGTACTGCAGGACCGCGTGGATGGTGTCGTAGGAGGCGGCGCTCGTGTTCGCCTTCATGAGGATGAACGAGGCGCCTGCGATCGGCCAGCTCTTGGCGCCGGCGGCGTTGACCATGACGGTCGCGAAGCCCTGGCTGGGGACCCAATTGGCGCTCGTGGCGGCCGACTGGAACCCGGAGATGCTCGGGCCGACGAACTTGCCGGCGCGGTTCTTGAGGAGCGTGTAGGGGATGCGCGCCTGGATCGCGTAGGCGTACTCTACGTAGCCGATACGGCCCGAGGCCTGCTTGACGGCGGCGGCGACGCCGGCGCTGCCGGAGTAGCCGAGACCGAGGGGCCAGCGGACGGTCGTGCCGCCGATCCCGACCTTGCTCTTCCAGGTGCCACTCACGGCGGCGAGGTAGTGCGTGAAGATCCACGTGGAGCCAGAGCCGTCAGAGCGGTGGACCGGCGTGATCCTCGTGCCCGGCAGATTGACGCCGGGGTTGAGCTTGGTGATGGCGGGGTTGTTCCAGGTAGTGATGGAGCCGCTGTAGATGCCCGCGAGGGTGGTGCCGTCGAGCTTGAGCTTGCCGGCGCCGATGCCCGGCAGGTTCACGATTGCCACGAGGCCACCGACGCAGCTCGGGAACTGCACGAGGCCGGAAGCGCCGAGCTCGGCGGAGGAGAGCGGAGCGTCGGAGCCGCCGAAGCTGACGGTGCCGGCCTTGATGGAGGCGATGCCGGCGCCCGAACCCGTCGGCTGGTAGTTGATCTTGGCCCCCTTGAAGTGGGAGGCCCACCGCTGGTACAGCGGCGCCGGGAACGTCGCCCCGCCGCCGGTCACGCTGGGGACCGCGAGCACCGGCCCCGCGACGGTGACCGCGACCATGGTGGTAAGCGCCGCCATCAGGGCGAACTTGGTGCTGCGTCTCTTGAGTAGTCTCATGGGCCTTCTCCTTCAAACTTGTTGGCTGTGTGCCCGAAGCGACACGTCGATAGAGTGCCGTCCAAAGGGCAGGCTAGAAGGCGCATGTGAGTGGACTGTGAAGGGCCTGTGAGCTGGGCGATACAGTCCGATGCCGGGTCGCCACGCCGCCTCCAGGCCGATAACGCCACGGGCCGCCCCTCCCGGGAGGGGCGGCCCGATCGGCGAGCGGGGCTTGTGGGGGTGCGGCCGGCGCCCGTGGGCCGGGCTAGTGCCGGTGCCCCATCATGTCGCTGAAGTCACGTGACCCGGCGCAGTTGACGCCGCGGTCCTCGACCGCCCACGCTGTGTGGCTCATGGATCAGTTACCCCAGCTCATGGGGAACAGCCAGGACATGAAGTGGTCGCTCACGGCGTAGCTGCCGTTGTAGTCGATCACGGCCCAAGCAGTGCGCGTCGTGGGGTCGATGCCGTAGGTGCCGAGGCCGTCCGCACCATGGACGAGATAACGCGCGTCGTGGAGGCCGACATCGAGCGCGAGGGCCGTGCTCCGCAGCCGTGGGCCGAGGGGCGCACCGGGGTCTCCAATGCCATCAGCTACGGCGCCTGCGAGGTCGCCCACCGCGTAGGGGCCGCGGCGATCGTCAGCGCCACGTTCTCCGGCGCGACCGCGCGCGCTGTGGCCCGCAACCTGCCTGCCCAGCCGATCGTCGCGATCAGCCCCAACCCGCGCGTCGTCGGTCAGCTGGCGCTGTGCTGGGGCGTCTCACCACAGCTGGGGACGACGCGCGGGAGCTTCGAGGAGGTCGTGCACGAAGCCAGCGACCTCGTCCTCGCCAATGGGTTCGGGGAGCGCGGTCAGGTGGTCCTGATCACCGCCGGACTGCAGACCAACCAGTCCGGCAAGACCAATCTCATCAAGGCGCACATGCCGGAGTGATGCGTTTCTCAAGCCGAGCGCGCGGTGACGCCTCTGGTCGCGCACTGGAAACGCCCGCCGCACATATGACCTTGGGGAAAGGACGCGGCGGGCGCGGGGCACAGGTTGACGTGCCCCATCCACGCCCCGGACCGTAGCGCGCCTTCGTTAGCGTTTCATGAGCATCCGCTCGGGGAGTCACGCCGCGGCAGCATTCGGAGTTCTCCTGCGCCGCCGTGAGATCGGATGAGAACGTGGTGCAGTGCTTCCGTCGGCGCCTGGCCAGGGGGTACTGCTGAAGATCGCGCGCCGAGCTCATCCTGTGCGTCGTGAGTGGTCTGGGCGCAGCGGACGCTCGGCTCCATTCGCCGCACCCACCAGTCGACGAAGTCCGCCTTGCAGCCCGGTGGGGTGCGAGAGCGCAGCGCCTCCGGGTCGCCAAGCGGTCAAGCCGGCACGCCACAGAATTGACTTTCGTGATATGAACATTGACTTTATCAATGTCAAAGCGTATCAACAGCCAGTGAAGTCAACAGAAGTGGAGCATTACATGACGAACGACTGGCACGAGCTGACCGACCTCACCGCGGATCGCCGCTTCCTCGTGACCAAGGTGCGGCTGGACTCCGGCGTCTCGATCAAGGGCGAGTTCGAGCTGCCGCCGCTGGCCCGCCTGCGCTACGAAGACCAGGTGTTCGCGAGCGAGTTCGTGCGCAGCCACGGCTCGATCAAGGACATGGAGAAGGCCTTCGGCATCAGCTACCCGACGGTCAAGAACCGCCTCAACCGCATCATCGAGCAGCTGCAGCTGGTCGAGGTCGCCTCCTCCCCGGCGCCTGACGACGCCCTGGACCTGCTCGAGCGCGGCGAGATCTCGGCGGACGAGGCGGCCGAAAGGCTGCGGCGATGAGCCTGCCGCCGATGATCCTCGACCTGAAGGTCGCATCCTCCACGCGGCGCCCGGTCCACCTCTGGTTGCCGCTGTTCCTCCTCTGGCCACTGGCTCTGGCGCTCGGCATCGTGGCGCTCGCCGTCGCGGTCGTCGTCGATGCCGTCCTGCTCCTGGCCGGCCGGCGCTACCACCACTACAGCATCCTGCTGGTCCGCTCCTTCGAGGCGGTCAACGAGACGCGCGGGATGGTCGTCCGCGTCAGCAACGAGAAGTCGGCCGTCGACATGACGGTCCAATGAGAAGGGGTGTCAGCGATGAGTGAGGACCGCAGTCGGATCCTGAACCTGCTCGCCGACGGCAAGATCACCGCCGAAGAAGCCGAGCGCCTGCTCGACGCACTCGCGGCTCGCGCCGGCTCCTCGGCAACGTCGGGCGAGTCGGCGATCAAGGGAGATCCCGAGCCCCTGATCGCCGCGCTGCCGAAGTACCTCTACGTCAAAGTGATAGCCGTGAACGGCGACAACGTCGACGTGAAGATCCCCATCGCACTCGTGCGCTCGGGGCTCAAGCTCACGTCGCTCATCCCTTCGAAGGCGATGGACCAGATCAACGACTCGATGTCCGCGCACGGCATGTCCGTGGACTTCTCCGATCTCAAGCCCGAGGACATCGACGAGCTCGTCGGGACCCTGCGCGAGATGGAGATCAACGTGGACGCGAAGAACGGCGACAACGTGCGCGTGTACTGCGCGTAGAGGGGTCCACGCAGCTCAGACGAGGTCCGCGGCGATGCTCACGGCCCAGGCCTCGATGGCATCCCAGTCGCGAAAGTCGCCCTTCGGCATGGCGTCGCGGGCGGCGGGCATCATGGCGACGAAGCGCTCTCCCAGCCCGACCGGAGCGCCGGGGCTGTAGGCGCCGAAGAACATGGCGTGGCCGCGCGGCCGGATCGCTTCCACGAACCCCGCCATCTCCTTGGCCTCGGAGGCCTCGAGCAGGTCTCGGCCCTTGGCGTCCGTCGCCTCGGTGCCGAGCGGCCCGCTGCTGAACAGCCAGACTGGCCGTGAGGCGAGGAGAGTCCGATTGTGGCGCACGAACCTCGTCGCCTCCTTGAGCCAATGGAACATGTACACGGCGCTGCCGACCACGTAGGCGTCGTAGCCGTCGAGGTCGCCGGCGTCTTGCGCCGGCAGCGCCGCCGCATCGTGACCGGCGGCGGACAGCGTCGCGGCGATGCGCTCGGCGATCCCCTGGGTGGCGCCGTGCCTGCTCGAGAAGGCGACTAGGACCTTCACGCCCCGCTCCTTTCATCTCGGCCTGGAGACTCACGAAGGCCTCGGCTCGGAGTCAGGTAGATCGCCTGACGAGCGGCGTGCACGAGGAAGGTGAGCGCCGACGCACCGCTGGCTGCACCGGTGGCGGTGAGTCGCCCGAGGCGTGCGGAGCGTGCCCGCCCCCCGGGTCCCAGCCATGCTGCGGCGCCCAGAAGCGCCGCGCTGCCGGCGCTCGCCAGTTCCAGGTAGAGCAAGACCCGGGGCACGACCCTCAGCCGAGCCGGGGCACCGCCCAGCACCATCTCCGCATCGCGAGACAGCAGGACCGTGACGCCGCCGAGGACGGCGAGCCCACCGCGCCGACCGATACGCCCGGGCATGACGCACGCCGCGGCGACGCCGCCCAAGGCGGCGCCCAGCAGGCCGATCGCGCTGGCGTCTCTAGCGGACATATGTGGCGGTCGCCTCCTTCCAGCCGCGAAGCCTAGCGCGCATCCGTTAGGTTCCGGTGAGCCTTGGGCCGCAGCATCCCAAGGCCAACGCAGTATTGACACGCCGCAGAACCGTGAGAGGTTGGCGTCGCCGGCACGCGAGGGTCCGACGTCGAGAGCAGGAGGGACAGGGTGGCGAAGGTCTATGCAAGGTACCCGCTGGCCAACATCGCCATCTACAACGGGGTCACGCTGGCCCACTACGGCCTCGGCGCGGCCGGCATCGTGCTGGGCTATGCACGCTGGCCGGTGCTCGGCTGGACGATCGGCCTCGTCTACCTGATGTTCGCGCTGGGGCAGATGTACGTCCTCATGCCGCTGAGCGTCTGCCCGAGCTGCGTCTACCGCCGCCTCGAGGGAGCGCGCTGCGTCTCGGCGATGAACCTCGTCTCCGCCCGGATAGCGCCGCTCGCCGATGAGGGCGACTTCGGACGGCGAGCCGAAGACGCTCTCTGCCACAACCACCTCTACATGGCGTCGCTCGTCGCGCCGCTCGTGATCGTCATGCCGGCGCTCATCTTCGCGTTCTCCTGGGCGCTGCTGGCGCTCTTCCTCGCCGTCGCGGCGCTGCTGGCGCTGCGCCTCTTCGTCGTGTTCCCGCGCGTGGCCTGCGGCGTCTGCGTCGCAAAGGGCCGTTGCCCGAACGCGAAGGCGATGGGCATCGGCTGAGGAGGCATGCGGTCTGAACCTGCTCCGAGCCGCGGACTAACATCTGGCCGCCAAACTGCAGCGGCCATGAGCGTCCGTCCTTTCGTACAGGAGCAACCGCATGTCAAAGGTTTCCATCATGTTCGGATGCGAGAGCGTTCCCGGGGTGATGGGACCATGACCGCCTGGCGCACAGAGGTGACGTTCGAGCCGCACCCGGACCTGCCGCCCCTGCGCATGGACGTGACGGAGGAGCGCGTGACTCCCGGCCCGGGGCGGCCGGGGTACGCGCCGGCGTTCGCGGCGTGGTGTCGCAAGGCGGCGACGACCTCGGCGGCGCGTGACTCGGACGCTCGTGCGGAAGAAGTCGTCGAGAGGCTGCGCCCGCGGCTCGAGGCCTCGTATGGAAACGACTTCGCGGCGCGCAAGCTGCACATGCTGCGCCGCTACGGAGCGCTGATCGACGCTGCTCTGGCCGCTTCCCTCGAGGACGCGGTAGACGACGAGGGAGCGGCGTGACGGTGAGCTCGGGCGGCCGCGGCCGATGAACGGCGCCACCTTCTCCTGCTCAGGCACCGGCGACACGGATGAGGTTCCCTGCCCATCGGGGTGCGTGGACTCGGCACCGCACTCACGCAACCCTCGCGTTCAGCTAACGCAGCGCTAACCGACCGCTCCCAGACTGCACGGTGCGGGACCCTAGGCAGCCTTCAGGAGGTGCGCATGGTCGAGGAACCGACCGACCGTGGCGGAGGCGTGGGTCCCCCGACCTCATGTGTACCCTCGCGGCACCTTCTGCTTCTGCTCCGCAGGTACGCCGCGAAAGCCGCACAGGTACGTACCACCGAGTCCCGCTACCGCGGCGTCACGCGCACCGCCTCCGCGCCCGCGAAGCGCCGGGCAAGGCGTGCGGCCGACGACGACGTCAGCGAGGCCTTCGGTGCCCTCGCCGATGCAGTGGTCGACCTCCAGCGCAGTCAGCTCGCGGTCGAGGTGCTGGCCAAGGAGGAGGGCCTGTCGCTGGAGGCCGTGCGCGCGTTGAACGAGGTCTTTGCGCTCGCCAGCCGAGATTGCGCGGGCTATCTGGCGGCGCGGACCTACGAGCAGGTACGCGAAGCGTCGGAGGCGGAGATCCCTGTGGACGCGATCGGTGAAGCTTCGGCGCTCGCGAGGCAAGAATCGCACCGACAGGAGGTGTGGCCATGAGCTTGTTCCACAAGCACGACAATGATGAGTCCGGCGCGAGAGAAACGGGCGGACTCGCCGACGCCGCTTCGTACGAGGTCCTGGAAGCGGACGGCAAGGTCGCACGCTATGCGCACGAAGACTTCGACGAGATCTTCGAGACCGCCGACCCCGACGAGGTTCAGCGCCAGGTCGCCCACGGCTGGTCGGTGCTCGCCCAGCGCGACGTGGAGAGCGGCGGTCGCGGCCCGTCCGGCGACGACCTCATCGTGGGGATCGAGGGCCTGCGCGTCGGCGGCATGCTCGGCTACCAGAAGGGCACGACGGTGACCTGGTACACGCTTGGTTTCCTCAAGGACGACGCCAAGGGCGAGCCCGTGGTGTGATGCGGAGCTCCGAGTCTGCACCGCTAGGCCGCACCCCGCGGCCGGCGATCCAGCGCCTCGCAGACGGCACTGTCCATCTCCTCCCCGGGATTCGCCAGCCGCAGACGCGCCTCGACAAGCGCCGGGGTGGTGGCCGTCGAGGCAGGGAGCGGCCGCACGGGGGCAGCCTGTGCCGAAGAGGTCGGCGCGGCCGCAGTCTCGCGCGCGGGCGGCGCGGAGGCGGCGCGGAGTCGCCCCATGTCGGGTGCGCGCCGTCCGTCGAACAGACCCGCAGCCAGAGAGTAGCGCACGTCGCCACGCCAGAGATCCAGCCGCCGGTCGCCGCCCCGCAAGGACTTGGCCACGGTCACCGACAGGGCGGCGGCACCGGCGACGGGTCCCATGAGCTCGGATGGATCGCGGAAGCATTCCCAGTCGCAGAGCCGACAGTGGGGCTCTCGCTCCAGACGAGCGAAGTCGAGCGTCGCGAACGGGCCCAGATCCTCGTCACCGCGGTAGCCGCACGGAAACGCGTGACCGCGGGTGTCGACGAAGACGAAGTCCACGCCGCCGCGGCAGGCGTAGCCGCTTGGCCGCGGCAGAGAGCTCGAGTACTCGGCGACGAGACCGTCGACCGAGCTCAGCGGCGTGAAGATGCGGATCTGCGCGCGAAACTCCGGGATCACGTCGCGCAGCGCCGCGAACAGCGCGCGCTTCTCCGGCCGGGAGAAGTGGACGAGGGATGATCCGGACGGCGCTCCATAGACGGCGGTCAAGCCGTCCCGCTTTGCCTCGACGCTCATCGGATAGCAGACGTTGGCGATCGTGAAACCCATGTCGACCGCCCGCGCGAAGAAGCGGCGTAGTGCCTCGCGGGCCTTCCTCGCGAAGACCTCGGGGCCGTCTTCCCGGCGCGGAAGAAGCGGGCCGCCGAGCGCGCGCGTGAGCCCGAGATTGGCCGCGGGGTACATCCCTGCCTCGTGGAACACCGGGAGCGCGCGTTCGATCCCGGCGACCACGCCCGGCAGACCGCGCATCTGCTCATGGGTGGCAGGGTCGGCCGAGTCGAGACCGATCCAGAAGTTGCGGAGGCCGGCCGTCAGCAGACTGTCGGCCAGACGCCCTGCCGCGGCCGCCGCGTGCCTGGAGTCGGGACCGGCGAACATGAAGCCGTTGGTCCCGGTCCGCGTGTAACGGATCCCGGACTCTTTGGCGAAACGGACGTACCTCGTGAGCTGGCGGACGTCGAGCAGCGGCTCGCCACCAGTGAACGAGATGGCCCGGACACCAGAGCGTGCGGCGTGGTCGATCACGGACAGCGCCGTATCGATGGGCATGGTCGATCGCTCGCGACTGACCCCGGCTCGCATGGTGCACTGCGGACAGCGGGCATTGCAGCGGTCGGTGATCTGGACGACCACCTGACGGGGGACTTTGCCGATCAGGAGCGCGGGCAGGTCAAGCCACATGGGACGACCCGGGAGAAGGCGCGGAGGACTCGGGAGCACCGGCGAAGCGGAACGCGACCGGCCCCTCGTCCGAACGACGGGAGTGGACGTGGAGATCTGGCCTGTTGAGTCTCTGCATCCTGCTCAGGAGTGTGGCGCGCGCTCGTTAGCTGACGATGCGCCGGCCGTGAGCTGAGGGTGCGATCTCCGTCAGATCTCATGAGGCTTCCCGCTCTCCGGCCGGCGCCGGCGCGCTCGAACGGTAGAGAGACGAGTCAGGCGGCGGCGCGCTTGCGCGCCAGATCCTGCTCGCACACCAGCAGCACGAGATCGGTGCTGCCGCACCCCGGGCAGGGCACGACGCCCGACCAGGACTTGTACTCCTCGATGGACACCGCGAACTCCTTGTTGCAGACGGCGCACACGAACTCGATCCCGGAGCTCATCCTCTTCTCCCTTGTCTCGTTTCCATGCGCATCTTGTACAGGGAGGCGGCGAAAGGAGTATGAGACGGACGTGAGCCGGGCGTGAATCCCCGGGTCCCGCGCGGGAGGACGGCCGAGGATGGTGCCGGGCGCGCCCGGCGAGCTAGCCGAGCGGCAGGTGGATACGAAACGTGCTGCCGCGCCCGACGACGCTGTCCACGGACACGCGGCCGCCGTGCGCCCGCGTGATGTGCTTGACGATGGCGAGGCCGAGGCCCGTCCCGCCGAGGTCGCGGCTGCGCGCCTTGTCGACACGGTAGAAGCGCTCGAACAGCCGCGGAACATTCTCCCGGGGGATGCCCGGCCCCTCGTCGCGCACACTGATCACGACATCGCCGTCGATCACGTCCACGGCGACGATGACGGGGCTTCCGTCCGAGCTGTACTTCACCGCATTGTCGATGAGGTTGATCACCGCCTGCTCGAGGAGGGGCGCGTTCACGGGCGCAAGCGGACAGTCCCCGCAGGCGACTTCGAGCGGGATCCCCTTGGCCTGCGCCTTGGGCTCGCAGACCTCGACGGCTGCCCGCGCCACCTCGCAGACGTCCGCCTCCTCCGTCGTGAGGTCGCGCCCCTCCTGGGACTGCTCCAGGGACGACAGCGCGAGCAGGTCGCCGATGATCGCGTTGAGCCGGTCGGCCTGCCGGGCGATAATGCGCACGAAGCGGTGCGCGGCCTCCGGGTCGTCGATGGCGCCGTCATCGAGCGTCTCCGCGAAGCCCTTGATGGACGTGACCGGCGTCTTGAGCTCGTGCGACACGTTGGCGACAAAATCGCGGCGCACCGCCTCGAGCCGCTTCAGCCGCGTGACATCGTTGAGCACGACGACGGCGCCCGCGGCGTCACCCTCGGCAGAGCGGCGCAGGAGCGTGCCGTTGGCCTGCAGCGAGCGGTCCTCGGCCCCGACCCGGATCGTGATGTCCGCCTCCACCGGCTCGTGCCCCGAGAGGGCGGCCTCGACGGCCCGCTGCAGGTCGGGGTTGCGCACGATCTCCTGGATGCTCTTGCCCTCCGCCGCCGCCGGATCGACGTCCAGCAGCTTCGCTGCGGCCTCGTTGAGCGCGATCACGCGCTCATCGGGGTCCACCGCGATGACGCCTTCGACCATGCTGGTGAGCACCGCCTCGCGTTGATTGCGCTCGCGAGTCAGCGTGCCGATCTGCTCGCTCAGTTCCTCGGCCATGTGGTTGAGGCTGTCCGCCACCATGGCGAACTCGCGCGTGCGCGGCTCGTACACCTTGTGCGTGAAGTCGCCTGCCGCCAGGCGCTGGGCGCCCCTCGTGATGTCCCGCATCTGGCTGCTGATGCGCCCGGTGACGAACAGTCCGATCAGGGCCGCCAGCGCCGCCACGACGACGGCGCTCACGCCGATGCGCGTGTAGAGCGTGTCAAGCGCGTCGTTGACCGCACCGAGCGGCAGCGCCGCGCGGACCACGGCGGTGACCACGCTCCCCTGTTTGGACGGGATGGCGACGTACATCATCCCCTCGTGGAGCGTGGCGCTGGGGCGGATGATGAGGCCCACGTCGCCGTGAAGCGCCGCCGCCACCTCGGGGCGCGAGGCATGGTTCTCCATGCGCGCCGGGTCGGAGACGGCGGAGTCGGCAAGGACCGTGCCGACGGGGATGCCCGGGGCGCCTGCGGAGATCAGCGTGATGCGCGTGCCCGACTCGCGCCCGAGCCGAACGGCGAGCTCCTGCAGTTGCGCCGCCGTGTCGGCGCCGATCCGCGCGCCCACGTCGGCGCGGATGAGCTGGGCGCGCGCCAGCAGTTCGTTCTCCGTGTGCGAGATGTAGAAGCTGTGGGCCGAGCGCACCGCGTAGACCCCGACCGCAGCCGTGCAGAGCACGACGACCAGGAGGTACGTGGCGTAGATCCGCCAGAAGAGACGCGGTCTACGCACGGGTCACTCGTCCTGCAGACGGTACCCCACACCGCGCACGGTCTCGATGTAGGCGCCGCAGGTTCCCAGCTTGCGGCGCAGCGAGACGATGTGCACGTCGACCGAGCGGTCGGTCACAAAGCGTTCGTTGACGAATACGTCATCTCCCTGCGCGGCGTCGACGATCTGCTGCCTCGTGAACACCCATCCGGGCCGCTTTGCCAGGTAGACAAGGATGCGGAACTCGGTGGCCGTGAGCTCCGCCGGCACACCGCACACGAGGACCTGATGGCGCCCCGGGTGGATGTTGAGCTCCTTGACGCGGATGGTGGCGTCATCGTCGCCGATGTCGGCGCCGCGGCGCAACACCGCTTTGATGCGCGCCGAAAGGACGCGGGGACTGAACGGCTTGGTGACATAGTCGGCCGCGCCCATCTCCAGCCCGGTCACGATGTCCGCCTCGCCGCCCTTGGCGGTGAGCATCACGATGGGGATGCCGCGCGTCCTGATGTCGCTCTTGAGCCGGCGGCAGACCTCCAGCCCGTCCACGCCGGGGAGCATGAGATCGAGCACGACAACGTCCGGCATCTTGGTGCGCGTCGCCGCGAGGGCATCCTCGCCGGTCTCGACGGTCGTGACCTGGTAGCCTTCTTTGTCGAGGTTGTACTTGACGAGCTCGAGGATGTCACGCTCGTCGTCGACGACGAGTACGCTCTCCTTGGTCATCATCACCACCATGGTCAGGTCTTCCTAGTAGGTCCAGTACGGAAGGCTAGCGACTCGATGTTAGGACCTGGTTAGCATAGACGCTAGCGGAGGCTCGGGCGCCGCAGGCGGCCCGAGCGCCAAGCAAGACGATTCGGGACGAGGAGGACGGGATGGGCGAGCACCGCGAGATCGTGGTCGTGGGCGGCGGGCCCGTGGGCGCCTGCGCCGCGTACTACCTGGCGACCGGCGGCGCGTCCGTCACACTCCTCGAGAAGGAGGCCGAGGTGTGCCCGCCCGTCAGCGGCGCGCACGCCAACTGCGGCCTGCTGGTGCCCGGCGACGTGGAGCCGCTCGCCTCGCCAGGAGCACTCGGCAAAGGGCTGCGCTGGATGCGCGACAGCTCCAGCCCGTTCTACATCGCGCCTCGGCCGAGCCCGGACCTGGTGCGCTGGCTGTGGCTGTTCCGTGCCGCCGCGACCAAGGCCCGGGCACGCGCCGCCGCGCCGGTGCTGCGCGCCCTCCACGTCGCCTCTGCGAGCCTCCACGACGAGTTGGCGCGCGACCACGGCGAGCGCTGGATGTTCCATCACGACGGCATCGTCCAGGCCTACGAGGGGTCAGCGGCGATGGCGCAGGCCTGTGAGGAGGCCGAGGTCGCCCGCGGCTTCGGCGTGCGCGCCGAGGTGCTCGCCGAGAGCGAGGTGCGCAAGCGGTTCCCCGGCATGCGCGGTGCGGTCGCGGGTGGCATCTTCTTCCCGGAGGACGGCCACCTCGACCCCACGCTGTTCACGCGCGCGGTGGCCGGGCTGACCGCGGCCGCCGGCGCCGACGTGCGCCGCGGCGCCGAGGCGATCGCCCTCGAGCCGGAGGCCGGCGGCGTGCGCGTCGTGACGACGCGCGGCAACATCGTCGCCGGTCAGGTCGTGCTCGCCGCCGGGGCCTGGACGCCGGCCCTCACGCGCGGCCTCGGCCTCAGACTGCCGATCGAGCCGGCCAAGGGCTACAGCGTCGACGTCGAGAGGCCGGCCGACTTCCCCGAGCTGCCGCTCTACCTGGGCGACGCACGTTGCGTGCTCACCCCACTGGGCGACGCCTTGCGGCTCGGCAGCACCCTCGAGCTCTCCGGCTGGGACATGACGATCCGCCGCAAGCGGGTCGCGTGGCTGCGCAACGCGGGCGAGCGCGTGATGGGCATCCCCGCCGACGGCCCGGTGCGGCAGATCTGGCGGGGGCCGCGGCCGGTCACGCCCGACGGCCTGCCCGTCATCGGGCGCGTGCCGGGACGCGAGCGCGTCATCGTCGCTTCGGGCCACTGCATGCTCGGGCTGTCCCTCGGCCCGGTCACGGGGCAGCTGGTGGCCGAGCTGGCCGGTGGCGCGCAGCCGTCGCTCGACCTCGCGCCGCTCTCCCCAGGCCGCTTTCGGGCCTGACGCGGCCGCGAGTCACTGCGTCGCTGAGGGCGCGGCCCGCGTTCGTCCCCGGACGACGAAAGGCGCCGGGGACCGCATCGCGGTCCCCGGCGCCTCGAGAAGCAGTGGTCAGGGGGCCATCGTCCCCGTCTTGAGGAAGATGGGGTTGCTGTAGAACCAGAGATCGGCCCACGCAAGGTCCGGAGAGTTGACCGCGGCGGTCATGGTGGCGCCGCCGTCGACCGGGTTCGGGATCGGTGCGTAGGTGAGCGTGTCGACGAGCGGGTTGCCCGGGGCGTCAGTCTGGTTGGTCGTGCTGGCCGCCAGGTTGGTGCCGCGGAGACGGAAGTACATGTTGACGGAGGCCTTCACATTGACCGTCATCGTCTTCCAGCCCTTCTTGTCGGACTTCCAGTTCTTCTTGGTGAGCGTCTTCAACACGCGCGTGGACGGATTGGTGTCCTTGGCCGTGTAGCCCGGATCGCCGAGGAAGAGTCGGGGGCTCATGTTGCCGACGACGAGGTCGACGTGGTTGACGTTCGGCTTGTCGCCGTTGGCGTTCTGCTTGGGCGAGTGGATGGAGATCGTGATCGTGACCTTCTGGCCGGGCTTGGCGTTGAACGTCTGGCCCATGGTGGCGGTGTTCTTGCCCGACTTGATGGTGTACTGGAGACCGTCGATGAGGTCGCCGGTAGTCACGAACGAGTTGCCGGAACGCATGCCGTCGAGCACGGCCTGGGGCGTGTTCTTCGCGGCGAGCGTCCAGGTCTTGTTGTACTGGCCGGGATAGAAGCCGTAGTACTGGATGCCGATGGTGTTGCCGGCGGCGTCCTTGAAGCTCTTGTTGTACTTGTAGAACTCGCTGTCGTTGAAGATCCAGAAGTGGCGGCCTTCGGCGAGGAGCGAGTCCCACACGCCGCCCAGCTGGGCGGTCATGTAGTCGGCGCCGCCGTAGGTGCGCGCCTTGGCGGTCATGGCTGCATCGGCAGTCGCGGCCGTGCCGACCGTACCATCGGCATTGATGTACGAGCCGTAGCCGCCGCGAGCGTAGTCAGACTGGTTGCCGGGGAAGCCCTGCATGCCGAAGGCCACGTCGGGGCCGTCGTCGTTCATGTGGCGGAGGTCGCCGACGTGCCAGAGGTTCTTCATGGACGGATGGGCGACGATGGCGAAGGCCTGCGTGCCGTAGTTGTCCTCGAGGTAGTGCAGGGCCGTGAACGTGTTGTCCACGCCGCCGGAGTGCGCGGCATTGGCGTTGAGCTTGCTGAACGGCGCTGCCGGGACCTGGGTGACCGTGACCTTGGTGGCGACAGTGCCGCCGCCCGAGGGAGCGAGGCCGCCAGCGGCGGTGTAGGTGAACGTCGTGCTGCTGGGAACCCCGGTGACAGTGAAGGTACCGTTGTATCCGGCCTCGGTGACGCCGGCGACGATCACGGAGGCGCCGGCGACGACGCTGTGGTCAGAGATCGTCGTGATCGTGACGGTGGTGCCCGTCTCGGTCGCGCCGGCAGGCGCATTCCCGATGGGCGTCGTGATCGTGTCGACCGTGGTGACGGCCTTGGTGCCCTCGTTGGCGCGGCTCAAGTCGGTGTCCTTGGCGTCGAAGCGATACTCGAAGTTGCTCACGCCCGACGGCTCGTTGCCGCCGCCGACCATGCCGACGTTCACTTGCTCGTGGTTGGGGGCGTTCCACAGGAGACCCTGGAAGACCGACTGATCCGGGAACTCCTCGCGCTGGTTGGCGATGATCGGGAACGAGTAGTTCGCGAGCGTGACCCAGCGCCACACCGGAAGGACGAACGGCACGGCGGTCGGGTCAGTGATCGAGGTCCCGCCGGGCTCCGAGTTGGCCAGGTAGTTCAGGCCGTAGACGCCGAAGCCCTGATGGTCGACTTCCACCTGTGCCAGGTTGCCGTCGGTGAGGTTCGTGTGCGTCTCCATGTCGCCCGCGAGCCAGACCCCCTTGGGGGCCTTGGCGCTCGCGGCCGCGGCTGTCGCGAGCAGGACGACGGCGAGGACGACGGCCAATAGGGCCGCGCGCCTCGCCGACTGTGTCCGTGGTCTCCTCATAGTCTGCGTGCTCCTTTCGCAAAAGTGTGTCTGTCGGCAAGCGATGCCCGCATGTCTAGTTGCGCGACGCCGGGGTGGCGGCGCGCCAACCTCAGGATCCCGGGCCTGAGGGTCGTGGCGTTGGGGGTCTCACGGCGCCCGGCCGCGCCGAGGAAGCGATGGCGTGCGGCCGTGCGGCCGCGCAGGCAGCGGCGGCCGGCCGTTCTCTCACGTGGTCGTGCGAAAGCGGGACTTCGAGCATCTCGGCGCGTCCTCCGGTGGGTGCCCAAGTGGCACGCCTCCTGCGTACCGGGCATGAGTATCGCCGCGGTATGTGTGCGACCGATTAGGAGCGCGTGTGACGGCCGAGAACTTGCCGTGAGCGCGGGGTCAGGGGCACGCGAGAAGCGCGCTACGGCGCTCAGGCCAGGATCGCCTCGTAGGCCGCGCGCCAGTCGCCGAGGTCCTCGAAGAGGTGGTCTGGGGCGTGCGCGGCGAGCTCGTCGGCGGCGTGCTTGCCGGTGGCGACTCCGATCGCCTTCACGCCGAGGGCAGCGCCGCACTCCACGTCGGCCGGCGTGTCGCCGATGATCACGATCTCCTTGCCGGCGTAGCGCCGGCCGGTGAGCTGCTCGGCGCGCGCCACTGCGACCGGCGGGAGCTCCGACCGGTACGCCGAGTCGGAGCCGAAGGCGCCGACCTTGAAGAGCGGGTACAGCCCGGTCGGGAGGAGCTTGATGCGGGCGCCCTCACGCACGTTGCCGGTGAGCAGGCCCACGAGGGCGCGCCGGTCGGCGGCCAGCGCCGTCACCAGCTCCTTGACGCCGGGCAGCACCTCGATGCGGCCCTCGGCGACCTCCCCGGCGAGCAGCTCCAGGTAACGCTCGATGCAGGCGCCGGTGAGCACGTCGATCATGTCGTCGGGCGCCCCGAGCTGCTGGGCCAGGTCGTGGACGACCTGCGGCTGCGTCTCGCCCTCGTAGCGGCCGACGATCGCCTCGGGGTCGCCGGCTCCCCACAGCCCGGCCAGGTCGCGGATGATGCCCGGATCGGTGCGCCCGTGGAAGGTGTAGTCCCCGAGGTCGCCCGCGACGCCGTAGACCTCGCGCACGGCGCCGACGATGGCGCGGCCGCCGGCGCCGTGCGCGTCGATGAGCGTGCAATCGATGTCGAAGAGGACGAGGCGGTCCATCGGAGGCGAGTATAGCGGCCCGCCGCGCGAGACGAAGAACGGGGGGCCGGGCGCCTGCGGCGCCCGGCCCCCCGGGGTCCCTCGCGGCCGTTTCCGGCTCAGCCGTTTCCGGCTCAGCCGCTCGCGGCAGGCAAGGTGCGGATCATCCGCCGCCCGACGGCGGGTTGTTGCCGTGGCAGGGGCAGGTGCCCTTCTGGCCGAGACCGGCGGTGTGGCAGGCGCTGCACTGCAGCGGCTGGTCGCCCTTGGGCACGTGCGGCCCCTCCTGCGGGTGCGAGAAGGTGCTCGGCACGAAGTGCGCGAGCACGTGGCACATGTCGCAGTTGGGCAGCCCGCCGTGGTGGTCGCCGTGGCAGTTGACGCAGCCGTCCGGCTTCACCGAGACGCCCTTGGTGTGGCACTGCTGGCAGGCGATCTGCGCGTGCTTGCCGACGAGAGGCTGCGGATGCGCGAAGTTCTTGCCGCCGAACCAGGCGCCCATGCTGTGGCAGTTCTGGCAGGGGCCGCGCGGAGCGTGAGGCGGCTGGTGGCAGTAGTCGCACTTGGTCGTGCCGGTCGTGTGACAGTTGAAGCAGGTCGACATGGAGTTGGCCGGCGCCGCCGTCACCCCGGGCGCGCCCTGGTGCACGAGCGAGGCGTGGCAGGCGATGCAGAGTTGCTTGGTGTGGCCCGGACTGCCGTGCTTGAAGGTCACCGGCGCCGGCGTGCCGAGTGGGATCGTCTTGCTGGTCTGGGCGCTCGTGTGACAGCCGCTCCGGTCGCAGGCGGAGTTGGGGATGTGGCGCGTGACGAGGATCGGCGCCTTCACCTGGCCGGTGTAGTGCACCCAGATCTCGCGCGACGCCGCGAGCTTGGTCTTGACGAAGTTGAACGGTCCGGGCGGGATGTGGCACTGGACGCAGTTGGTCGCCTTGTGCGTCGAGGCCGTCCACGTGTCGCGGTACGGCCACATCTCGTGGCAGTCCGACCCGCAGAAGCGGTTGCTCTCGGTGAAGCGCGCCGCGACGGCCGAGCCCCCGATGAAGAGTACGACGAGGACGCCCACGACGATCGCGATCCGTTTCCAGTTCCGCGACCACCACGAGCGCGATTGATCGGCCATAGCTCACTCCTCCACCCGCGACTCGGACTTGCCCCGCGTGCAGTCTATGTCTGCGCAACGGCGCTTGTCGCCTCTCAGCCGCCTTCGGCCCGGCTCTTGACGATCAGGAGCGGCACGTCGCTGTGGTGACGCACGCGGTCGGCGACGCTGCCGAGCACCCGGCGCTCCAGCCAGCCGTGGCCGTGCGTGCCCATGGCGATGAGGTCGGCGCCGAGCGCCGCGGCCTGCTCGACGATCACCGCGTCCGGCTCGCCGTGGCCCAGCACCGTCTCCACGGCGAACCCGTGGCCCTTGAGCCGCACCTCGGCGCGCTCCAGATCGGCGCGCGCCTCGTCCTCTTCGGCCACGCGCGAGTCGCGCGTGTGGTAGTGCGCCACGCGCAGGAGCATGACCGTGGAGCCGAGCACGTCCGCGAGGCGCTCGACGTCGTCGAGCAAGGCGTCGTCGACGCTGCTGCCGTCGAGCGTCACCAGGATGCGCGCGTACAGTCCCATCGCTAGATGCCTCCTCCGCCGCCCCAGAATGTCTGGTACAGCAGGAACACGTTGAGTCCGACGACGAGCGCCGCCACGAACCAGCCGGTCGCTACCCCCAGAGTTCCCATCCGCTCCTCACCCATCACCGCACGCCGCCGGGTGAGCACCAGCAGCGGGACGATCGTGAGCGGCAGCTGGATGCTCAGGACGACCTGGCTGAGGATCAGCGCTCTGAACGGGTCGAGCCCGACCATGATGAGCACCACCGCTGGGAGCGCGAGGACGACAAGGCCGAGCCGGTAGATCCGGCTGTGCGGGTCCTCCGGCTTGCCGAGGTACCCGGTCACCACGTTCGCGGTGGCCAGCGACGACGTGATCGACGAGGCAAGGCCCGCCACGAGCAGCGCGACCCCGAAGATGAGCTGCGCCAGCGAGCCGGCCAGCGGCCTGAGCGTCTGGGACGCCTGCTGGATGCTCGAGACGCTCACGCCGTGGCGGAAGAACACGGCGGCGGCCACGAGGATCATCGCCGAGTTCACGAGCCAGCCCATGCCCATGGAGAGGGTCGTGTCGACCAGCTCGTAGCGCATGAGCTTCTTCTGGTTGCCGCCGCCGAAGTCCCACTCGCGCGACTGGATGGTGTCGGAGTGCAGGTAGATGTTGTGCGGCATCACGATGGCGCCGAGCATGCCCATGGCCACCAGGATGCTGGCGCCGGACAGGCTGGGGATGAGCCAGTGCGGAGCGGCCGCCGCCATGTCGGGCTTCACGATGAAGAGCTCGACGATGTAGGCGATGGCGATGAAGGCGAGAAAGACGACGATGAGCCGCTCGAGCTGGTCGTAGCGCTGGCCGAGGATCGCGATCACGACGAGCACCAGGCTCAGCGGCGCGCCCGCCCACAGGGGGATGTGGAACAGGATCTGGAAGCCGAGCGCGCCGCCGAGGATCTCCGCGAGGCTCGTCGCCACCAGCGCCGGGACGATGCTCAGGCCGAACAGCCAGACTAGCGGGCGCGAGAAGTGGCTGCGCACATTGACGGCCAGGGAGCGGCCCGTGACGATGCCGAGCCGGGCCGCGACGTGCTGCAGGAAGATGAGCATCAGCGTGCTCAGCGTGATCACCCACAGCAGCTCGTAGCCGAACTGGCTCCCCCCGGCCATGTTGGTCGCCCAGTTGCCGGGGTCGATGAAGCCGATGGTGACGATGAAGCCCGGGCCCAGGTAGCGGAGCAGCTCGCGCGAAAAGAGGTCCCGGGCGAAGCCGCGCATCCCGCCTCGGGGCGCCGCGCACGTCATGCCGACATCCTTGACCATCGGCTGGACTCTACCCCACCGGCGCCGGAGTCAGATATGCGCGGGCGGTGGGCGGCGACCGTCGCCGCACCCGGCGCGATTCTCAGGCGGCTCTCAGCCGCCGTTCAGCAGCCTCCAAGGGTGCGGCGGTACAAAGGTGACGTCCCGCCCCACTGCACCGGGAGGCGCAGATGCGCAAGTTCCCATCCTCGCTGCTCACGTTCGCCGGCGGCGCCGCCGTCGCCGTCATCCTCGTCACCCTCCTCACCGTGAGCGGCATCCTGCCGTTCCGGACGGTGGAGACCAAGGTGGTCAAACAGACTTCGTCGTCCGCCGCCACGACCGAGACGGCCGCACTCACCACGGGCGCCTTGACGGCCGCGCAGATCTACAAGCAGGACTCGGGCGGCGTCGTCGAAGTGCTCTCGACGTTCGACCAGCAGTCGTCCTCGCAGTTCGGTCCCAGCTCGTCCACCGCCCAGGCGCTCGGCTCCGGCTTCGTCGTCTCCGCCCAGGGCTACATCCTCACCAACGCGCACGTCGTCTTCAGCAACGGCGTCAAGGCGGGCTCGGTGGCCGTCGTCTTCAAGGGCACCGGCTCGGCGACGACCCGCGTCAAGGCGACGATCGCCGGCATCGACGAGACCAGCGACGTGGCCCTGCTCAAGGTCGATCCGGTCCAGGCGCCCAAGCTCGTCGTCCTCCAGCTCGGCGACTCCTCCAAAGTGCAGGCCGGCGAGCCCGTCGTCGCCATCGGCAACCCGCTGGGCTACGACTTCTCGGTGACCTCGGGCATCGTCTCGGCCACCAGCCGCAACCTGCAGTCGCCCAACGGCGCGACGATCCCCAACGGCATCCAGACGGACGCCGCCATCAACGAGGGCAATTCCGGCGGCCCGCTCATCGACTCCTCCGGCAAGGTGATCGGCATCAACGAGCAGATCGCCTCCCAGTCGGGCGGCAACCAGGGCCTCGGTTTCGCCGTGCCGATCGACACCGCCGCCAAGGTCATGGCACAGCTCAAGACGAGCGGCACCGTGAGCTACGCCTACCTCGGCGTGTCGGGCCAGACGCTGAGCGCCGACAGCAGCAAGGCGCTCGGCGTGAACGCGAGCCAGGGCGTGCTGGTCGCTCAGGTCGCCGGCGGCAGCCCGGCGGCCAAGGCAGGGATCAAAGGCGGCAGCCAGCAGACGGCGATCCAGGGCCAGACGTACGTGACCGGCGGCGACGTGATCACGGCGATCGACGGTACGGCTGTCACCAGCGCCGAGGACCTCGCCGCCGCGATCCTGCAGCACAAGCCCGGCGACAGCGTCACGGTGACCGTGCTGCGCGGCGGCTCGACCCTGCAGATCAAGGCTACGCTCGCGCAGCGCCCCAGCGGGACGTAGACCTCGGCGGCGGCTCCCCCGAGCAACCCCGCTTAGACCTCCTCCCCTCGCGGGCGCCGTCCGCCTTCCCCCCACCCGCTTCCGTCACGACCGGCGGGCGGCGCCCGCGAGGCCGCGGCCCCCGCCGCCGAGAGCGGCGCCGGGCTGGCCTGGGGGCTCATGGCGCTCTCCACCAGCGTGGCCCTGGCCGCCGGCTTCCTGGGCTTCCGCAGCTACCGGGAGGGTCCGGCCGCGGAGGAGGCCCTGGCCGGCCGGTTCCCGGTCCTGTACCGGGTGCTCTCCAACAAGTACTACGTGGACGAGGCCGTGGAGGCCTGCCTGCTGCGGCCGGCCCGGTGGGGCGGCCAGTTCCTCTGGAAGGCCTGCGACGTCATCCTCATCGACGGCGTCGGGGTGAACCTGCCCGGGGCGCTGACCCAGGTCGGGGGCGATCTCACGGCGCTGGCCCAGACCGGGCGGGTGCGCAACTACGCTCTGGGCATGGCCGTCGGGGCTGTGCTCCTGCTCTGGATCTTCTTGAAGTAGGATGCCGCCGTGATCACCGCCTGGATCAACTCCCACCTCCTCAGCTTCATCGTGTTCGCGCCCCTGGTCTGGGGCCTGGCCCTGCTCGTGCTGCCCGAGCGCCAGGCGCCCCTGGCCAAGCTGCTGGGCCTCCTGGGCGCCACCGGCGTCCTGGCGGTCGCGGCCGTCCAGCTGCTGCACTT
>Ga0118677_10002854_pt1 | contig 33931 bp, 26 predicted proteins | sample AliMusrvi5mmetaG_FD_86154 | JGI IMG/M metagenome (GOLD analysis project Ga0118677, IMG submission 86154)
TACCCTTTATTACTTACAGCATTCAACAAAGGCTGGATAAGGTTCAAATTTTCAAAATTCATTTAACAGTTATTAATATAGATAAAAATGATTTATTGCGGCCACAAAACTGAAGAACAGTCGTGTCCGGGGCATTAAAAAAGTGTATGGTAGGCTGAATTGTAAAAGTGGGAGGATTACATACAGATTGAGATACAATCTTTCAAATGGAATTGCAAAGGTACGAATAGATATTGTACGATAAACAAAAATCACAAAAGAAATGTTCTTTTACCCTGTCATGTTTTTTCCATTTGATTTCATCAGGAAAATTTTATAAGTTTGTGACAAAATATTTATTTCCATAAACTTAAACCAACCAACCATGAACAATGTCGTAGTTCTGATCATCGTCGGAGCAGTCGGAATGCTCTTTTTTTCAGGTATCCGGATCGTTCGCCCCACCCACCGTGGACTGATCGAGCGTTTTGGGAAGTATAACCGTTTTGCAAATCCTGGGTTTCACTGGATTCTTCCGGGCATCGATCTGATGTACCAGGTTAACATCACCGAGAAAATGATCAATGCTGAACCGCAGGAGATTATCACCAATGACAACCTGAATGCAAAGGTGGATGCGCAGGTCTATTTCAAGATCACCAATGATGAGGATAGCGTGAAGAATTCACAGTACAATGTCAATAATATTGAATACCAGATCGTCAACCTGGCCCGGACGACCCTCCGCAACATCATCGGTACCATGACCCTGAAATCGGCCAACAGTGAGCGGGGTAAAATAAATAAGGAACTTCATGGCACCCTGCTTGATGAGACCAGGAGTTGGGGAATCCAGATTATCCGCACTGAATTGAAGGAGATCGACCCACCCAAGGATGTTCAGGAAACCATGAACAAGATCGTAAAGGCGGAAAATGAGAAAATTGCCGCGGTTGATTATGCCACCGCCGCCGAAACAAAGGCTGACGGAGAGAAACGGGCCGAGATCAGGCGTGCGGAAGGTGTGAAGCAGGGCCAGATTCTCAGGGCTGAAGGCGAAGCCCAGGCCATCGCGCTGGTCAATGAGGCCGCCGAAAAGTATTTCATCGGCAATGCCCAGATCCTGCGGAAAATACAGGCATTGGAAACATCACTTAAAGACAACTCGAAAATCGTGGTTCCGGCCGGCTCCGACCTGGTGAATGTGCTTGGCGATATGGCTGGCATCATTCCCATCAGGGATAAGCCCGACACCAAATATGCGCCGGTATAACAGGTAACAGCCCGTATGCTTTCATCATTACACTGGTTTCTTATTTCCTTTTCTGGTTAGAGCTTATCCGGTTCGGAATTTGATGGAATATTTTGCTAAAAATATATATTTCTGCAGAAGAAATTCCAACATCTAAAATTATTCTTACCTTTGAATGTTATGTTTCCGGAAACTGACCAACAGGCACTGCACTTTTTTATCTACAACGAAACTTTTTAAACCAAGTGATGAGACCGATTATTTTGAAACAACTGAAATTATTTTTTTTAATCATACTGAATGTTGGACTTCTCCTGCCTTCCGGTGCGACAAAGGCAACGGCAAACAGAACGTCTGAACCACTCATCATAAGTTCAGCCGGGGATACACTTAAGGCACTGGGTTTGCTGGTTGAAAGAAATAAAGTAAGCAATAGCCTGCAAGCCATTAAATACGCAAGAATTGCGTTGAATATAGCACGACATACAGATTCAATTACAAATCTTGTGGATGCGTACAAGTGGATTGGTAAAGCGTACCTGCAGAACCAGATCGACTCAAGTGTCTTTTATTACAACCGGGCCTTGCGCATCGCCGACAGCTGCCATCTCATCACACAAAAAGTTCATATTTATTATAACCTGGCAAGTATTTACAATGCAGCATATAATTATAAATCAGCTGTATCACTGCTTGATTCATCTATAAATTTGGCTAAGTTGGTCAAAGATCCCGAAGGCATTTCAAATGCATATATAGCGATAGGCAATATTAAATTCAATATCCATGATTTTGTAAATGCCAGGCTGATGTATGAAGCTGCGCTTGAGATTGCCCGAAAAGGTATGCTTTACAAGCAAATGGGGGTCGCCATGGGGAATCTGGCACGGAAACCATTCGAATTGGATACCCAGAAATCGCTTGCCAAACAAAGGGAAGCCCTGGGGTATCTGAATAAAGTAAAGGGTGTTGAACTGGAAATGGCCTACATCTACATTAATATGGGATTTTGGAGTGCTATTCCTGATACGGCCCTTTACTATTATAAATCTGCCTTGAAACTTGCACTAAATGCCAATTTGTCCAAAGTTGTTTTTGGAGCATACAATGACATGGCGTACAGTTACCTTGATAAAAAAGATGTTAAAACTGCCGAATCGTGCCTGAACCAGGCCATCCCCCTTGCCCTGCAAATGAAAGATAATGAATGGTTAGCTTCACTTTACGATACCTATGCCGATGTTTGTGTGCAGAAGGGAGATTTTAAAAATGCATTTGAATTTCAAAGGAAAGCGAAGAAGGCAAAGGATCTCGATTACATCCAGAAGGCAACCGACCAGATCAGGTTGCTGGCTGCCTTATCAGACCTTAAAAGCAAGGAATTAATCATCCAGAACGAAGAAATGGAGTTGCTGGTCCAGCGTAATAAATTGCAGCGAACAGAACTCTGGCTTGTCATCGCACTTCTGCTCATGGTTGGCTCCGTTTTTACCATCCTTATCCTGCAGCAGCGGAACAACGTAAAATTGCAGAAAGCGCAGATCAGTTCGGCGAAGAGAATCATTGAAATGGAGGAGGGTGAAAAAGGAAGGATCGCAAGAGAGCTGCATGATTTAACAGGTCAGCTTGTCCTGGGGATCTCCGGATCGATTGAAAACATTGAATTTTTAGATCCGGCAGTCAAGGACCATATAAATGCCAGGATCAAGGAATTGGGCACGAGCATCCGCCATATATCTCACCGGATGAACAGTGCCATGATTGAACACTTTACCTTCAGTGAAATGATCACCGGCTTATGTGAAGACATGCAAAAATTATCGAGGATGAAAATTTCCCTTGATATGACCGAAGAGTTTCCCAACATGCCCAATGAACTGGTACTGCATTTTTACCGGATCACCCAGGAGTTGCTTACCAATGCCGGAAAACATGCAAGGGAAAGCCAGGTGAAAATAAAAATTTTTGCAAAAAACGACAAACTTTTTCTTGTTTATTCCGACAACGGTTCAGGTTTTACTGTCGGGGGGAACAGCAAGCCAAGTATGGGGATTTTAAATATTTATGAAAGGGCGAAACTTGTTGGCGGGCAGGCTCATTTAACATCTGCTCCCGGAGAGGGAACCACCTGGGAGATTTTTTTTCAACTGGACAAAAAAATCTAATTTATTGATAAAGGAGCAATTATGATCAGACTCTTTATAATTGAAGATCACCCGGTGATCGTTACGGGGTTGAAAAACCTCTTCCGGCCATCAAGGGACGGAATAGAAATTACCGACAATGCATTCAGTGTCGATGATGCCGTGCTGAAGGCCGATGCAAGCACCTTTGACGTTTTCCTGCTTGATTTGTGGCTGCCCGATGCACATCCATTGATGAACGTTAAAAAATTGAAGGAGAAATTCCACGGAAAACCCATTGTGATTTTCACCTCCGAGGATTCCTCCTCCTGGCAGCGTAAAATGTTCGAGGCTGGGGTCATGGCATACCTGCTAAAAAGCACCAACAAATCAGAGATTAAAGCCACCCTTGAAAAAGTTATCAGGGGGCAGATTGTCTTTTCGGGTCTTGTCGAACCTGATTATGAAAAGAAACTGGCAACCGTTTTATCAGGCCAGAAATATCACCTGACGCCAAACCAGCAGGAACTTGTCATCCTTTTATCGTCGGGCTTAACCCAGCAGCAAATCGCTGACGCGAAAAAAACCAGTGTCTCCACCGTTGAAAAAACACTCAAACATGTCCGCGAACGTTGTGATGCAAAAAACAATGCTGAACTTGTGAAAATACTGCTGGAAAAGGGGATCATCTGATTATTCCCGGAAATTCCTTCTGTTTTCCCTGTTTTTATCAATTTTGGCAAAACCCACCAAAATAGTTTGCCTTCCGGCGAGCAGAATGTCCGTCATTTTATTTTGTTAACGTGCAGATAATAAAACAGATACTTTTTTTTTATCTCATAACAATAGCGGATTCCCGCAATATGAATTTGAGGAAATCCTCCATTGTGTGTGTTATGTTTACTACATAACTTTGACGACATCGACAAAACACTAGTTAACTCATATTCCAAAAACACAGCGCATGAAAAACTTTACCCTGATCGCAGCATTCGTTCTTTTTGCCGGATTGAATGGTTTATTTGCACAGAACTTCCCAATCTACCCTATTCCTAGCTATAATTGTCAACTTACAACATTGAAAACCGGGTTCCAGCAAAAAACACACGTACTTCCCGGGCGTGAAAAGCGGGATATGGATGTGGTAATTTCCTCCAGTTCAACAAATCCATTCTGGGTATATGCCAAGGTTTGGGTAGTAAAAGGGACCGGTTCAGAGGTTAAGGGCCCTTATATCATTTTTCTTAATCAACTTCTTTCAGTTCCCATCGATAATACTGGACAGTGGGGCGTAATTATCGATTGCAATTGGGATGTCGCTGCCAGCGTTTGGATCAATTAGCCCATCCCTGAGTTCCCAAAGAACAACAGAAGCATCTCACGGGAAGCTTCTGTTGTTGCATTTTTTATTGTTTGAGGCAATTGAGTGCAATAAGTTTTTCCCGATCCCTCCATTTCTAATACATAATTCCTTACTTTTGACAACTGAATTTTCAGTTTCACCAATCCTTTCAAGCTATTTTGTTAGTAGATATTTTTATACCCTGCTTTGTCGACCAGGTTTATCCTGATACGGGGATGAACATGGTTAAAATCCTGGAGAAACTCGATGTTGCGGTAAATTTTAATGGAAACCAGACCTGCTGTGGTCAGATGGCTTTCAACAGTGGTTTCTGGGATGAAGCAAAACAAATGGGGGAGAAGTTTCTCAAGGATTTCCCGAACGACCGCCCCATTGTCGGTCCGTCGGCCTCCTGCATCGGGTTTGTCAGGAACTATTACGGCTGGTTGTTTCATAATACTGCCTATCATCTTGAATATAAGCAGCTTAAAAAAAACATCTTTGAATTTACCGATTTCCTGGTAAATGAATTAGAAGTGGAGGATGTGGGAGCCTCATTTCCGCACATAGTCACCTACCACGATTCCTGTGCGGCGCTCAGGGAGTATAACCTGAAGGATGAACCAAGGCGACTCCTGTCGCATGTGCAGGGTCTTGAATTGCGGGAGATGAAAGAGAATGAAGTTTGTTGCGGATTTGGCGGTACATTTTCTGCTAAATTTGAACCTATTTCTGCAGCCATGGCAGAACAGAAAGTAAATCGTGCGCTTGAAACAGGCGCAGAATACATCGTATCAACCGACTCCTCCTGCCTGATGAACCAGCAGGCCTATATCGACAAGCACAATCTCCCCATACAAACCATCCATATCATTGATGTTCTCGCTTCAGGATGGTGATCCGCCAAACATAACAGAGCACTTTTCAACGGGCTATTAATATTTTATTGTAAATTTGTAACTTATTGATTTGTTCCTTCTGCTGAGGGAATACCCGGTTTAAGTCATGATACGGTGAAGATGATTTAACGTGTAAAATTGATACCATGTTATGATGCGCCGGATTGCACCTGCCGGTTATGTAACTCTAAAAAAAATGAAACAGATGATTCGCAATTTGTTTTTCGGACTGTTAATGATTACCACCCTTGCAGTCGGGGCGCAGCAACCAGGAGTTCATCCGAGCGATTCCGGGTTTATTGCCAGGTATGCCGGGTATGATTTTAAGGGAAGATTTGCATCAGCCATTGAAAAAGATGCTGAGAACAACTACTTCCTGCTGGATTTTTCAAAACTGCCCACCCGTTTTGACCGGGTTTACTTTATGAACATGAGTTTTTCGTATGCTAAAATCATCAACGCCGATCCTGACATTAAGAAAGACAGGGTTTGTTTCATGTCAAAAAAAATGTACAACGAAACAGATGTGCTAAATATTTTTGAGGAGATTAAAGAGAAAGTCGCTATTATATCAGCTTCCTGGCCTGAGGATTGGAAATCTGAATGGCTTAATACGAATGATAAATACAAATAATCCGATGCGGTTATGAAAATAAACTGGTATCTATTCATTGTCCTGCTTATAGGTTGCGGGGCGGCACATGCCCAGCAGGGAGGTGGAGGGAACAACAGTACCTGTGAAACGGCTGCTCCATTCTGTACCGGAACATTATATTCATTTCCTGCCGGGGTGAATGCTCCCCCGGGGCAAATCGGCCCGGATTATGGTTGCCTGCATACCCGGCCGAACCCGGCCTGGTACTATTTAAAAGTGGCAACTTCCGGAAATATTGTCATCCAGATGCATAGTACGCCTGAAAAGGATATCGACTATTGCTGCTGGGGACCTTTCCCGAATCAAAATTGCTGCGGACTGCTGACGCAACCGAAAATCGTGTCGTGCAGCTATTCCACCAGCGCCTATGAAACCTGCACCATCCCGAACGGAGTGGCGGGTGAGTATTACATGCTGATCATCACAAACTTTTCCAATGCCCCGTGCAACATTACTTTCCAGCAGACAGGCGGAACAGGCACCACCGATTGTTCGATCCTGCCTCCGGCATGCATGAGCAACAGCCCGATCTGCACGAGCCAGACGTTGCAGTTCACAGCCCAGTCAATTACCGGCGCGACCTACCACTGGTGGGGACCGGCAGGATTTAACTCCGCGCTGCAGAATCCGACCATTGCCAATGCAACCACCGCCAATGCCGGGGAGTATTTCCTTGGCGTTATAGTGGGTGGACAGCCAAGCAGCGATACTTCGACCACTTTTGTGCATGTTTATCATCCGGTTGCAAATGCTGGGAACGATACCAGCATTTTAAATGGAGTGACCACCACCCTGCATGGCAGGTGTTCAGGAGGGAGTGGCTCGTATCATTATAAATGGACTCCCTCGTCAAAGCTTGTAAACGACAGCGTTCAAAATCCACAAACCGTCAATCTCTTTACGACCCAGGTTTTTACCCTTAAGGTTACCGACGATTCGGCAAGCTGCCAGTCGACAGACATGGTGACAATCAACATTGCAGGAGGCGCACTTGCTGTGAATGCCGTAGCAACCCCGTCATCGATCTGTTACGGTGCATCATCACAAATCCAGGCGCTGGGTTCCGGCGGAGCCGGAAACTACACCTACCAGTGGTCGGGGCCCAATGGATTTTCATCCAATTTGCAAAGCCCGACGGTGGCGCCAACTGTCACATCTACTTACCAGGTATCTGTTTTTGACGGCTATAACACCACGACCGGTTCGGTCACGGTGACGATAATCCCATTGCCTGTTGCCGATGCAGGTGCGACCCAGTCGATTCCAAACGGCACATACACATTTCTCTCCGGTTCCGTGTTGAATGGAAACAGCAACTACTATTACAGCTGGTCGCCTGCCGGTAAACTGATCAACGCAGGTGTGCAAAATCCCAGGACCACCTTTCTTTACTTCACAACCGTTTATTCGCTGATAGCAACCGACAAGGTTACAAACTGTGTGAGTAACAATGATGCAAATGTTTCCATCGAAGTAACCGGTGATTCGCTGAACGTCAACCCTGTAGCCACTCCGGAATCAATATGCAAGGGAGATTCGACCCGTTTGCATGCTTCGGCGGGGGGCGGCAATGTAGGGCATTACCAGTACCAGTGGAGTTCAACGCCACCGGGATTCACCTCAACCGATGCCGATCCTGTGGTTCATCCCCTGGTCAATACAACCTACCAGGTAACCGTAACCGACCAGTTCCACGACACCGTGGGAAGTACCATGGTTGCCATTTACCCTGAGCCTGTAATTCACCTGGGCCCGCCGGATAGTGTGGTTTGCATTTATGACACGGTAAGATTGAACGCAGGAAATACCGGTTCAACCTATTTGTGGTCGAATGGAGCCACTTCGCAGAACATTAGTTTTGGCACTACCGGTATTGGGTATGATCCTCAAACCTATACTGTGGAAGTTGTCAACGAACATGGTTGCCGGGCATCGGGCACCATCAATGTTATCTTCTCCTTCGATGCATGCACGGGGATCGGCGATCTGGACCCCTCCGGCAACATCCGGATCTATCCGAATCCGGCAAGGGACATGGTCAGAATTGAAATGGACGGGTTGTCCGGGGCAACCACGGGCACCCTATTATCAGCTTTGGGCAAAGTTCTGCGCGTATTCAATATGAATGGGCCGGTCGACGGAATATCTTCGGCGACGATCGACCTGTCCGGGATTCCCGGGGGAATATACCTGGTCAGGCTGAACAATTCATCGTTTACTCATATTCAAAAGCTGGTTATAGAGTAGTGCCGACCAATACATTCAATAAACTCCCGTCGGCAGGTTCAGGACAGCTCCTCTTATGTCTCCTGTTTTTCCTGTTTGCCTTTATGGCCCGGGCTCAGACAGCGTGGTATAAAAGCAATTGCCCAAGGTCGCAAAAACAGGCAGAGGTCTGGTATTTCGGTGAAAAGGCCGGAATTGATTTCAGGTCGGGGGCGGCAACCGCGGTTGTTGACCAGAATGTCATGAACTCATTCCAGGCCACTTCAAGCATCTGCGACAGCCTGGGAAACTTCCTCCTGTTCACCAACGGACGCACTGCGTGGGATAACACCTTTGCCGCCATGCCAAATGCAACCGGTCTGGCCGGCAATCCAAGGGCTACGCAGCCATGCCTCATTGTTCCCTACCCGGGGGATCCAACGGTCTATTATATTTTCACCATCGAAATGGTCAACTATGACAAGTTGGATTCCATGCATTTCAGCTCCCAGGGACTCACCTACACGCTCATTGACATGAAACTGCGCGGAGGTCTCGGGGATGCCGTATCCGCTGTACTTAACAAACCCTTGCTCACCCCGGTATGCCAGAAGATCACCGCGGTTGCAAACCACGATCATACCGGCACCTGGGTGATCGTGCATAAATGGGATTCAAACGAGTTTTATGCATACCTGGTCACGGCCTCCGGAATTACCGATTCTGTGGTGAGTGCAGTTGGATCCAAACATTTTGCGCCGACCCAGATTGCCAGAAACAACATGGTCGGGTATATGAAATGCTCTCCGGATGGCAGCAGCCTGGCACTGGCTGTCACCTACGATAAACTCATTGAACTCTTCGATTTCAATAACCAGACCGGGGTGATTTCAAATCCCAGGTCCTACCATGTTTCCAGGCCGGTAGTTAACCCTTATGGCATTGAATTTTCGCCTGACGGAAAAAAATTGTATGCCTCCGTGCTCGATTACCTGGGAGGGCCCATTCCGAGGAAACCGACCTGCATTTACCAGTTTGACCTGTCAAAAGGATTGAACAACCCGGTGATTGTCGATTCTGCCGGGGGCATACGTTTCTTTGCATTGCAGCTGGCAACAGATGGCCGGATCTACGGTTCGCGGACAAACAATATGCTGTCAAAACGCGATTCACTGGAGGTGATTTACAACCCGAACCGGCCGGGTGCCGCCTGCAATTATAACCTGCTGGGTAATTTTCCAGGGACCAGGTTTGATTTGCTTGGACGGAAAAGCATATACAGCCTCCCGAACTTTGTGCAGAGTTTTTTAAACATCCCTCCTTTTACCTGGGACAGCGTTTGCCACGGCGATGCAACACAGTTTAAAATTACCAATACCGCCAACATTGATACGGTTTCCTGGAATTTCGGCGATGGTGGAACTTCTACGTCAAAAACCCCGGTGCATACCTATGCAAAACCGGGAACCTACTGGGTTAGACTTACAGAATATTGCAGGGGAGAGGCTTTTGTTGATTCCATGAAGGTGACAAACTATCCGCTGCCGCACATTGCCCTGGCGGATACGGTTTTATTGTATTCCGGGTCTACCATAAATCTTCATGCAGGCGGTGGATTCACGGATTATCTTTGGTCGACAGGTTCCCGCGATTCCATCATCAATGTAGGAAGCCAGGCATCCTACTCGGTCCAGGTAAAGGATATCCATTGTTGTGTAAATTCGGATACAAGCTTTGTGAAGGTCTTTGAATATTTTATTCCAAATGCGTTTACGCCGAATGGCGACGGACTGAATGATTTCTTCCAGGTATCTGCATTATATAAAAACATCACCTTCAAAATGGTTGTTTATGACCGTTGGGGGCAGTTGGTTTTTCAATCTGACAACATCGACAAGGGTTGGGACGGCACATACGGAGGCCGGTATTGCCCGCCCGACTCCTATGTCTGGATTGTCAATATTGGTTTCCTGGGAAAGGATATTATTACCCAGGGAGATGTCGTTTTTAATGGTACCGTGACAATAGTAAGATGATACAGGAAAAATATACACAAATCATTGCTGCCGAGCTTAACCAGCAGCCTGGGTTTGTTCAGAACACGATAAATTTACTGGAGAGCGGTGCCACTATCCCTTTCATTGCCCGCTACCGTAAAGAGATGACCGGTTCGATGGATGAGGTAGTGATTGCACAAGTGCGCGACCGTCTTGCCCAGCTTAAGGAGCTTGATGCTCGGAGGGAAGCCATTCTCAAATCACTCCGGGAACAGGAAAAACTCACGCCCGAACTGGAAGTTGCAGTGTCGAATGCTGCAACCATGGCCGAATTGGAAGATATCTACCTGCCATATAAGCCGAAGCGAAAAACGCGCGCAAGCATGGCACGTGAGAAAGGGCTCGAGCCCCTTGCTGTCATGATCCTTTCGCAACGCTACGACGACATTGAATCCAGGGCTGCGAAATTCATCGACCCTGAAAAGGGTGTTCATTCCCTGCAGGAGGCCATCCAGGGGGCAAACGACATCATCGCTGAAAAAGTCAACGAGGACGTTTACGCCAGGAAACGCATCCGTGGTTTGTTCCAGAAGGAATCGTCAGTGTCTGCCAAAGTGGTCAAAGGAAAGGACCAGGAGGGGATCAACTTCCAGATGTATTTTGACTACCACGAACCACTGCATCACGCTCCTTCACACCGGTTGCTGGCGATGTTTCGTGGTGAAAATGAGGGTTTTCTGAAAATTTCCGTAGAAGTAGAAGAGGAACAGGCACATGGAATCCTTGAAAGAATATTTATCAAAGAGCACAATACCTCCGCCAATTTGGTAAAGAGTGCCATTGCCGACAGTTGCAAACGGCTCCTTTTTCCCTCCATTGAAACAGAGATGCGCCAGTGGGCCAAAGAGAAAGCCGATACGGAGGCGATCAGGGTGTTTGCTGAAAACATGCGTCAACTCTTGCTATCTCCGCCACTTGGACAAAAGAATGTACTGGCGATTGATCCGGGATTTCGTTCCGGGTGTAAAATCGTGTGTCTTGACCGCCAGGGAAAACTGGTACACAACGAGACCATCTATCCCCATCCTCCCCAGAATGAGGTAAAGGAATCGATCCATAAGATCAAGAGCCTGGTGAATGCTTACAAAATCGAAGCCATCGCGATAGGGAACGGCACCGGCGGGCGTGAAACCGAACGGCTGATCAAGTCGATCCCCTTTGATCGCGATGTCATTGCCCTGGCAGTGAATGAAAGCGGGGCTTCTGTATATTCTGCATCAGCCGTTGCCCGGAAGGAATTTCCCGATTACGATGTAACCGTGAGAGGATCAGTGTCTATCGGCCGGCGGCTTATGGATCCGTTGGCCGAACTGGTAAAAATTGATCCCAAATCAATCGGTGTGGGACAATACCAGCATGATGTTGATCAAACGGCACTGATGAAGAGCCTGGAAGATACAGTGGTCAGTTGCGTCAATAAGGTGGGGGTGGAAGTCAATACAGCGAGTGAAGAACTGCTGACCTATGTTTCAGGACTTGGCCCGTCTCTGGCGAAAAATATCATTGCCTACCGCAATGAAAACGGGCCGTTTAAAACACGAAATGAGTTCAGGAAGGTTACGAGATTTGGTGACAAGGCATTTGAACAGGCCGCAGGATTCCTGCGCATCCGGGACGCTAAAAATCCCCTCGACCGGAGTTCAGTTCATCCTGAAAGCTACCCGGTGGTTGACCGGATGGCTGAATGTCTTCATTGTACCGTCGATGAACTTATGGGGAAGCACGAATTGCGGTCGCAGATCAAACTTGAAGAATTCACAAGCGAAAAAGTCGGGATGCCGACCCTCCAGGATATCATGCAGGAACTGGCCAAGCCCGGACGCGATCCGCGTCAGCAGTTTGAGATGTTCGAATTTGATAAAAATATTCATTCGATAAGTGACCTGCGGGTTGGGATGAAACTTCCCGGCATCATCACTAACATTACAAACTTTGGTGTCTTTGTTGATCTCGGGGTTCACCAGGATGGTCTTGTCCACATCAGCCAGCTTGCCGATCGCTTTGTAAAAGACCCGAATGATTTGGTTAAACTGAATCAAAAGGTGATGGTCGAAGTGCTTGATATTGACATGGAACGCAAAAGGATCCAGCTGACCATGAAAAATCAGCATACTAATCAGGATGTTTAGACGTTTTGAGAGCAGATGTTTTTGATTGCGATTTTGGATTTACGATTTATGATTTACGATTTAGGTTGTCATTGATGTTGCACAGATATTTCTTTTTTTCACTTTTAATCACCCTCGCTCTCTTTTTTTCGCAGGCAGCTAAAGCACAAAGGATTCTTGGTGCCATGAGCCTTGGAATGAACCTCACCCAGGTGGACGGGGATGAGTTTTTTGGTTTCTATAAAGTGGGGCTCAATGTCGGGCCGATGGTCACTGTTCCGTTTGGCACCAGGAAAAACTGGTCGGTGAGTATGGAGTTGCTCTATTCCCAGAAGGGGAGTTACCATAGGGGAGAAGTAGACTCAACCACCTACCGTCTTGTCCAGGATTATGTTGAAATTCCTGTGTTGGTTCATTTTACAGATAAAAATGTGATTTCAGGTGGTGTCGGTTTTTCATATGGTCAGCTGGTCAATTACAAGGAAACGAGGAACAGCTTTTATGACAGCCTTTATACCTATACAACATCACTCTCCAACAACGATATTTCGGTTATCGCCGATTTGCAGATCCGCCTGTGGAGTAAACTCTGGGCGGATATCAGGTACCAGTATTCGATGAAAAGCAACCGGACTGTCATCGTAGATAATCCCAAGGCCTACCCGAGGGATCCCATTACACGCAATCAATATAACAATGTAATCAGCGTCAGGCTGACCTGGGTTTTCAACCAGGAAAAAATTGCAAAGCTTCCCAGGAAGGCATCCAATATTGAAACGTTTTAACTTCAGATGATTCGTTTGATCAGGCGGAGTTTGTGGGTGTATCTCTGCAATTTTGCACAATATATTCCCTCGTGGTCAATGGGGTCAATACGCACCTTCCCTGAGCAATGGATGATGCGGTTTCGATCGATCAGCATTCCGACATGGGTGATGTTGCCCTCGGCATCATCGAAAAATGCCAGGTCGCCGGGTGCAGCTTCGGCAAGCAAACTGACAACCTCTCCCTGGGTGGCTTGTTGTGACGCATCCCGAAGAAGTTTCAACCCCTGGAGTTTGTAAACCATCTGAACAAAACCCGAACAGTCAATACCAAAAGGGGTGCGACCTCCCCACAGGTAGGGGGCATTGAGGTACAACATGGATTCTCCGGTAAGTTGCTGCCTGGTTTTCAGATAGTTTTGATGTGCATGACCAGCTTTGTTCAGAAGGGATTCAGAAACCAGTCCTTCGTAAAAAAACAGGTCCTGGCCGACCCTCATCCTCAATTCATCAAGGGCTGGCAATGAACTGCCGAGAACGAGGGGAATCATGGAGCGTCCGGTTTCATATGATATGAGTTGCACCAGTTCCATCGTGATGGATGTCTCTGATCCGGCAAGGCGCAGGTAATCCTGTTCCCCGACGGGATTGGCCTGGAGGAGGTCGATCCAGCCTTCATAACCGTCAAATGACAATTTTATTTTTAACCAGGTGTTTTCTTTCCCGGTGACCAGGTATAGTTCGCCGAACAAAACCTGTGTAACCATTTCCGATTTGTGCGAAGGCTCAGCCCTGACAGGGATCACGCTATGCAGGCAAATACCATATTCCATGGATGGTGGTGTTAGTTGGCCTCAAAGGTAGTCAGAAAATTGAAAAAATGCACCGGTCACCTGTCACGCGTCACCCGTCACGTGTCACGTTTTATTTTTCAACTCCGCCAGCTTGCATCCGCTGCAGCCATGGCATTTAGACGCCGGCGTTCTGAAAAAACGGATCAGGCGAAGTGTGGTCAGCATCAGTGCTGAGAAAATGATTGTTCCAACAATTAATAATTGCCACATCATGTCAGGTTATGATTACACTGCCAATCTGGAAGACAGCGAATGATAAAAGCCAGGCGAGAGCTGTTGTATAAGTAATCAGGAAAATGGCCCATTTCCAACTGCCTGATTCCCGGTTTACAGTTGCCACCACCGCAATGCACGGCATATAGATAAGGATAAAGAGAAGATAGGAAATTCCGGCAAGGGGGGTGAAGAGTTTTTGTCCCAGGCGAGGCCCATCCTGGTGCACCGCCTGCTGAAGTTCTACTCCCAGCGTTTTAGGATTTCCCTTTGAATCTTCATGATTTGAGCCAAAAAGAACACCCATCGTGCTCACGACAACCTCTTTGGCTGCCGCCCCGGTGATGAGGCTGACCCCCATGCGCCAGTCGAATCCAAGTGGAGAGATTACCGGCTCGAGGGTTTTGCCGATTTTTGAAATATAGGAGTTCTGCAGCCTTTCTTCAGGGCTCAGTTTACTCCCCCCGGGAAAATATTCAAGCGCCCAGATCAGGATCACCGCAATGAGGATGACTCCCCCCATTTTACTGAGGTATTGTCTGCCTTTTTCCCACATGTGCTGCATGATCACCTGGAAAGTGGGCATGCGATAGGGGGGCAGTTCCATAACAAATGGGGCTTCTTTGCTCTTGAACAGGGTTTTTTTGAAAACAAGCGATATTAAGATTGCCAGCACAATCCCAGTCATGTAAAGCCCGAAAATTACCGACCCGGCATGGGTGGGGAAAATGGCTCCGGCAATGAGAATGTACACAGGAAGCCTGGCGCTGCATGACATAAAAGGGTTGATGAGCATGGTAAGCAGCCGGTCGTTGCGGTCTTTGAGTGTCCGGGTTACCATAATCGCCGGTACATTACATCCAAAGCCCATGATGAGCGGGATGAACGACTGTCCGTGCAAACCAATTTTATGCATCAGTTTATCCATGATGAAAGCCGCCCTGGCCATATAGCCGGTGTCTTCCATGAGTGAAATAAAGAAAAAAAGGATCAGGATGTTCGGGAGGAATACGATGATGCTGCCGACTCCATTGATAATCCCATCCACCAGCAGGTCCTTGAGCGGGCCGGAAGGGAGTGAAATGTTTACCTGGGTTCCGATCAGGGAAACGACAATGTCGATCCAGTGTTTGGGAATTTCCCCGAAGGTGAAGGTGGATTGGAACATCAACCACAGGAACAGGATGAATATTGGAAACCCCAGTATTTTATGGGTAAGCAGCGAATCAATCCGTTCGCTGACAGATTTTGACGGTTTCACATTTCTGCCTGTTTGGAGGGTCTCCTTCAGTGCACCGGCAACAAACCCATATTTTGCGTCGGTGGCCAATGTTGCCGAATCCTCCTTAAAGTTTGCTTCAAGGCGCTGTATCTCCTTTTCCGTTATTTGCCTGATGGCCTGGAACTGGTCTGAAGATTCGATGGAGGAGAGCACAGCAGCATCTTTTTCAAGCAGTTTGATGCTGTAAAATCGTGAAGAGATCCGGTCGGTCAGGGATTTATCCTGCCAGATCACTTCCTGGATTTTCCTGATCGATCGTTCAAGTTCCTGGCCATAATTGATATGAACATGGCGGATAACCCGGTCACGGTCTTCGAATACCTCGATGAGCCGGTCGAAAAGCTCGGGAATACCCGTCCCTTTGGAACTTACCGTAGGAATGACCGGAATTCCCAGAAGTTTTCCAAGCGCATGATAATCAAGCTTGTTTCCGGTTTTCTCCAATTCGTCGTACATGTTGAGGGCGATCACAACCCTGATGTCCATGTCGATGAGCTGGGTCGTCAGGTAGAGGTTACGCTCAAGGTTGGATGCATCCACCACATTTACGACAATATCGGGGACTTTCTCGGTGATGTGTGTCCTAACAAACAGTTCTTCGGGTGAGTAGGCTGTTAATGAATAGGTTCCCGGAAGGTCGGTGATGTTAAAAGTATAACCTGCATGCTTGAATTTTGCCTCTTTTGAATCGACCGTAACCCCGCTGAAATTCCCTACCCGTTCATGGGAGCCCGAGGCCACATTGAAGAGGGTGGTTTTTCCGCAGTTGGGATTCCCAACCAGAGCAATATCGATGATTTTCCCCCTGTCCCCATCGTCAAACCTCCTTGACTGCTCTTCCATGGTTCCCCGGTATCCGTATATTTCGGGTGGTGGAGTTTCGTGGTTGTTCAGATCATCCACGGATAAAATTTCAATGAGCCGTGCTTCACTGCGTCTGAGCGAAACATGGTAACCCATGATCTTGTATTGAACAGGATCCTGCAATGGTGCTGCTTTCACCACTGTCACCTCCCTGCCTTTCACAAAGCCCATTTCAGTGATGCGTTTTCGAAATGAACCACGGCCTTTCACTTTCGTGATCTGGCCCGATTCACCTTGCTGAAGTTCGAAAAGGGTAGCCAATTAATTTAGATTGAATAAATGCAAAGATAGTCAAAATGGCTGGAAGTTCCAGAATTATCGAAGCTCTTTTCATTTAATGGTTCCCAGGTAAGATGAAGCTTCCGGCCCCAGGTTGAAGATCACATCCATGATGCTCAATCCCGCTATAAAACCATGACGGGATTCAAAAACCTGCGTATAATGAGGGTAATTCATTTGGATCACGGAATGTTTTGCTACGGCGATGGTTCGCAAATCTGTATTTGTAGCAGGTGATTTCTCGAATTTTTCAGTCAGCAATACAGGGCGGCTGATGTTGAGGATTTGCAATAGGGTTTGGAAAATTTCCATGTTCAGATCAAGGAGGTATCTGAAATCCTTTTCAAAAAAGCGGGTAAAATGATCCTGGTAATAAAGAAAAAACGGCGAATTATTATACGCCGTCTCTATCGACCGCCAATGGATTTTCTGCCAGGGCTGGTGATTGGATATCCTCACATCTTTTGTGAGGGTATGGTTCCCGTTATCCCTGATTACCGGGATGGTCAGGGTTTGCTTCCCGTTGGGACCGAAAATGTCGCAATGGTTCCGGCACGTTTGCTTGGGATAAGTCTCAAACGCTTCAATCACGATGCCTTCTGACTTGATAGCCTTTGCCATGTATCCGGCAGGAGGAAAGTAGGCAGTTGCAACCAGTAGCGACATCAGTTAACCACTTTCAACAAAACTTCGCTGATGGCCTTTATGAGTGAATCTTTTGGCAGGGCACCGACCGACATTTGAGGCTGCTCATTCACAGGTACGAACAACATCGAAGGAATGCTGCGAATCCCAAATGCACCGGCCAATTCCTGCTCTTTTTCAGTGTCAATCTTGTAGATATTGATTTTTCCGGAATATTCAACTGCAAGTTCTTCAAGAATCGGGGCCACCATTTTGCAGGGGCCGCACCAGTCGGCATAGAAATCGATGATACACGGGATGGTTCCCTCGAATTTCCACTCCTGATTTTGTTCGAAATTGAATACCTTTTCTAAAAAGGATTCTTTGGTTAAGTGCTCTACCATTTTGTATGAATTAGAAATTAAAATTATAAATCGTGACAGGTTATGCGTGACAGGTAATGCGTGAAGGGTGAGTAACCCATGTCCGCTCCTCGGCATGCATACTATTTTACTAACAAAGTTTTCTGGATCATCTCCACAAATGCCGGTTTCTGAAGGGCGCCCACCGACATCTGCGGTTTTCCGTTTTTAGGGATAAAAAGGACGGCGGGTATCGAATTGATATTGAACAAACCGGAGAGTTCGCGTTGCTCATCGGTGTTGACTTTGTAAATCCTTACCCTGCCCTGGTATTCTTTGGCAAGTTCGTCCATGATCGGAGCGACCATTTTGCATGGCCGGCACCAGTCTGCATAAAAATCGATGATGCATGGCTGATCGCCACTGAAAGTCCACTCTTTAGGATTGGTTTTGTAATCCCAAACGAGCTTTTGAAATGAATCAGCGGTAAGCTTGTTCACCTGTCCTTCGGTCATTGTACTGCCGCCTCCTTCGTGGTTTTCAGGGTTACTGCAGGCATTGAAAGTGAGAGCAACGAGGAAAAACAATGCGAATGTCAGTTTTTTCATGATTCAGTTTATTTGAATGACGTTGCAAAGATAAAAAGAATTTCAATCGCATATCGCATAAACATCACTAATTTGTTTAAATTTGCAGGCTGATTGTTTTATAACCCATGATATGTCATTCAAACAACTTGATATCAATGAATTTACCGGTTTTTTCCAGCAGGAGGAAGATTGTCTGAAGTTTCTTGCAGAAAAAAAGTGGGCGTCCGGGTTTGTATGCGTCAAATGCGGGAATACAAATTATTGTAAGGGCAAAACGCCCTATGCCCGCAGGTGTACCCGCTGTAAAACGGAAGAGTCGGCGACTGCACACACGATTTTTCACCGTTGCCACATCCCGATTACAGAAGCTTTCCGAATCGTTTTCCTGGTTTGCCATGATCCTGCTGTTTCCACCTATGAACTGTCAAGGTTGATGGACCTCCGGCAAATGACCTGTTGGAAATTGAAAAGCCGCCTGGTTGATTGTATTAAAAACCGTGGAGAAGTTGACATCCTGTTTAACGAAAAAAAAAGTAACCTGGCTGAACTGATGTTACCGGAACCCGGGACAACCCCAGCAGGATAAAAATCGTTACTTTCGTAGACTTAAACTGAAACCCATGTCAATCCTGATCACAAACATCAAAGAAATCATTCAGGTTGAAGAAAAACCGCAACTATTTGTTGCCGGGAGTGCCATGTCGAAGTTGAAAACCATTAAAAACGGCTGGTTGCAGATTGAAGGGAACAGGATCAGGGATTTTGGTGTGATGCCGGTCCCCGGTCTCATAACACGGAACATTGATCCCGGATCAACCGTTATTGACGCTACGGGTAAGATGGTCTTTCCCAGTTTCTGCGACAGCCATACGCACCTGGTCTATGCTGGAAGCCGGGAGATAGAGTATATCGACAAGATCAGGGGGCTGAGTTACGAGGAAATTGCCCTGCGGGGCGGAGGGATCGTCAATTCGGCAAAACGGTTGCATGACGCCGGTGAAGAGGAACTAGTCGAACAGGCGCTCTTTCGCCTTGAGGAGATCATGATGCTGGGTACCGGTGCTGTGGAGATCAAGAGCGGTTATGGCCTGAATGTTGAAGATGAACTGAAAATGCTTCGGGTGATCCGTAAACTTAAAACACTTTCACCGGTAAAAATCGTCCCGACATTCCTGGGCGCCCACGCGGTACCTGCCGAATACAAAGGCCGGCAGGATGAATTTGTCGATATGGTGATATGCGAAATGATCCCACAGGTTGCTGCAGAAAATCTTGCCGATTACATTGATGTGTTTTGTGACCGCGGATTTTTCACGGTTGAAGACACTGACCGTATCCTGAATGCCGGGATGAAGCATGGTATGCGTGCCAAGATCCATGCCAATGAACTTGATTATTCTGGCGGCATACAGGTTGGGGTGAAGTACAATGCTCTTTCTGTTGATCATCTTGAGTTCACCGGGGATGAAGAGATTACCTGCCTGGCAGGCACGGAAACAATGCCGACGATTTTACCGGGGGCTGCATTTTTCCTGGAAATGGCGTATGCACCCGTCCGGAAAATGATCAGTGCAGGACTTCCTGTGGCGATGGCCAGTGATTTCAACCCGGGATCATCCCCTTCAGGAAATATGCAGTTTATCCTTTCCATGGCTTGCATCAAATACCGTATGCTTCCTGAAGAAGCCATCCATGCAGTTACCATCAACAGTGCCTACGCCATGGGATTGAGCGGCGAATATGGCAGCATCGCCCGCGGAAAGGTTGCCAACCTTTTTATTACCACACCAATTCCCACCTATTCCTATATGCCTTATGCTTATGGGAGCAACAAAGCCGAACAGGTTATCTTAAACGGGCAACTGGTCCGGCCGGCAATGGTCCAATGAAAAGAGGCTGATTCATCGGTTTGAAACAGCCTCTTTAATATCAGTTTTGAAAATGGGCGGGTGAACAACCCTGAAGGTTCGGTTCTATTCAATCACGAGTTTTCCTTTTGTCATGATCTCTTTTCCCGTCAGCATATACAGGTATAGACCGGCCGGAAGGTTGTTTCTTTCGAGCACTGAAATATTGCCGGTGACTTTCATCCGGTAGACTTCCCTACCTACAAGATTGTAGAGGACAAACTGCAGGTCTTCCGATATTTTCAACCCATCGATGATTACCTGGGCCTGGTTTTGCAATGGGTTTGGAACAATGCGAACCTGCAAGGCGCTGGCAATAGGTTGTTCATTCACATCCAGCATGGGGGAACATTGTGTGCCGACAGGATTGCCATACGATTCTGTTCCTTTCTTGAAATAGACCAGGCGGTAAAATTCCTGTGTCGTTTGATCGTCACGATAATATTCAGATACACCAAGGCCTTCGGAATAGTTGCGGTAAAGGGTCACACCTCCCACGGGAACCACCCAGCATGCATTCATGAATCGGTATTTGTCCTCGGTAACTTTTTTGGTCTGACGGCTGTTGAAAGCTTTCATATAGCGGTCAAACTGCGAGGCGTAAACATTCTGGCGGGCAAACTGATCGGGCAGGCGCATGATCGTTGAGTCGAGTGCCATGACATTGAACTTGTATTTGGTGACAATGGTGTCATGGATATAAACATGATTATTTCCCGGGTTGGTGATGGTACTTCTGCACCTGTCGAACTTGTACACCACGGAGTCGTTGTTGGCTCCGTAGGTGGTTTTGGAATAAACATTCTGAATCTCTTTCCACGTAGTGCTGGGCCCACCAACGTAAGAGTTGGTATATCCCGAGTAGTGAAGGACATCGCCAATATTGAAACTGTAAACCTCTTTCCAGCCAAAATCCTGGATCCCGATAACCGGTTTGAGTTTTCCGACAATGGTATAATTTGTCGTATCATAAGGCACATTTGTCATGTCGAAAGTTCTTGACAATCCATAATGTTTGCTGAGTTTAAAAAATTTGCCATTCCACGGATTTGAGATCAGGGTTCCGTCGTTTCTTTTTGCCTGCAGGGTGATGGTCATCACATCATCAAGAACCCCCATCACGCTGTCCTGAGCAATTGAAGCCACCTTGGCTTCAAGGTAGGTACCCATGGTTAGTTTTGTAAACCTCCAGGTATCATTCACCTGGCCTTTGGCGTAGACATAAACGGTATCATTATATTTATTAAAGAAGTTAAACATGAAACTGGCGCTATGTCTGTAGATTTTCCTTCCTAATATGGAACCCCTTGTGGTATCAAGGCATTCGGATGCAGTATCGCGCATGATCGCAAATGAGTAAAAGATCGTATCGCCCGCAGCCGGGACGGTGTAGCTGGTAGTCTTGTAGGCCTTCACCATATTGGTGTTCAGCTTTTTATAAAAAGCAGGTCCGGCAGAACAAATGTTGGTGTAATTCTGCGCATGGAGCAGGACCGGGGCAAGAATTAAAATTGTAAGTATGATTTTTTTCATAGAGCGTTGAATTTTTTACAAAAATAGTTAAAAAAGTTACAGAAAAGACAACCTTCCTTGTCGAATGGTTGCCTGTTCCATTGTGGTGGTAATATTTATTTTGTTTTGCCTGGAGCAGTAATTGATGGTTTCTTCAAAGCTGCATCTGTAGCTTCCAGCATTGGCTTGATGGATATCTCGCTGCCAACGGCATTTTTCATCCAGAGCTGAGGAATAAGGCGCCCGGCGGAATAGATCCGTACGGCTTCGTCGGCAAAGTTTTTTCCTTTCAGGAACTGATCGAGCTGGAAGTCGATGAGGTGTCCGACCGGGTAATTCGAGAGGTAAAGCGGATCCTCAATCATATGTGAATAAATGGCCAGGATAGGTGTCTCTTTTGTCCCCAGAACAGGAGCATAATATTGGTTCCATACATCCCTGGCGGTTTTTATCACGGTCTCCTTCAGTTGTTCCTTTGTTGCGTTGGGATTTTCATAAAGCCATTGCCAGACTTTCATATCCAGCAACGAAACACCCATTATTTCGTAACTCATCCAGAAATTGTCAAGGGCAGCAAGGGCCTCTTTATCGGGGTCGTTGTCTTTAATCCCGAGCAACTCTAGGTCGTGTTTCTGGAATGTAAAGGCAAATGCTTCAGTAAAGGCTGTGTTTGGAACACCCTGCATCATGTAGTTGTCAACCATGTAAAGTGAAATAGTTTGTTCCACATTGTGGCCAAGTTCATGAACGGCAATGTTATATCCTTTGTAGTCCATGCCTTCCTTTCCGATACGGGTACGCAGGTGTGCCTTATCCCCTTTCATCTGCGCTCCCCAGGCATGGCCGCTTCCACGGGCAGGGTCGACAGTGATGTGCGAGGCGATCTCTTTTGCCTTGTCAGGTTTGAATCCCATTTTAACCAGGATGTTTGGAATATCAGCCTCAAATGCTTTTGTGTCCGGGTATTTGGCGCGTGTGGTTTTATCGAGGAGTTCCATATTCATATTACTGCGTGGTTTGAACCCGTCATACCAGATGTCGAAGGGCTGCAATGGGCGGCCGAGACGTTTACTGATCAGGTCGCCTACCTGTTTTACCTGGGCCGAGGAGCAAAATTCAGTAAAGAGTTTCTCAACCTGTTCCCGGGGAATCTCCATTCCTCCGTCGAAAGAACGCATGATGTACGTGGGATTGTTCGGTGTATAGGAATCCATCAATTTCATCTTGTTGAACATATTGAGCAGATTGGCATACCGGGTATCCGGTTCAGGATTGTTCGCTACCTCTTTCCCGTTTTTAAAAACTTTGTTTGAAACCGGGTTCCACTGAAAGGATGGATTGTTTATCACGCTGTCGGGAATATCCTGTTTGATAATCCGGAGCATCACCTCGTAAATCATCTTTTGCTTGAGCAATCCTTCGTCACCCTTGTTGTAGTTTGCTTTCAGCTCGTCCCGCAGGTTCCAGTGAGATAAAAGTTTCATATCCTTTGCAAAATGGGTCTTACCCTGGTCGTCGAGCAGGTTGCCGACATAAATATTGTAACCGGAGATGTAATTATCTGCCGCGGTAAGCGCCTCAGCGATTTTGACATTAACATCGGCCGGCACACGTGCCGTGAACAAATCGCCCATCCTGACACAGGCCCATTCGTAACGGCTCCATTTCGGACCCAACTCCTCTTTTTCCTTCAGGGTGTAAAATGGGAAATTGAGCACAGTGACAAATGCAAGTTTGCTGGTGAAAAAATCATCATTGAAATGTGCCCCGGGATCATATGCCCCAAAAAGTTCATCGACGTCGAGCATCTCCCCGATATCAAGCTGCATGCCACGTTTCAGGTCAAGGCTGATCATGTTGAAATGGCCATACATGGACTCCCAGTTGGCGGAAAATCTTCTGAATAATTCGTCATGTTTAGCAGGGTCACCAACAAAGTATTTCATACAGAATGCCTCGAACTCCTTTTCTGTGCCATCTTTTGCTGTCCACAGGGCCGCACATTGGTTCACCCCTTTTTCCAGGCGGGTTTTAACAGCATCGCCGTATTGTTTCGTCAGTTTGATCTTCATGGAGTCGACAACAGATTGTTTGATATAGGAAACCGGGGCATTCGAGGTGTTCTTGTCAGCCGGTTTGCATTGTCCGAGGAGGATCGCCATCGGAAGCAAAAGGAACAGTATGTTTTTCATTGGAGGAGTATTTGTGAAATTTTACACAAAAGTAATGAAATAGCGAAAGAAGGTAGTATTGGAATGGGAAAAAAAGCAAAGATTTACATATTTTTGCATTTTACCATTTTACCAATTCTGCGTATGAAGCAATTAATTGAATGTGTTCCCAACTTCTCCGAGGGTCGCGACATGAGCGTGATCAAAATCATTACCGATGAAATTGAAAAAGTGGCAGGGGTCAGGCTCTTGGATGTTGATCCGGGGGCGGCGACAAACCGCACAGTGGTCACCATGGTAGGAACACCCGATGCAGTTCTTGAAGCCGCCTTTATGGCCATCAAAAAAGCTTCGGAGGTGATTGACATGAGCAAACATCATGGTGAACATCCCCGTTTTGGAGGTACTGATGTTTGCCCGCTGGTACCGATTTCAAACATTACCATGGAAGAAACCGCTGAATTTGCACGAAAACTCGCCGAAAGAGTCGGGAATGAGTTGGCAATTCCGGTATACTGCTATGAAAGCGCAGCCCTTTCGCCGGAACGTAAAAACCTGGCGAATTGCCGCTCGGGAGAATATGAAGGTTTGCCGAAAAAGCTGGAAGATCCTCACTGGAAACCAGATTTCGGACCGGCACAGTTCAATCCGCGCACAGGCGCCATTGCCATTGGCGCCCGGGATTTTTTAGTCGCATACAACATAAATTTAAATACAACCTCCACACGCCGGGCCAACGCGGTGGCTTATGATATTCGTGAGAAGGGGAGGCCGGTTCGCGAGGGCAATCCCATTACGGGGAAAATTAAAAAAGATGAACAAGGCCATGAATTGTGGATTCCCGGTGCCCTCAAAGCCTGCAAGGCCATCGGATGGTTCATCGAAGAATATGGCATTGCCCAGGTCTCGATCAACCTGACAAATATCAGTATAACCTCCGTGCATGAAGCCTTTGAGGTCTCCTGCGTGAAAGCTGCCGAACGTGGGATGCGTGTCACAGGCTCGGAATTGGTCGGACTGATTCCTAAAAAAGCCATGATCGATGCCGGGAAGCACTTCCTGCATAAGCAGCAGCGTTCGCTGGGGATTTCGGAGGATGAGATCATCCGGATTGCCGTCAAATCGCTGGGACTTGACGACCTGAAGCCCTTTAATCCCCGTGAAAAGATCATCGAGTACCTCCTCGAAGATGTGAATGATAAAAAACTCGTCAGCATGTCCGCTGAAGGATTTGCCAGTGAAACAGCTTCTGAATCTCCGGCTCCGGGTGGAGGATCGGTTTCTGCCTACATAGCGGCCCTTGGAGTATCGCTGGGGACAATGGTTGCCAATCTTTCATCACACAAAGCCGGCTGGGATGAACGCTGGGAAGAATTCTCGGTGTGGGCAGAAAAAGGACAGAAACTGAAGGATGAATTGCTGTTCCTTGTTGACGAAGACACGAGGGCATTCAACAAAATCATGGATGCCTTCAGCCTGCCCAAATCAAGCGATGAGGAGAAGGCTTTGCGCACCGGTGCCATCCAGAATGCCACACGGTATGCGATCGAAATTCCATTTCGCACCATGCAAAAAGCGTTCGAATCTTTTAACATCATCAGGGCTATGGTTAAAACCGGTAATCCCAATTCTGTGACGGATGCAGGAGTCGGCGCACTTTGTGTACGTTCGGCGGTTATCGGGGCCTACCTTAATGTAAAGGTGAATGGAGCCGGCTTTAAGGATAAGGTGTTCCTAGATGAGGTGATGAAACAGGCGGGAGAAATAGTCGAAAAAGCAAAAGCGGCTGAAGAGGAGATTCTTGCTTTGGTGAATGAGAAAATATCGAAGTAGGACTTACCTGATAACCGGTATACCGATCGTTGCATCCGGCTCCTGGATATGAATAAGGTTGGATATCGTTGGGGCAATGTCTTCAACAAAGACCTCCTGGTTCGATTCCCCGGGGGCAACATGCCACCCGAAGAAAATCAATGGAACATGCGTATCGTAATCATAGGATGATTCATGAGTTGTGCCCTTGTCGGATGAACCTGACATGAGAAAATTCTGGTTCAATTCAAACAGGATATCCCCCGAACGCCGTATGTTAAATCCATTAAGGATGGCTGAGTTCATCGTCCTTGCCGGGGTACAGGTGATCAATTCCTCCCTGGTCCTGACGAGCCCCACAAAAGGAAAAACTGCCCTCATGAATCCGATTACCTTGTTTTCGACATCGTTGGTTGTGAGTTGAAGGGAGTCGAGAACAAGATGGTTGAGGTAAATCTGGTTATCCTGCACAGCATCGATAACCCGTGACGTGCCAAATTGGATTTTGCCGTATGCGATGATTTGCTCCCTGATGCTCCCGGTCCTGTCATGACCGGCATGGATTCCATTTGTTTCCAGGTAGGCGCTGTTGGGCTTTACACCATGATCGGCTGTGAGGAACATCAGGTAGTTTCCTTTTCCAACGCACCGGTCGAGGGTGTCGAGGATCCGGGCGATCTGCCTGTCAAGTTTCAGGTAGGTATCCATGATCTCCATGCTGTTTGGGCCGTAAGCATGGCCCACATAATCTGTCGAAGAAAATGAGACGGCAAGAAAATCACAATATTTTCCCTGACCGGGTTTCTCGTTTTTGAGAAGTTCTGTGACGAAACCGGCAAGAAGTTCATTCCCGAAAGGAGTCACCTTGATGAGTTCCTGTTTTAAGGTGTCCGGTAATTTCGTGAACCGATGCGGAAAAGTTGTTTTCCCCTCGGTAAAAATATCGTCTTCCCCCACACCGTTGTCTGGAAACGAAGACTCATAGTTTTTGCCTTCTTCCAGTTCCCAATCCGAATTCATCAGCATTGCCGGCAGTTTCCGGTTATTAAAACGAGCTACCCAACCTGGAAGTTCCTTCATATAATAGGAGGAGGTGATAAATTTTCCACTTTTCCCGTCATACCAGTAGGCAGCATTGGCCATGTGTCCTCCCGGAAGGACGGCAGCCCTGTCTTTCAGTGAAACAGCATAAACTTTTGACAGGCCATTGTCCGACATTCGAAGCTGGTCGGTCATTGTAGTGGCTAGCAGGTTTTCGGGAGATGCCCGCCCCGAAGAATTATCTGCTCCAACTGAATTAACGAGTGTGTCTTTTACGCAATTGATCGTTTTTTTCAGTTTTTTATCGTACCAGTCATTGGATATGATCCCGTGATAATATGGAGTAGTTCCAGTATAGATACTTGCATGGCCCGGGCCGGTATAGGTCGGTATGTAATTGTACTGGGCAAAAGTGAAGTTCATCCCTTCTTTCATCAACCGTTTAAAACCATCTTCAGCATACTGACTATAAAACCGGTACAAATAGTCATAACGCATCTGGTCGACCACAATCCCGACAATCAACCGGGGCTGTATTGTGTTTTCATTCCTTTTTCCTGCATTGGAAGTCACGAAAAATGAAACGAAAAGAAGCAATGTGCAAATCTTTTTCATCTTAGTATACCACCAGTTTATTCCTTGTAACTCCCTGGCGATTGCTTACAGAAACAAGATAGAACCCGGCCCGCAGGTCAGAAATATCAATGGTAGAGAGGTTCGAAGAGATTTTTTTTACTGTAACCGCGATCGTTGTGCCGGCCTGGTTACAGATACTGATTTCCAAAGGCATGTCAGGTGTCTTTATCATGATTCTTTCATGCGCAGGATTCGGATAGATAACCAGTTCAGGCTGACCTGCTTGTGCAATCCCTACTGCTACATCCACCATTTTGCAACTGTCGGGCGATTCTCCGATATTATACAGTGCCGAAACACAATAGGTATACTGACCGCTTACTATATGCTGATCAACATAGGTCATGGCTGTGACCGGAGAGGAATTGATCCTGGTCCCGTTCCGGGTAACATTGTAACCCTGCAGGGTCATCTGGCCGGAAATGTAGTTTGGCGTATTCCATGTGATGGTTACATCATGTGCACTGGCAGATGCCATCACATTACGGGGAGCAGGCAATAATTGCTGAAGTTTTCCTATAAACTTGTAGGTTCCGTTCTCTGTCGGTGTTGTATTTATGCCTCCTGACCACCCGCAATGGTTGTTGACCCATGCCATCTGGAAATACTGTGCACCGGCCGTACCGATGAAATCAGCCCAGCTGTGTCCTCCGTCAAAGGAATAGGCACATCCCAGGGCCGCGGAACTTCCGGAACGCACCCAGGTATCCGGGGTCCCGGGAACATAGGAAATGTCGCCGGAGTAGTCCGGACCTGTGTAGGTTACCGGTGTCCAGGTGGCGCCGCCATCGGAAGTTTCGCAAAGCAGACCGGTTCCGGAACTTTCATCAAGCAGCAGACCGTGGCTACCATCCCTGAACATAGGCTTTACGTAGTCGGCACTCATGCCGGGCGCGGAGGCAACAGTCCATGATACCCCTTTATTCACCGATTTATAGACCCTTCCCATATTCGTCCCGAACCAGATGGTATCATGAACAGCTGAATAATATCCTACTACGCCAAACTCACCAGTAAGGGGAGCAGGGTTCCCCGAAGAGGCAACGAGTGTCCAGTTTGTACCGCCATTCGTGGTTGTATAGATTTCAAATTTACTGTTGATGGGATCTCCAATGGCCACCCCGTCGGTGGCATTGAAGAAGTGAACAACATCGGGGAAAGATGCCGTGCTGCTGAATGAAGCGGTTGCCTGCCTGTTCCAGGTAGCTCCTCCGTCAGCAGTCATATATATACCCATGGGTTTATTACCCGAGACCCTGAACATTGCAACATAAGCGGTATTGGCGTCCAGGGCAGAGATCATGGCAGATAAAAGACCTGTTGAGTTGGTTATCACGCCTGGGGTCCAGGTATTCCCACCATCCGTGGTTTTTGTAAAATCCGAACAGGCTCCTGCCAGGTTATTGCCGTCGGCAGCGGTGCCCCAGACGATATTGCTGTCAACCGCAGACATGTAAGTGATTGCGCGTGAAGGAATCGTAAATCCGCTGGCCTGGGAAATCCATTCTGCAACATTCACGAGTTCCTTGTAATAAACGGTGTCAGTGGCATTGTAGGCAAAGGCTTTAACAATATGCGATCCCAGATCGGCCGTGGAGGTGTTCCATGTATAGGAAATTGAATCTCCGGCCATTGAAAATTTCTCGATGCTGTCGATAAAAATCTTCATCACAGTGGCGTCTCCCCTGAGCACTTTGGCTTTGATATCGATGCTGTAACCAACACCGACAATTGCCTTGTCGGCAGGGTGGGTGATCCTGACGATGAGGTTCGGATTATAGGGTTTGATATGAACAACAACAGAATTGCCAAGGTTAAAGGTATATCCTCCGGGATTGAGGTTCCCGATGGCATAATACCCGTTGGAAGATCCTGACCATCCCCAGTTAAAATGAAATTTTCCGTCGCTCATTCGGTAGCCGTCGCAAACCCAGGCATGGCCTTCGGTAGTATTTGAACCGCTGTAATAGAGGGGCATGCCAGCGTCGAGATCGGTTCTTAGCAAGGTTTTGAAGTCTTCAACATTGGCGTAATTATCTTTGTATTTGATGTCGATTTCAGGGTTGTAGTTGAAATAATTCAGCAAGGCGACTGGCACATCTTCGCTGAAAGCGCCTGAACCGCTGGTTCCATAAGTCATGTCAACAGAAACCCCGGCATGGTACATGAGCGTGGCAACGGCTGGATTGTTGCTGTTGACCGAATTGGGCATCCATGACCAGTTATAGGTGGTCGATTCAAAGTTGGCTGTTTGCGTGCCGTAAGAGGGATCGTTGTAGGTGTGCTGTCCGACTCCCTGGGGAGGATAATTGTTGTATTTCATGATCTGTGACATTGCGGTGGCCACGCATCCGGTCCAAACATGACCGCATTGCCCTCCGGATGCGGATGGACAGAGTGTATTGTAATAACAGCCCTGATCCCAATTGGTGGTGAGCAGGGGGGCAACATCATGGGTGTTTGCAGGGGCAAGGGCGAGAGGTTTCCCGTTCAGGATATCATTCCACTGTTTAATAGTTTCAGTATTGTCAAGGTTATGACCCTCGATATAACCGATTTCGCGGCTGTAGTCATTCAGCCATCCAAGGATTGAGGGATTGTCGATCAACTCGGGGAAGTCATTTTCGAAAGAATATCCCAATATGGGGATGCAGGCATCATCGGCAGCAACCAGAACAAAACCACCGGAGGTAAACCGGAAAATATAAATGGAAGGTGTACTTTCCCAGGACCTGGAGGTTTGGGTAAGCAACTGAGGATCTGTCACACCAATGGGGTTGTTGAGCCGGTAAAAGCAGATAGCCACACGTGCCGCATCCTGTTGGGGAACATGCTTCGCCCATAATGTTGTCGTCAGGAGAACCAGACAAAGTATTGTAAAGATTTTTTTCATGGATGGGAAATTAAGATTGGAAATGCGAATTTACAATATTTTCTGAAGCAACGAGTTGCAGAACACCGCAAAACGAACTGGAACATTTTGGGCCTGTTATTGGCTGCCGGGTTGGCATCCTGTGTATTTACATGGAGGGCGACGGGAGGCGATTGGAAAAGGTGATCTTGTATGGTTTCCGGAAAAATAAAAAGGGTCAGATCAAAAGACCTGACCCTTTTTATTCGAAGAGCAGAAATTACTTTTTAGGTGTTTCGGCTGGTTTTTCAGCAGGTTTTGCTGTTTCTTTGGTTGATTTGGTTGCTTTGGTTGCCTTGGTTGCCTTGGTTGCAGGTTTAGCTTCCTTGGTTGCGGCTGTTGAAGGAGCTGCAGCAGGTTTTGCTGTTTCTGTTTTTGCAGGTTCGGCTTTTTTGTCAGCAGGTTTGGCTGATTTATCCTGGGTCTGGGCAAACATTGACAGACTGAACATGCCCATCAGGGCGAATAACATTACTTTTTTCATGACGTTTTGTTTAAAGGTTAAATAAAATGATTTAATTAAATAAAAAGAATTCATTTTTTTACCGGACCCTGGCAGCATTCAAGTGAACAGGACTCCTTCCTGAGAAATTTACCATCTTTATCAAAGAAAAGTTTTTCATGTGTTTTGTCTTTGTTGACGCAAACATCATAGGTTATGACCCCTTTGGCATCCACTTTGAAAACTTTGTCGATGGAATAACCATTGAAATTCTTCGAAATATATTCTAAAATCGGTTTTTGGAGTTCGACAGTTTGTAATTCTGTTTTTGTCTGGGCAAATATAATGGTTGTGAAAAATCCGAAAATAAATATCAACAAAGCTTTTTTCATAATACTTTTAAGCACTGAATAAAAAATGATGGTGCAAAGGTGAGTTGCGATTCTGTTGGAATTTTGAAGATATCATTTATTTTAAAGAAATTTTCAGGATATGGAATCCGTCATGGTAAAGATAGTCAACCTTCATTTCGTACAGACTGGCGATTTTTTGAACGATCGACAGTCCCAGTCCAACTGAATCCGGGTGGTTTTCAGATTTCCTGAATCGTTCGAAAAATTTGATGGGATCAGTCTTCAGTATTTGTCCGGTGTTTTCTATGGTAAAGGAATCTTGGCGGATGGTAATGCTGATCAGGCCATGAAGGTTGTTGTGCCGGATAGCATTTGACATCAGGTTGGTGATGAAAATCTCAGCCAGCACAGGGTTCATGTTCAGGACCAGGGGACTCTGAAAGTTTTTTGAAACGGTAATACCCCTGTGATCGATCATCTCTTCAAAATGTTCTGTTGTTTTATCGATGAGCCTGGCCAGGCTTATCTCTTCGGTATGCAGGAACTGGTTGTTTTCAATCTTGGAGATGAGTAAAAGTCCCTGGTTAAGTTTTGACATGCGCGTGGTTGCTTCAAATACCGAGCTGATCAGCTTAAGTTGATTTTCGTCGAGGTTTTCTTTCTGAATCAGCAGTTCGAGTTTTGATTTAATGATGGCAAGCGGCGTCTGGAGCTCATGTGCTGCATTTTCATTAAATTCTTTGAGGTTCATGTAATCAAGCCGGATTTTTTTTGACATTTTTTCAAGGGCTTGATTGAGCAGGATGAATTCATAAATATCCGTTTTGGGGATTTCAAGAGGAATGTCCCTGTTTATCTCATATCTGCTAAGATTATTCAGGATCCGGTAAAACGGGATCCATATCCGGCGGACGATGAAATAATTGACAATGACTAAAAGGAGCAGGAGGCTGGTGAATACCAGTCCGATAGAAATGAGAATTTCAGCGATCAGGTTCTCCGAATCCCTCATCGGCTTGTATATGTTAATCGTATAACCCTTGTCCAGGATGGAAGTATTTTCGGCGAATAGATGACGAAACGAGGCAAATGTACCCAGGTCATTGTCATACATAAGGGTGTCGCTGATCGTCCCTCTCTTTTTTTGCGGAACATTCAGGATGGTCACATCGATCATGTGGCCGAATACCAACCGGAAATCGGGAACGCTGTCGGAATAGTTGATCGTTTGTTCGACCAGCAGCTTCTCCTCGGTAAGGGTTTCATCAAGCTGGCGTCGGAAAATATTATGCAAAAGGTTGAAAAATATGGTCCCGCTGATGATGAAAACCAGGATGGAGACAAAAATATAGGATAAAGATGTGCGCGTTAGCAACTTCATTGGTCGGTGAATTTATATCCCATCCCATAAATCGTTTTAATATAATCTTCGCCACCTTTTTCCATGATTTTTTTCCGAAGATTTTTAATATGGGTATAAATAAAGTCAAATGAATCGGCCATATCCATCTCATCGCCCCAAAGATGCTCGGCGATTGATTCACGTGTGAGCACACGGTCGCGGTTTGAAAGAAAAAAGACCAGGAGGTCGTACTCTTTTTTTGTGAGGTTCAATGATTCGCCATTCACGGTTACTTCCATCTGCTCAGGGAGAATCCGGAGATCATTGAACAGGATTTCATTTACCCCGCCGAAACTCCGACGGCGGATGATGGATTTGATGCGCGCATTGAGTTCGGGCAGATGAAAAGGCTTGGTAAGGTAATCATCTGCACCAATTTCCAGCCCGGTTATTTTGTCGTCAAGTGAATTTCTGGCGGATATGATGATGATGCCAGTTTCCGATTTATTTTCTTTTAGTAAACGGATGAGGTTCAACCCGCTGCCATCTGGCAAACCAATATCAACAATGATGCAGTCATATTGGTAAAGATTTATCTTCTCGATGGCATTGTCAAAAGTAAAAACTGCTTCACACAGGTAATTCTCGTTTTGAAGGTATTCTGTGATGGAACAGGATAGTTCTTTTTCATCTTCGATGAGGAGAATTTTCATGTTTATTTGGGTCAGCTTGTAAAATTAATCCTTTACGCATCTCACCGGGAAGGCGTTTGCTTTCGAACTCTCGTAACGCGATACGCTGGGTGCGACAGAATTCAATCCTTTTGCCACGGCGTTTTTAGACGTGGACCCTAAGGTTGAGGTCCAGAAGAAGATTACTTTTGGTGAAAGGCTGGTGAATGATTGGATATTGTTGAGATAAAAAATCCCGGCAGGCTTGGCCTGGAATAGACCGGTGGCACCGGTATCGGTGAGAAATGCCCCGGCAATACCGTTTCCGATGCCATTGGAAACATTGGAGATCATGCTGTCCCATTCCGATTCATCGGGTACGTGCCACCCCGGCGGGCAGAACCCCTGGGCGCGATCGGTTCCATCGTATTGCATGAGTTCGTCCCACTGGTAGAAACCGCCATAAGTTGAGCAGGTCGGATCGCCCGGGAGGATGCAGTAGCGCTCGAAACTGCAATTGTCAGTTTGCGGGGAGGTAAAAGAGATGGTGGCTGCGGCTCCTCCCCTGGAATAGCGGAGATTGTCAAGCATCCAGCATTGCGACCCGATCCAGATGGTGCGGTATGTTGCGGGGGGTGATTCCCTGCGGTCGGTCAAAGTGCCGGGACAACCGGTAAAGAC
>Ga0118677_10002857_pt1 | contig 33904 bp, 30 predicted proteins | sample AliMusrvi5mmetaG_FD_86154 | JGI IMG/M metagenome (GOLD analysis project Ga0118677, IMG submission 86154)
AAACCTTCATTGTACAATGAACTGAAGGTTTGTGTTCATTTGTACATCGAAAGAAACCCGTTTTCATGACTTTATAAAGCCAAGAATTGCATAAAGTGTAAACCGGTAAATGAAGGATGCCGATTTTTATGAGCGTTATCGATTCAACTTTACCAGTCTCTTCCAACTCGCGTCCTCAGCTTGATCATAAGACTGGACTGATAACAGTAGTTATTTTTTTGGGCTTGCTGGTGACTGGCATATCTGTCGCTGGTTATAGCTTGGTGATTGATATAAATGAAGTGGGCGGTCAGTCCGTTAATTGGTTACCGTATATTCTTCTTGGGGTAGCGCTGCTGATCGCACTCGGATTTGAATTTGCTAATGGATTTCATGACACAGCAAACGCAGTCGCGACGGTTATTTACACGCATTCGCTCCCTGCCAACTTTGCAGTGTTGTGGTCGGGTCTATTTAATTTTCTCGGCGTTTTGGCTTCAAGCGGAGCCGTTGCTTTCGGCATTGTCTCCCTGCTGCCCGTTGAGCTAATCATGCAAGTAGGATCTGGCGCGGGCTTTGCCATGGTCTTTGCCCTGCTTATTGCAGCTATTCTCTGGAATATCGGTACCTGGTCGCTGGGTTTGCCCGCCTCTTCATCTCATACTTTGATTGGCTCTATCATTGGTGTGGGTATCGCAAATGCTCTCTTGCACGGACGGGATGGAACCAGTGGTGTTGATTGGGCTCAGGCGACCAAGGTGGGTTATTCGCTGCTGCTTTCGCCTATCGTTGGTTTTACCTGTGCGGCGCTACTGTTATTGACCATGAAAGCTTTAATCAAGAGCAAAGAATTATACGAAGAACCGAAAGGTAATATGCCGCCGCCTTTGTGGATTCGTGGTTTGCTCATCTTGACTTGCACAGGGGTTTCTTTCGCCCACGGCTCTAATGACGGTCAAAAAGGCATGGGGCTGATCATGCTTATTCTTATAGGTACTGTACCTATGGCGTATGCTTTAAATCGGGCGATGCCACTGGATCATTTAACGGAGTTTGTGGCAATGTCCCACGTAACTCAGGAGTCTCTGCTCAAAAACGTGACTATAACAAGTTCCGTAGACCCTCATGCAATCCTTTCCGACTATGTTCGCACCAAGGAATATAAGGATGAGGTGTTGCCCGCTCTCGTGAGTATGATTGGCAATATTGGCGCAGAAGTAAAAGAGTACGGAAGTTTTGCTCATGTCCCACTTGAAACGGTATCCAATGTCCGAAATGACATGTATCTGACGTCTGAATCTATCCGTATTCTCGACAAGAGTAATGCGGTAAAGCTTGATGCAGATATCAAGACTAATCTTAAGGCATTCCAAAAAGATATTGATGAATCCACCAAGTTTATTCCTCTATGGGTAAAGGTAATCGTTGCTATCGCTCTGGGACTGGGCACTATGGTAGGATGGAAACGCATTGTAGTGACCGTGGGAGAAAAAATAGGTAAATCTCATCTAACCTACGCTCAGGGGGCATCGGCGGAGCTTGTCGCCATGATGACTATCGGCGCTGCTGACCTATTTGGTCTGCCTGTTTCCACCACGCACGTACTATCGACAGGCGTAGCAGGTGCTATGGCCGCTAATAAGTCGGGGTTACGATGGGTTACTATTCGAAATTTGGTAATGGCTTGGGTGTTAACACTGCCTGCTGCAATGATTCTTTCCGGTTCTTTGTACTGGTTGTTTTCAACTTTGGTTTAAAAACTGACAGCAGGAATTTTATTTTAGGGGGAGTTAAATTCATTTTGTGACAATGAATAGCGAGATATTCTATATAATGATGGGGTGACTTCTCTCTATCCTCTTAAAGAAACTTTAAAATGCCCTTATTACGTTTATCAAATGTTTCCATTGCCTATGGAACCCATGCTTTATTAAAAGATGCCGATTTTCAGCTGGATGCAGGTGAAAGAGTAGGCTTGTTAGGCCGAAATGGCGAAGGTAAATCGACTTTAATGAAAATTATTGCCGGAAATGTGTTGCCTGATCACGGCGATATTTGGCGGCAACCTGAATTAAGACTGGCGTGGCTAGAACAATCGCCAGACTTACCTGATGATGCAACTATTTATGATGCAGTTGCTGGTGGCTTAGGTGAATTGGGTGAATGGATTACTCGTTATCATGAGCTGTCTTTAACCATGGACTACGGTGATGAGAAAGCCTTAAATGAGTTGGGTGATTTACAGCATCAGTTAGAGTCTCATAATGGTTGGCATTTTCAGCAACGAGTCGAGACTATCTTAACCAAACTGGATTTGCCGGGTGATTTAAAGATTAATGGCTTGTCGGGTGGCTGGAAGCGGCGCGTGGCTTTGGCGCGTGCTTTGGTGATCGAGCCTGAAGTGTTATTGCTGGATGAGCCGACCAACCATTTAGACTTTGAAAGTATTCTTTGGTTAGAAGAGCAAATACTCAACTTTCAGGGCGCAGTCTTATTTGTAACCCATGATCGATCTTTCTTACAAAAACTAGCGACTCGAATTGTGGATTTAGATCGCGGTAACTTGGTGTCATGGCAAGGTAATTATGATGATTACTTAACCCGTAAAGCTGCCGCCCTTGAAGATGAAGCGAATCAAAATGCCGAGTTTGACAAGAAATTAGCGGATGAAGAAGTGTGGATCAGACAGGGTGTTAAGGCGCGTCGTACCCGCAATGAAGGTCGCGTTCGAGCCTTAGAAAAGCTTCGTAATGAACGTGCGCAACGACGATTGCAACAGGGTACTGCGAGATTGGCGCTTGAAAAAGGCGATGCGTCGGGTAAGAAGGTGATTGAAGTCACTGATATTTGTTTTGGTTATGGTGACCGACAAATCATTAAGAACTTCTCTACACTGATTCAGCGGGGCGATAAAATTGGTTTGATTGGTGCCAATGGAGCCGGTAAGTCAACGCTGTTAAAGTTATTGTTACAACAAATTGAGCCTAATACAGGCACAGTAGAGCAGGGCACTAAGTTAGAGATTGCTTATTTTGATCAGCTACGTGACCAGCTTGATCCTAATATGACGGTAGCGGATACAGTAGCCGATGGTAATGATTTTGTGGAAATAGCCGGTAATAAGCGCCACGTGATGTCGTATTTAGGCGATTTCTTATTTGCGCCTGCGAGAGCGCGTTCACCGGTTAAAAGTTTGTCAGGGGGAGAGAAAAACAGATTGTTGTTAGCGCGTTTATTTACTAAACCCGCTAATTTGATTGTCATGGATGAGCCAACCAATGATTTAGATTTAGAAACATTGGAGCTGTTGGAAGAAAAGCTGGTGAACTATGATGGTACGTTATTATTAGTTAGCCATGATAGAGCCTTTTTGGACAATGTCGTCACCAGTGTGTTTGTCTTAAATGGCACCGGTGAGGTTGATGATTTTGTGGGTGGCTATACGGATTGGATGAATCATGCCAAGCAAGCCGTACAAAATAAATCGGCTGCTTCTGCAAAAAAGGTTCAGGACGCTCCCAAACAGGATAAGCCCGCTGCAACTGCGCAGGTTAAGAAGAAAAAACTGAGCTATAAAGAACAGCAAGAGCTTGAGCAATTGCCGAAAACTATTGATGAGTTAGAAGCTAAACAAACTAGCCTGAATGCCCAGATCAGTGCCGCCTCTTTTTATAAACAAGAGCCTTTAGCCATTGCCAAGACCTTAGATGAAATGAAGGCGATTGAAGCTAAGTTAGAGCAGGTTTATGAGCGTTGGAATGAGTTAGAAGCCTTGATGGACTGAATCGTCAGCTAAAAATACATTGCAACTGGTGTAAAACTGGTTTATTCTTACTGGGTGAGCATTCGGTCTCCCCTTCGAAGAAGAGGGTTTGGGGGAATTTTATTAGATGAATCCCCTCGATTCCCCTTTTTTCAAAGGGGAAAGTGAATAATCACCTTACAGGTTCTCATCGAATGAGGTAAAAGGATAGATAGGAGAAATGGCCGAGTGGCCGATGGCGCACGCCTGGAAAGTGTGTATACGGCAACGTATCGAGGGTTCGAATCCCTCTTTCTCCGCCACCTTCATTTCTGAGTAACGTAATTGTGATTCCGGTTTATAAAAATACTGTCTGCCGTAATTACTGTTTAAGCCAAATTTTAAGCAAGACTGAAAAGGTAAATAATGGAATCCTCTCTAACAGGAAGCCGTCTGAAGTCCCGTACACTTAATCTAGGCCAACTTTTCTATATAATAAGTGCATGTCCTTACTAAATATTTTTCAAGTGTCAGGTATATTATAATGCAGGCAAACGTACTAACCAATGAAGTAATTATAATAACAATGAAAATATCTAGTGTTGGGTTTATTCGTTTTAATAAACCAAGTGATGCTGATTCGAAATGTGGGTGAAAGAGGTAAATTGAAAAGGATGCCTCCCCCAAGAAAAAAAATATTTTTGATATGGCTAAACCATTTTGGCTTACTTTTAGAGAAATAACCAGCAGGATAGATACCAATAGGCCAATTATTAATTTATTAATTAGAATTTGTTTCTCCATATGATAGTTATGTGCTAAATACATAATAAGTAAAAAAGAACAAATCAATATTGTAATAATTGGAAAATATTTAAAGTTAGTTTCAGCTATCTTTCCTTTGATATATAAGATTCCAATGATAAATCCAAAACAAAACTCAATATTCACTGGACTTGCTATTACGCGTAGAAAGGGAATATCAATTTCCCCCAATATTATTGTATAAGCGACTGGAAGACTGAACCAAATTATTAGTATCCAACTCGTCATCTTTCTTACAATCATAGAAAGCGCAAAAAATATATAAAACAAATATTCATGGCGTAATGTCCATATATTATTAGGGTCAACATCACCATAGGGTAGGAGGAAAAAAGCTGTCACATATTCATAAAAAGGAAAGTAACCGTTTGAAAATGATCTAAGTACTGCATAGCTTATAATAGAAATCCACATTAAAGGAATAATCCTAGCAGCTCTTTTTAGCAAAAATAATTTTGCACTAAGTTTGGGTTGTAAATCTTTGTCAAGCGCAACAAGGGTAATAATAAAGCCACTAATTACAAAAAATAAATCGACACCTATAGAGCCTCGGTACAAGAAACCATTAAATACTTTTATCCCGAAATATTTATTAAATGCTGCCATACCAGCTGCGTGATCAACAACAGCAATTACGGCAATGGCTCGAAGATACTGCACAAAAGCTAATTTTTGCGTTTTATGGGTTGGGGTATTCATATCGAGGTTCTTGGTTATTATCCGGTAAGGTTTTTAAATAATTACAGAAGTAATTAAAAATTGATCAGTTATCGATGTAATTTATTTTGAATCAAATGATATAAGTACTTAATCTTTCCGTGAAGTGAATGACTGAGCTACACCAGCACCCAGCATCAAGGCGTAAGTATAGGCTACGGCGGGGATTTGTAAGCTAAAATCGACAAAGGCATGTGCGCCTACTAAAACACTGGCAGCGAAACCCAAGGCGGGGTAAAACCAATTTCTTTGGCGTATCCAGACGCCACGCAAGCAAATTAAGGCTAGCCAGATAATAGATAAAAACAGCGCAGAAGCCTGGAACCAGCCTAATTCAAAAAGATTCTCCAGATAGGTGTTATGAGCTTTATCGAAAAAACCCTTGATACTCTCGTCTCGATACAATCTAAAGCTATGATCAAAAGTACCGTAGCCTACCCCCAACCATCTATTCTCAAACGAAGCTTTAGCCACTAAATCATAAACTAATGAGCGGCCTTGACTCTCAAGATCAAGGAGATTAAAGCGATCAATTAAAGTATCAAAACTCCTTGCCAAAACGGCCCAGGAAATAATAGCCATCAAACCTGCTAATGTGAGTAGACCATTTTTTTTATTAATCTTATTGCTGAGTAGCAAAATGATTAATAAACTCACAATTCCTAATGTCGTGCTTAAAAATCCACCACGAGATTGACTCATTATTAAGGCGCTTATAATCGTAATGGCCAACAACAACGAGAACCAACCACGAATAAATAGATTATTATAAAAATACTGTCTACCGTAATTACTGTTCAAGCCAAATTTTAAGCAAGACTGAAAAAGGTTATATAACAGGGGAACACTCGCTAAAAAGGTTAATCCTGCATAAGTCGCGTAAGAATTACGATTGATGAATGTGCTTGTAACATTATTGTTATAAGTCTCTTTCTCAAACCACAGGATCATATTAAAATCACCTAATTTAATAATCACGCCATAAAGAGCATAGACAAAACCAGCATAGGCAATTGCCTTAAAGGTTAAAGCGGCTTTATCACTGTCACGATTAAATTGCAGACTTAAAAAAAATACAATACCATAACTCAGTAAGCGCATCAATGCCGTCCAGGTTTGTTGTGGATCAACGCTGATGTAGCCTTGGACGGGAGTATTCAGTTGTTCTGCTGCCAATTGCCAGAAAGGATGCGCCCAACTGGCAACAGGTGGGTTAGAGGCCTGTATCATAGCCCAGACTACTGGCACACAGAAAAGTACAATTGAGACACTCACGCTTGAAAAGCTAAGCAATTGCCGCCTGCCTAGTAATACCTGCACAAAAAATATCAAGCCTAGCAAGCCAAACAAAAGGGCATACAGACTCCATGCCCATGGACGGTTAGAGCCAAAGGGTAGGGGTGATAAAATGATACAAGCTAAAAAGAAACTGTACATAAAGGTTTAAGTTAAAAATAGTCCAAAAATTATAGACCCTTGCCTTGTAAGATAACTTTGATGCCTCTTCCGATAATGGTTAAGTCAAGCCACAAGAGTTGTAAGGGGGATAAACGCATATAGCGATCGATGTATTCATATTCATAAATCGGATTACCCATTTCAGCGGTGCCTTTGTTGATATGACCTAAGCCCAATAAGCCACCTTTGACTAAAAAGCGGGTTACATTGCCTTGGGCGCGATCACGATCATAATGAAGAATAGCTAGGGGACGTGGTCCAACAATACCCATATCGCCCCGTAACACGCTATAAAACTGAGGTAATTCATCCAAATAAAATTTCTTTGCGAAATGCCCAACATGGGTACGGCTATCCGGTGTCCACTCGGCAGAAAAAGCAATCCAATCACCGCGTTTTGCACCTTCCTGATCAATGTATTTCTCTTTAATCAAACGAATTTTATATTTAGGAAAAATCTTTCCTGCACTGACTGCGTTATAACTAAAAATCATTGGGCCTTTATTTTCGGGGATCAAGATACCCTCAATCACATAAGCAATTTTTAACAATAATAAAGCAGGTGAAGCCAGTAGCAATAACAACGCAGCTACCACTTTATCAAAAATTAATTTGGGTAAACGTTCAGGCAAAGGTTTAGTCAATTTAAAAATGGCAGCATATCTGGTTTTAATTTCTTCTGTCGGCGGTTTATAGGGAAATGCCTCTTTCGGTTCGATATTAATAGTCATAGTGTATTGTGGATCAAGGTTAATGGAAGAATAGATTAAAAAAATTAGTCTTTCTGAATTAACAGGTTCAAAGCCTCTTTAAACGTCGCTAAAACTGAGTTTTTACACATATACAATTCAGCATAAATCCTGCCTGCAGCCCCCAAACTTATCCGTAATTGCTTATCATGAGCTAATAAGCTAATGGCTTCGGCAAACGCTTCGACATTTTCTGATTCAACGACTAAACCACAGTCAGAAACGACATCTGCTAATTCCGTTCCCATCTGCGCAGTCGCTACCACAGGGCGACCACTAGCGAACATACCGGTTAGTTTAGAGGGCATCACTAAATCAGCGGCATCAGCTCGCTGAGGTAATAAATGAATATCAGCAAAGGACAAAAACTCACCCAAACGTTCGAGAGGTTGTAAATCTAAAAATAGCACATTGCTCAGGTCTTCACACAGAGTCACTAGGCTAGCTCGCCCAGCTCCGTTTCCACAGAACACAAAAGTGACATCCCGACAAATATGGGCTACCTGTGCCAAGATTTCCAACCCCTGTTTATTTCCCATATTTCCAGAATACAAGGCAACAACAGTATCCTGACGAATGCCTAATTCTGTTCGATATGCACTATTGTATAAAGGTTCATTTGAATTAGTAAAACCTGACAGGTTAACCCAATTAGGAAACAACTCTACACAATCCGGGTCAACGCCCTTACTTAGAGCGCGATCTACCATTCGTTGTGAGATAGTAGAGACCTTATCAAATCTGCGCATTAACCAGCATTCTACGTTAGCTATCATTTTGCGTAAAGTCTCTCCTTTAAGCAAGCCTAAATCGAAAGCCGCATCTAACTCATAATCCTGTATGTGTAGCCAAGCTTTACCACCTGAAAGACGGGCAATTATCAAGGCTTGGGGAGCACAAAATAGGGCGGGTTCAACTACCCATACTACATCAGGTCGCCAAAATACTTGTGATAACATGACAGGGAAACTGGATAGTGCAAAACTGGCTAAATGAATTAGACGTTTTAAACCAGATGGCTTTAAAGGTATATACAAAGGACAGCGATAGACAAGTAATGAGTCTGATGTTTCTTTTATCCAGCGATTTGCGTAACCTTCTCCTATTTCCCAGTGAGGATAATAGGGGGGAGCAGTAACCACACGGACTTCATGACCATGGCTTGCTAACCATTCGGCCATTTCTCCCGTGTATTTGCCAATTCCGGTTAATTCTGGAGAGTAGTTTATCCCATGAAGGAGTATCCTCATAAAGATTTCTCATTTTTAAACATCAAATCGACTTTTTGTCCTAATGTTTTAATATGTTAATTAAATCAGTGGGTATGCTGAAGTTCGATTCAATTTTATTTTGCTTTATTGTTAGTTTACCGTTATTAAGTATCAAAAAAGGGCTGTCAATGATTGGGGATGATTTTGGTATTTGAATCACATCATTTATCTTTATATTAGGTAAGCCGCTTACTCTTTCAGTTTTTGTTGTTATATCAAGTTGAAACTGAGCTTCTACTATTTTATGGTCTTCATCTCGATAAGTTACTTTCATTTGTCCAGGAGAAAAAAATAAGGTTTTATTTTTATTCATTTTAATAAATCGATCAAAATTCAACGCCGGGGATTTATCAGCTACTTTAAAATAAATGGCTGTTTTGGGTTGCCGAATTTTAAAGATTTTATAGTCTGCGATATTAGGTTTGTTAGTAGTGCCTTGATATTCATTTTCGCCAAACAGTGTACCCATGGCTATAAATGTATTTCCCGCTCTTGCAAAGACCCAATTGGGTTCTTGCACGAGTTCATCGACTGAATTAGGAATGCGACATTGCGCTAGTTGGTACAGTGAATTTTGGTGTTCATTGCGTGATTTAAAAAAACGGTTATTGGCATCAAACACCCAAGGGTCTTTTGCGGGGATATTAAAAAGCATTACACCTTCTGTTCGTCCTAGATAAATTTGCATGAAAGGCGATGAACGATCAGTACTCCAAGCATCTTCACCTAAATTACTTTTCCAGTAAGGTTGATAACATTCAATTTGGTTATTTTCTGCATTGCTATGATACAAAATTGAAAATAGTTGCATAGTTTCGTTATAGCCACTGGGGTTGAAAATGGTACTGCCTGCGCCAATCGCAAAGTTTCTTGTAATATAAGCTTTGCCATAAATTTCGGGTGGTGTTTCTGCGTCCCATATTCCAAAAGTAGGTGTGATGATTTTTATTGTATAAGGAGTAGCGTTATTTTCTAAAAGTTTTAATACGGACTCAGGTGGCCTCCACTTTGAAAGTGCTAGCATCACTGTATACACTGGTTCTTTTCTCCCTTCTAGATCATTAATTCCTAGATTTGGAATGCCATAGTAATACCAAAGAATTTGTTGTGAAACCGATACGTCTTTTTTTCTCGTTAGCAAAGCTGAGTTGTATTGCTGATAATTTCTTCTGGTTTGAGGTGGTATAATGACCCCGTCAAAAGAATGAGTTTTTAATGCTGAAAGTTGAAGAATTGCTTGTAGTTCGGCTAGTTTTTTTACATCGCTGTCGCTTGCAAAATCAATAAGATTTAATAGGGGGGTGAAGTTGGCCATAGCATAGGTGGATGATAATAATTCAGATTGACCATTCTGCATAAATCGGTTGCTTCTTCGGAGCAATAATTCTTTAAGAGCGCTCATAAGTTCTGTAGATGAAAAAAAACGATCATCCCTGTTATGCCATTTTACATCTGGAAAATATTGCGCTAATAGATACCATGATGAAGACTGTAATATGGCGTGGTTAATCGTTCCATGATCTAATAAACCTTTCTTAAGTGATAAGGCTACTTTTATACGCGTTTTTTGCTCGGCAGTGAGGCATTCACCAAATTGATATAAATAACGAACCAACGGTGGCAAAGCAAACATATTAATTTGATAAATGCTATTTTCAAATTTAACTGATTCGAAAGTTTTTACCATATATTCAGAATATTCTTTAGGGCCACAACCTTGTAGCGCGGTTATTCCTAAAATATCATAAGTCTTAAATTTTGGAGATCCCTTATCGATTGTGTCTGGTTTCATGATACTTAATAACCATTGCTTTCGAGCCCCAATACTAGCTTCATAGGTCGAAACAACCTTTGAGGGTAGTTGCTGATTAGTAGTATTATCGGCATACACTTTAGGCTGTAAAACAATAAGTAGCAATATTAATTGAATATATTTAACATTTTTAAAAATTAATACAACCTTCTTAAGGTACATAATTATATTCCTGTTCAACAATTAATTATTCTTTATATCTTGAATACGATTCATAAGTTACGAAGCAAAAAACATCTGTAAGTTATTGATAGTTGGTTGTCGGCGCGTAACATCCGTTACAAGTTAAAATTATCAGGGGTATCACACCCCTACAGAAAATTCTAGATACACTGATAATCAATCAATCATTCAACCAATTAAGATACTCTGCAACACCCTGTTTAACTGATAAAAACTCTTTCGTATATCCAGCATTCCTTAAACCTGATATATCTGCTTGAGTATAACTTTGATAAGCACCTTTTAAATGTTCTGGAAAAGGAATGTATTCAATCGATCCTTCTTTATGCCAAGCAATCACCGCTTCTGCTATTGCATTAAAGGGTTCTGCAGTACCCGTTCCGACATTAAAGATACCGCGTTGTTCTGGGTGATCAAAAAACCACAAGTTTACATCAACTACATCACCTACATAGACAAAGTCACGTTTTTGCTCGCCATTCGCCATGCCGTCGCAACCTTCAAATAAGCGGGCAACCTTATGCTCTTTAACTTGATTATTAAAGTGATAAGCGGTACTGCTCATTGAACCTTTATGCTGTTCTCTAGGCCCATAGACATTAAAGTATCTAAAACCGACGATAGGACTTGTTGTAGTCGGTAATAAGCGCCGCACATATTGATCAAACTGAAATTTTGAATACGCATACATATTAATAGGCTGCTCACAGTGTCTATCAATACTAAAACCATGCGCACCGTTGCCATAGACAGAAGCCGATGAGGCATAGATAAAGGCGATATTTTTTTCTATACAACGGTGTAATATGCGTTTTGAATAATCGTAATTATTCTTCATGACAAATTCACCATCCCACTCAGTCGTTGCCGAGCAGGCACCTTGATGAAATATGCCTCTAACGCCGTCTAAAAAATCGGGTTCATCAATTTTCTGAATAAAGTCGGCTTTATCCATATAATCAGCGATATTTAAATCTGCGATATTGAGCATTTTTCGACCATTCACTAAATGATCGACCAATAATATATTGGTCTCTCCGCGTAAATTGAGTGCTTTAATCAAATTACTACCGATAAATCCAGCCCCACCTGTCACAATAATCATAATGCACCTTTTGCTTTATCGATCATAGAGGTTGTTGATTGACCTTCAACAAACTGCAATATTTTTACTTCTCCACCGGCTTTAATCACGGCTTGTCCTCCTACTACTTGATCTGAGGTGTAATCCCCACCTTTTACGAGCACATTGGGTAATAATTTTGTGTATATTCTCTCTGGCGTTTCTTCTTCAAAGGGCACCACCCAATCCACACAAGCCAAGGCAGCTAAAACGGTCATTCGCTCTGCCAGCTTATTAATAGGTCTTGAATTACCCTTAAGTATTTTTACCGAGGAATCAGCGTTAACAGCAACACATAAACGATCACCTAATGCTCTTGCTTGCTCTAAATAGGCGACATGGCCGGCATGTAACAAATCAAAGCAGCCATTGGTCATAATAATTTTTTCGCCTTGAGCTTTTGCTTTCGCAAACAAATCAAGTAAATCATCTTCGGCGACCACCCCATAGACAGTTTCCTTTGAACTGTGCAAGGCCTGTGCTAGCTCATGAGGTGATACCGTTGAAGTACCCAATTTTCCGACCACAACACCACCGGACAAATTCGCTAAATACATCGCTACCTGTAATGGCAAATCGAGTGAAACACCTAAAGCCATTACTGCTATGACGGTATCTCCAGCACCCGTCACATCAAACACATCTTTAGCTTGGGCGGGTAGTGAATGTACCTGATCATGCTGAATCAAAGTCATTCCAGCCTCACTACGGGTTAACAATAAGGTATCAATTTTATGTTGATCCAATAAGGCCTGACCTTTAGCGATTAACTGTTCTTCAGTTTCAGTTACTCCGACTACCGCCTTTAACTCAGACAAATTAGGTGTAATGACATCTGCGTTTGCATAACTTTCATAATCCAAGCGCTTAGGATCAACCAATACCTTAGCGCCTGATTGTTTCGCCAGATTTATATAACTTGATACCTCCGCTAAAGTACCTTTGCCATAATCTGAAAACACCACCACGTTATGATTAGGTAAATGTTTTTCCAATGCCGATGTTAAGGCTGTACGATCAAATTGAATAGGGGTTTCTTCAAAATCGATACGAATCAGCTGTTGATGCTGAGCCATGACACGCAATTTACAGATACTGCGGATAGTAGGTTCAACAATAAACTCACAATCTACTCCTTCCGCCTCAAGCAAATCTTTAAGCGCTTTGCCCTCAGCATCATCACCCACCACGCCTATTAAAGTAACTTTACCACCTAACTTGGCGATATTTAAGGCTACATTTCCGGCGCCACCAATACGATCTTCAATATTTTTTACTTTAACTACGGGCACAGGAGCCTCAGGTGAAATACGCGCGGCTTGTCCTGACCAATAGCGGTCTAACATGACATCTCCGATCACAATAATACGTGCTGAGTTAAAATTCGGCAGTTTATTTAACACTTAAGGTCTCCTCGATCACACTGCACCACCAGTGTCCAATTAGAATATGGGCTTCTTGAATTCTTGCTGTTACTTTAGAGGGCACATTAATTGAGTAAGGCACTAGCTGACTCAGCTCACCTCCTTCAGCGCCGGTTAAACCTATAACCAACATGTCTTTTAATTTAGCGGCTTCAACAGCTTTTATAATGTTTTTACTGCGACCCGAAGTTGAAATCGCAATTAAACAATCTTTTTCTGTTGCTAAGGCTTCAATCTGCCGTGCATAAACCGTTTCAAAACCAAAGTCATTGGCATGTGCGGTTAAAATAGAGGTATCTGTTGTCAGCGCAATTGCAGCCAACGCAGGTCTTACTTTTTGATACTTGACCACTAACTCTGCTGCAATATGTTGACAATCTGCGGCACTTCCGCCGTTACCACATAAAAATATCTTGCCTTTTTGCTTTAATGTTTCAATCAACATTTCAGCTGCTACCTCAATGATTCCTGAACAATCTGCCAATCGTTCGATCGTAGATTTGTGCTCTTCAAGTTCAGTAATAAATTTTTTCAAAGTAATACCTATGCTAATGTCAGTAAAATGGTATGAGTTTTTAGTTATTGTTTAGTGAAAGTAGCTGTTGAGCGCGTTCAGCCACTTCTGTAGCGAGTATAGAACGAATACAAACCATTTTTTGTTCTGTGCAAACACTCAGTCTGCAATTAGAGCAAGGTACTTCGTTATAAAAAACGTTATCTTCGTTTCCAATAGGAAACCAAACGCCGGGTTTATTTCGGGCAGCAAAAATACTAATGCAAGGTATACCCACGCTACTGGCTAAATGCATGGGACCGCTATCGTGACCTATAAATAGAGATGCTTGATTTAAAACAGCCGCGCTTTCTCTTGGATTAATAGCACCGCAAAGATTAAGATATTCGCCAGACCAAATTCTTGCAATTGATTCACATCTTTCATGTTCATCTTGTGAGCCTAAAAAAACCACTGAGTAGGTGTTTTGTAATTTTTCTTGAAGAATTTGCAAGAGTTCTGTCCACCGATCAGCACCCCAGTCTTTTGCGGGAACTTTTGCTCCTACACTGAGGGAAATAAAAGGTTTGTTTAAGACGCCAAGTATTTCTTTTGCACTATCATATTCTGCTTTTTGCAGTTCTAGTGAAAATAAGCTTGGGTTGAGTTCTTTTGAGCTAAATCCAATCGTTCGTATAATACGGCTTGCCTCTGACTCAAACAGAGCGCTATTCTCTAGTTTTGGATGAGTATTACAGTTTTTCTTTGGGTAAAGTCCACGTACCGTAAATATTCCAGCGAAAAAGAAAAAGAAAGCATCTCTTAAACGTTGGAGGTTGGAACGAATTGGCATTAAATAAATACATTGATCAGGCTTCAATTGATGAATTTGATTGATGACCTTAACAAAGGAGTTAATGGTTGTTTTTCCATGAGGATATTCAATGTAATTGTCTATTAGTCCCGAGCCTATTAATATTTGATGGCTGGGTGCTGCTTTTATACCACCGTCAGCGGGTGAGTTGGTCAATAACGTAATTTGACTATTTGGAAATTCAGCACGGATTAAATGAAATGCTGGCAAGGCAATTAAGGTATCACCTAGGCTACCAATTCTAAATATGAGTACACTTTTGTGATTTTGATGACTTGGCATAGTATTGTAATGATATATTTTTTCTGTTCGTTTTATCTACGATTTAGTATCTTGTGCTTCCAATTCCCTTGTCTTTAATATAATAAAATACTCATAAATAGATTGTAGTATCACGTAGGTAAGGCCAGCATACCCATCCAGAAACCCACGTTTTCCTATATATAAAATAAGGAACTTGATTACCGGACGAAAAGGCAGTCGATAAAATAATTCTTTTTGATGAAATCGCCTTTCATTAAAATCTTTCGCTGTAAACGCTTTTACAAAGCTGAAAGTTGATTGTTGCTTTCTATTGTCTACAATTTGCTGCGCTTCAAATCGGCTATATGAATTATGTCGATCTACCCAATGTCCAATGCCTTTGCTGAAAGGAAAGTGATCTAGGTAACCAGAAATATCACCGACAGAACCATTCGCAATTGAAATAGGGTTAACTAAACGCTCATACCTCATATGTTCCGGTTTAAATAACCGCATGTAATATGGTGAGGATTGTACATGTTTGAGCCAAGTACCTAAAAAGAAATCACGTCGTTGGATTCTAAAAGCGACATTATTACCGGATGAAGTAACTGCCGATTGGATAGACCGTATTAACTCTGGTGTCATTCTTTCATCAGAATCGATATAAAAAACCCAGGGATGTTTAAATTTAATATTTTGTAGTCCCCAGTTTTGATGTGCAGCCCAATTATCGAATGGTCTTTGTGTAACTTGGGCACCAAAACGCTCAGCTATAGCAGTAGTTTCATCCGTACTCATGGAATCATAAACATGTATATCATCAGACCAAGACACGCTTTCGAGGCAACCTGGGAGGTCTTGTTGTTCGTTTTTGGTAAGGATAAGAATTGAAATTTTGTTAGCGTTTATCATTTATTGAAAATTGGTTTGGTATAGCTGTTACTCTAAATTCTAATGATTTGACTTAGATATTTTTACTCACAGTTCGCTAATTTTTAAAGGCAGCTTTAAAGATAGGTGATATTTGCTGAGCAAACAAGGCAAAGTTACCAACTTTCGATTTCAAATATTATTTTTTAATGATGAAAAATATATGGTTTCTGGCATCAAATCATAGCTAGTCAATAGTTTTTTATAAAAACGCCTGAAAACAATATCTGTAGTACTCTTAAATCTTACGAACCACTAGAAAAAATGGGTGAACGGTGAGTTGTTATTTACGCAAAGCAATAACATGTGAAGGGTCAGTCCATCTTACGGTAAAACCAGAGTCCGAAATTATTTTGACAATTTCTGTGGAACCATTTGCTATACCCCTTTTGTTCATTTCAAGGAAATGGACTTCGATAAATAGTTTTTTAATATAAGAGCTTTTTAAAATCTCTGACATTCCTTGTATAACATCAATTTCAAAACCTTCTACGTCAATTTTTATTGAAGTTGGTAATGGTGCTATTTGATTGGTTACTATATCGTTACCTGTAGTTACCGTCACTTCGATAGCACCTAACGTACTACTATCAGTTAATCCATTAGTAGGATCATTTTCAATGCCAGAATCCCTGAAGTGAAATTTACCCGATTTATTTGATAGAGCCATATTATGGCAGATTACATTTTCAAATAATGAGCAATTAGACACTAATGTATTAAAAGTTCTTGGTGTTGGTTCAAATGCGATAACCTTACCATTATTACCAACTTTATCAGAAAATTTTGTAGTGAAATAACCAACATTTGCACCAATATCCCAGATAATTTCATTTTCTGAAATTAAATCCATCATTTGTCTATCAAAACCATCTTCATAGGACAGATTGAATAATCTACGAAATATTCTTACTGTAGGACGCAATATGCCAAGGTTTTGTCCAATTATACGAAGCTTGATAAATATTGGATTTGAGTAATTGATCATTATAATTTCCTAAGAGTAATTTAGGTGGTTTTGGTTAGGCAATGGTAATTTACTTTTATAGTTACATGCTAGTACAATTTTATCGAGTATGTAAATCATTATTTCATTACCTGTAAATCTATTAATAGTTAGCACGTTATTACGTATATGTTCTGGTGTAAACATCGAACATAAAACAGTACCCTCTTTACCTGCTATATATTTTGACAAGCAAAGTGCAATATCACTTAAAGATACATTAAGTTCCTGTGCATGGCCTAATAAATCTAGTTTTACTAAAGTAGAATTTAGCGTGCTCAAGGTAAGCCCTCCTTCAAAAGGGCGCGTAACAATTTTTTGTCTTACTTCATTAAATAGGTGTTCAGATAAAGGCAACGTTGATATATTACCTTCAAACTGGATAACATTGCCTAATACCTTATCAGTCCATTCGATGTCATCGTTCGAACCTAAAGCAATTCCCCATTGCCTCATTTTTCCCGCACTGACGCTTTTTTCAAGAAAAGTAATAAGCTCATCTGGGTATATTAACATGGACTTATCAGGCTCATGTAAAAGGTAAATATCAATATAGTCAGTATTTAATTCCGACAGTGATAAGTCTAAACATTGACGTGCATAGTTAACATCGAAATTTCTTTCTGCAAGTAATTGTCCTGATTTATTTTTTAATCGTGACTTAATTTGCGGATAAATTTTTGATATTGTTCTGGCGATTGGAATAATTACTTTCGTACGTAAATTCAATACAGGGGGTACTACACCAAATTTAGTAGTTACTGTTACTTTATCACGCTTATCTTTGATAAAGTGACCAACCACTTTTTCTGCTCTGCCGAAACCATAAGACCTAGCAACATCAAAATGAGTTACCCCCAAGTCGTATGCTAAATCCATGGCTTTGATAGCTTGTTTTTTACTAATTTTACCCATTATAGGTGCGCAGCCAAACCCTAGAGGTGAAAGTTTGGTTTCATTCATGGCAATCCTTGTTGTGAAAAATATTTGCAATATACTCGGCTTGCCTTACTACAAAGGCAATCATTGTCAACGTTGGATTAGCTTGACCTGATGTAGGGAAAATAGCACTACTAGCAACAAAAACATTTGATGTTCCCCAAAGTCGTCCATAACTATCAGTAACACCAGTAAATTCATCTTCTGACATACGTAAGGTACCAATTTGATGAAAACCATCCACAGCTTGTTCTTCTATTGAATCATATAGCTTTTCGTCCGCAATTCTATAGACTAATCGACCAATATTATTATTTTGAAGATTTGCATCTAATAAGCGATGGGCTTTAATAATCGATTCAATATCTTTTTGAGACCATTTAAGAGAAATTTTTGCACGGTTCATTCCAAGGGCATCCAATTCATTAGATAGTGTAATAGTACTATTCCAGTTGGGTGATTGCTCTGCATGATAATGAAGAGCGTAACGATTCTTTGGACTGTATGTGAAAAAGCCGGGTATGCGCGGTTTTGCAATATAGCGTTGCCAAAAAAATTTTACACAAAATCCAATAGTGCTAAATGGGTTAGTAATGCAATTCATTAAATGGTGTAGTCGTTGCTTGCCATAAAGTCCTGCAACACGTTTACGAACAGCTGTTGGAGCAAGAAATTTCCCTAGCAGCGGTGCAGTTAAGGAAAGATAGGCAGCAGATAGCATACCACTGCCATGTCGCCAATCCGCTATTGGTGGATTATCAAACCAAAATGCGATGTTTAGAAGATTTTCTTTTCGTAATGTGTTAATGTTAAATGTAATACGCCTTCTGACATATACACTACTATCGTATTCAAAGCCATACAATGTTTTTTTAGGATCCCCAGATAATTCAATATCAGCGATTTTTCCAGAAGGGTGTCCCATGTAGTAGCGACCGACTAATTGGGGATTGCTTAACTTTAATCCTAAGGGATCATTGATTGAATTAAGAATAAGTCTTGTACTTTCGATACCGCCACAAGCAATGACATAAAACTTGGTTTTTATAGTTATGGATCCAGAGTTTGTTATATCTGTACGTTTTAATAAAATGTCTGTGACAGGAGTGTTTATTTGTGAATGTCGAAATCCGACACAAGTATGTTTGGGTTGAATTTTAATATTGGTGTGTGAGGTTATTATCTTTTTAAAAGATTTCCATACATTTGGAGAACGACTCCAACGCTCTAGTTGATTAGTAATAATTGTATCATTGTTATCAAAGTTTGCACTTAAGAGAGTGTCTACAGAGGTCAGAGAAGTGCAAGCATTTACTGTAAAAGACGGCTCTCCAGCCCCCAATATTTCACATGCACGCTTATAGTATAGATCTAATTCATTGGCTTCAATTGGCCAGCCAGAACCGTCAATGCCATTACGAGATTCAAAATCAATAGGGTCAAGGGGAACGCAACGACCACCCCAAAGTGCTGAAGTACCTCCAAGTCCTCTTCTTACAGCATCCTGCATAACTTCATGTGAAGTCGGTGTTAATATCTCGGCATCAGATAGTCGCTGGGCTGAGGATAGGTTTGATTCATCACCACTTTCTACAATAATAATGTTCAGACCCTGATTCGCCAGTTCCATTGCCATGGTTAATCCCGCTGGACCAGCTCCTATAATACAAACATCAAATGAATTCATAACTTAATCTAAAAGTTTAGGACGGGATTTCACTTTAATGGCTGGGTTACCCATATATATACTCCATTCGTCAAGGTCACGAAATGTCACACCTACAGCTGCTAAAACAGCACCATTGGCTATTGTTACTCCAGGGCCAACAAATGCGTTAGCACACACCCATGCCCTGTTTCCGATATAAATAGGCTTTGCAATTAAAGGAAAAGCAGCAACCCGATAGTCATGGGTACCTGTACAAAGTTGGGCACCTTGTGAAATGACTGCACGGGAACCGATATGCACTTTATCTATGTTGTAACATACTACATTTCTTGCTAGTGTCCCATAGTTTTCTATTGTTAAATTCCAAGGAGCCCATATCTCGACAGATGGATAAACGTAAGCATTCCAAGAAATATTTGCCCCAAAAATGCGTAAGATAAATATACGCCAACGATGAAACGGGGGAGGAGTCCATCGAGCTGCAAATAGCCAAGTAATTAACCAGACAAATCTCTTTATGCGGTTTTCAAGGCTGAATGATGGGCCTACAAAACCTTTTTTGTTTTCAAGGATATTAAGTTCTAGCATTATTTACATTTATAAAATAAATCTTGTGTGAATAGAAGAGTTATAATCAAACACTTTCATTTACTATTTCAATCAGGCGCTCAGCAGCACGTTGAACATGAAAGCGAGATTCAAAGCAGGGTATGGTTTTTTTCTGCATAGTAGAAAAATCTTCTGAACTCATATTTAACCAACGTTGTAGTAGGTTGTCTGTACCACTCTTCGTATCATTTTCAACTAAGCCCACGCCATCTGCTTCAATCTCGCGCCATATATTTACTTTATTGCTGATTAAAACGGGTTTGCCACACGCTAACGCTTCTGCTACCACGATACCAAAATTTTCTTGATGGGAAGGCAACACAAAAACTTCGGCTGCATAAAACGCCCCCCATTTTAGTTCATCTTGCAACATACCCGGCCAGGTTATGCGATCACCAATGCTCAATTTTTTAGCTTGAGATTGTAGTTCAGGTGCCCAACCAGTTTGATCTGGGCCAGCAATAACTAATTGCAGTCTTTCATCTTGTTTGGCAACTTTTGCAAATGCCTCAATCAGTAAATCGCAACCTTTTTTTACATGAATGCGACTCAGGTATAAAGCAATTCGTTTGCCTTGAAGATGGGGGTATTTTTTCAGAAAATATGTTTTTAGTTCTTCGCTGTTTGTAGGTGGATTATTTACACCATAAGCTGTTACGGCCTCATTGACGTTATAAAGCCAGAATGATTCTCGTGCTAATAGTTTTTCATCTTCGCTGGTAAATATAACTCTACGTGCATCACGTAAAACCCGATATTCGGCCCAAGGCCAATAAAGCCATTTCTTCAAATGCTTTAAGGGGTAGGTACGTTTAAACCAAGGATCTAACATACCATGAGTAAATACATAATAAGGCGTATTAGTACCTGACAATGCAAGCCAAACAGCAAAACCATGGTATTGCCAAAGGCCATGGACAATGATCAAGTCAAAACGATGTGAATTTTCTTTTAGCCAAGGTAATAGCTTAGCTGTATAGCCATAGTTATTTTTAGGCGGTCCTAATGCATGGACAATTGGGAGATTCACATTGGTTAGCCATTCAGCATTAGGTGGGTCACAACAAGCGATTTCTAATTCAACACCCATTTCAATTAAAGGCTTTTGTGCTTGTTTAATCCCCTCTATGGGTCCTCCACCATGTGGATTTACAGATGAAATGACTCGAAGTATTTTCATAAAGTAACATGCGTTGATTTTAAAAAAAACAGGATGTGTGAAAATAATTGTATTTATGGATACAACGCTGAAATGATTTGCCGACAAATATCTTCATTGCCGACTTTGTTTTCTAAAACTCGTTTCATACCCGCAACACGAATACTTTCACGTTTATCGGGATGTGTAAGCAAATCAAGGCATTTATCGGCACATTCATCCGCGTTATCCCAAAAAACAGCTTCTTTATCTTCTTGATAAAGTTGTAAGTGTTCTGTTGTGCGTTCTGCGCAAAGCAGGCCACCTGCATAGGGTATTTCCATGGATCTTCTTGTATGTAAATCTCTATTGCCTTTAGATAGTAGTCCTATAGATATCTTTGCGCCTTGGAGAGCCATCGTGTAGTCTTGTCCTGACAGTGAGTGACCACGCCAATGGTTTTTTAATTTTTCCCAAAGTGGCGATTTTTGCCAGCGATCTCCCCAAATGGCAATATTTAAACCTCGTTCCAGTAAATGAACCAAAAACTGGTCTCTATTTTCATGGCGCATCCATGTGCCAACAAAAGCAACGTCTGATTGAAATTGTAGTGGTATGAGTGTTGGATCTTGAATGGGTTGATGGATTATTTCATCGTAGCTCATCCACACTTGAAGAACTTTTCGAGCACCAAGTTGAATAAATTCTGAAACATTCTGCTGTCTTCTTACAACAGACAAGTCGTAACAGGGGATTGCCTTAAGTAAAGAATCAAACCGACGACCATCGCGAACGCCAGTAGGATCATCGTTTATGTAGAGAATCAATGGACGATTGAGTTGCCTTAGTTTTGTGATTGCTGAATAGCCAAGCAATTCACCGCCATTTATCCAAACCATATCTGGTGGATTGATTGTATGTAATTGTAGTAAGGCATTTATCCAGTTGCTTATGCTGGGTTGTAATAACCTGTAGCCACTGCGGTAATGAATAACTCCTAGTAATCGATTGTTCAACTGCCCGGCATAAGCGGCATAAGGGTCTGACACCAGTACCTCATGCCCCAAACGACTTAGAGCACTTACTCGATGTTGACTGGTTGATGATAATGCGTTATTGCCAATATATAAAATTTTCATTTGATCTCATTTACTATTATAGTTTGACTAGGACTCATTAGTTCTTACTTTGTTAACTCAGTGCTATTTAGGCTATGCAGTAAGTGCGGCTATCTTTTATTTATTGGCGTGATTAATTGTAGGGTTTTATAAATTAAAGCGAAGATTATTGCAGTCTGTGGTACGGTTCGAAGTATTGCGGCAATTACATTAACTAAAGAATCTGCAACTCCATACGAAAAAACCGTCATTAATTGTACAATAATTAATAGACTCAAATTTATTTTATGTCCTATGATGGTAAAAGATTGTAAACCAATAAAAAGTAGTATGTAGAGTGGAATTACCACTATAAAAAACAAGTATCCCATTAAGCCAATACCATGAGCAATTATTGAGCCAACTTTAAACCCACCTAGTCCTGCACCGTTTTCAAAGTAATACAATATATCACCGAAAGAATATGCTAAATTATTTTTATCTAAATTTAAATTTAATGTTTTAATTAGCGGTGTTGGTATTAACGCTAAAATTTTATCCAGAGTTACATCCCATAGTTCTAATGCATATCGCATGGAGCGATTTTGCTTCAAAGAAAGCGTATTGTCTAAAAATTTAGTATATATGAAACGCGATAAGAAAGGGTTAGGTATGTATATCTCGTTATATAGGCCGCTATTCGTCAGAGCTGAAATTGTTAGGCGATGATTCTCAAGTGCATTTTTGTCTTGAAAAACTGAGATGGTCTGTTCTATCATTTCCATGTTTGATATTTTTCCTCTTTGGCTTCTCACTACTACTATCGTAGTTGAAAAATCAGATAAAATCGGCGATATAGCAAATATTAGTAAGGAGATAATGGCAAGCCGACGTAGGATTTTTTTGGATACTTCTAATTGGCCAATTAAAACAATTAACATAATAGCAATGCCAAGATTTGCTATACCCATTATAATTAACCCTCGAGCATTAAGTACTGTGCCAAGTAATAAAAGTACTAAAGTATATATGCTTAATAATATTCGAGTGGTTGTTCGGTTCAAATGTGATTGTTGATGTTGTTTAGAAGAAAAAGTATTTAAAATTTCTAAAAAGTATGGCGTGTACGTCAGGTACCTGAGTCCCTCCAGAAATTTATTGCCAACATCTCCATATTGTATGGCATCATCTGTACTAGTGTGTGTGGTGGACCATACGAGAGAGATTAAGCCAACAAGCCCTATTAACCATATTTGTAGGTCAGTAGGTTGTTGCATCAAGCCCATAGGTTTTATTATCAAGGTATTTATTTTTCTACTGATAGTCAGCAAGTTTAAATTTTTAAAAACGAAAAACGAAATTAGTAGGGATATCTGAAACAATGCTGCGTAAGTAAATGTAATTTCTGGTGCAAGCAGGTTAAATATGAGTGGTTGTAAGAAGAAGGATTCTACAATAAGTGCACCGCTCAGATAGGAAATGTTATATCCGATAAGTACTAAAGTTGGAAAGGGCATAACCCTGATAATATGAGCTCTGAGAACAAGATTAAAAGTGATTAGCGAGATTATAAGCACTGTAAAAACGCTACTAATATTTAGAAGGCTCGGTTCAATAAATACTTGCATGATACTAGATATAAATAGACCGCCATTCATAATAGTTCGGGCATTTCTACAGGCTAGTATGGATAGAAGATATTGTTTAGACATGTCACTATACCCGATCATTTACTATTACATTCCAATATTCGGCGTACCCATCGCTCGGCATAAGTACCTCATTCATCAATAGTTTTTGCCTTGCTAACCGCAGCAATTGCAAAGCCCGGGCGTAGTTGTTTAGCCTGTAATAACAGCAATACTTTAATAGGGTAAAACTGATACGTATACATACATACATACATACATACATACATATATGATATAACATAATAATACTATAGGTTAAGTTCTTTAATCCTGGCACGTAGTTTATTACTTGTGTTGTAGCTGATTTGGGTTTTCGATTTCCATAGCGGGTAGCTGAAAGCCGCTTTTAAAGCGGAAATGTTTGCTGGTAAACTTCTCCAGGACTTAAGAGCTGCTTTTATTCTGCCTTTTAATAAAAGTCTAATTGAAAATGATAGTCTAGGTGCGATGAAATGAAGAGTCCAATGCGTACGAATAAGTCCCTTATCGATAGGTTCGATTGCTTCGAAAATATATTCAAGTATCGAATTTTGTTGTTCACAAAGCTCATTATTTCTATTAAGAAGGTGAGTGCTTTGTTGTTCGTGTTGCCTTATGAAGACTAATTCTTTTGTTAGAAAAGCTACTCCATGTTTTTCTGCTACACGAAACCAGCCTTCATAATCTCCTGCATACGGTAAGCGTTGATCAAATCCACCCGCTTCTAATACCAAGCGAGGTCGACAGATTGCTGTTGACAGATTTCCCATTACGTTACCAAACGTAGCAAACATCAATTTTGCTGCCTTAGGGTTCAGTAGTTCTGGTATATCTCCATGTGACCCCCCGAATCCAGTTGGCCCTTGTGTGTTTAAATCACCGACTTTCCAGCAACGACATATTGCACAGTTAGGATAAGTTTCCATAAAAATTATGAACTCTTTTAGCGCGTTAGGCATGAGTTTGTCATCTGCACATAATATTTTGGCTATTGGTATCTGTGTTTCTTTTAGCAGAAAATTAAGATTACCAAAAATACCTAAATTAATAGGCTGCTTATATATTCTAATCCGACTATCTTTAAGTGTATCAAGGTAATCTCGAGTATCATCAGTAGAGCCATTGTCGCTAATTATAAGTTCCCAGTCAGTATATTCTTGTGATAAAACTGATTCAATAGCTTCAATGATATAGGGCATACCATTATAAACTGGCATAAGAATAGAAATATTACTCATGGATACCTTTTTGACATAGTTGAATTAAGGAAATTAGCTTATGATTTGGCTTTTAACTTAGGTAAAAATCTTGATAGTAAATTCTTGGTGCGTCGACGAGCGATTTCTGGTAATGCGTACCAGTAAATTAATATGACTAATGTCTCTGCAAGTTGAGAATATATGAGATATGTATTTCTTTCAGTGGGGTAAATCGTCAGCGCCGTCATGCTTATACCCGCAACTATTATAGATGTAAACCCTGTTAAAAACGCTCTCCAAGGCCAATGCATATGATTCTCTCGTAACCAACGTAACGCAATTATTAAGTAAGAAACTATATTGATCAATTCTGCTAATAATAGAGTCGCCGCTGCTCCCCTGATACCATAAACTGGGACTAGTTTAAACAATCCAATTAAAGTTATCAGTGCAATTATTATTGATATGTAGAGTTGGATTCTAACAATATTATTCCCTTGGATGACTGCAATGGCAGGTTGAGCTAGTGCATAAAATAAAACACCCAAAGATAGCATTCCAAAAATCCATGGGTCGTAAGTTATTTTCCCGTGAGTCCACAGAGGAAAAAACTCAGGGGCAAGATATTGAACTATAATAACAGCAGGGGAAAGGCCAACACAAATAACGAGCCATACCACTGAAAAAGAACCTTCTGCTCTTTGTTGATCTCTGGCAACGAGATATCGCATAAGTTCTGGCATGATTGGTCTGGTTATGGTGTTGAGACCTTGTAAAGCAAAATTAGCACCCGTACGCATCGTAGAAAAAGCAGCCATATCTGCTACACTTGCAAGTGGTGCAAGCAGTATTCGAACACCTTGTTGTCTGGCCATTTCGGCAAAGCCTTTAAGTGTTAACCATAAAGATTTACTTCCTTGTCTCAAGCCAATTTTAAGTACAGGACGAGTATAAAAGAGTCGTTCTAATCGCATTAAACGTAGCATATCAGCAAGATGAATAATGTAATAAACGACATTTGCACTGCATAAAGCTATAGTAGCCTCCCATAAGTCAGCGCCATAATAAACGGCAATGCCTGGTACTAAAGCAGTAATAAAAGCATAAATGGTTCCCCACCATGCAATTCTAGGAAAGTGCCCAAATGGCGTTAATCCTCTTATGATTAAACCACCGATACTCGTAGTAAATAAATAGATGATCGCCTGTAAAAGAAGAGCTGATTGCCAGTTAGTTATTAAATCAACGTCATGGTTAAGCCAACTTTCAGTGACTCCTGATTTTATCAAAACAAGAATAATAAATATATCTATTAGTGTAATTAGTAGAGCTATGGGTCCTGCAGAGAAAATTGTTTGAGCAATTTCATTGCGTTTAGACGTGCCCAAGCGAAGGCATTCAAAACCAATATAATCATGATGACCAATATCTATTGCGGTCATAATCGACATTGTTGCTTGCATTAATAGCCAGGCACCATATTCTTCGGGTTTCCAGGTTCTTAGATAAAGCGGTACTAAGGCAATTTGGGTCACTATGGTGATGCCAATGCGTATCCATGCGGCAGCACTAGCGGACATAATGCGTGAGAGACCTGATTTATGCTTCATGTTAACTTATTTCAGTCTGTTAATTCTTTCAATCCTGCTTCAAGTGTAATGCGTGGACTCCAATTTTTAATTATTGGGCCTTTATCCCATGTTTTCATTACTTCTCTAAATCGGTAGGGTCTTGCTCCCCAGTTGATTTTTATGGGTTGTTCAATGCTTTTGGAATAAAGCTGGACTAATTCTTTAAGAGGTAGTGGTTTCCCGGATGAAACAGCATAACTTTCTTGTGTTTCTATTTTATTGTCTAATAATCTTTGCGTGGCAATCATAAATGCTTCAACTACATCATCTATATGCACTAAGTCAATGAGCTGTTCACCTTTCGACATATCTAATGTTTGCTCACTAGTTGCCGCTTTATTTAATAAATGAAATAGCTTCGGTCTAGGATCATTTGGGCCATAAGTATCAAAAAGCTTTAAGGTGATAGCTTTAAAATCACAGGCTTGAACATAGTATTCTAACAAGGCTTCAAAGGCTTGTTTTGTAGCGGCATATAAACAGACTGGATTATAGTCTTCGTTATTATAATGCTGCCAAGAAGTACCGGTATTTATAAGGTTATGGATACTATTAACTCGCATAGCTTCTAGTAGTTGATTACCGAATAACACATTACTTTGTATTAAGGCATCAATATCTTTGGCTTCATGTTGAGATAGAAATAACGACGCGAGGTGAAAAACAACATCAGGTTTGGCATCTGCAACACACTGTATCATGCTGTCAGTACTACCATCATGAAAGTGTGTTATAATATCAGTAAATGCAGGAATGCTTGAGTCAATACGGCAAATGATATGCGTTTGCCAGCCCTCTTGAACTAATCGTTTAACTAAATGTGAGCCTACGAACCCAGTTGCACCGGTGACTAAAGCAACTTTTTGTGTGTTTGATTCTTGGGTTAATTCATTCATATTTAAAAGGGCTATTAAATTCAGTTAATGTACAAAAGCTTAGGTCACGTTGTGATAAATTAGCCTCTTGTGTCGGCCATTCAATACCAACCGAATCCCAACTTATTCCGGCATCGTGTTCAGGCGAATAAACTGTACTTACGTTATAAACCATAATAGTGTTTTCACTCAAAGCACAAAATCCGTGAGCTAACCCTTTGGGGATATAAATACTATTCGCTTTAGAACTACTTAATTTAAAGCTAACGTGTTGCCCATAGGTGGGGGAGTTAAGTCTTAAATCCACTACGACATCCATAGCTTCACCCTGCACACAATAAACCATTTTTACATGATCCATTGGGGGCAATTGAAAGTGTAAGCCCCTGATCACATGTTTGTTGGATACAGAATAGTACTCTTCCACAAAGTTAGTTTCTAAACCTAGGTTAGCAAATGCTTGTTCGTGGAACACTTTTACAAACTTTCCTCGATTATCTGCAAATACTTTAGGTTGTAGTTCCAGACATCCTTTGATCTTACAGGTTTTAATGTCAAACATATTATTTAATACCCAAAAACTTTTCAATTGTACTTGCCGCAAACTCTAACATTTCTTGAGTTAAAGCTGGCTGCACCCCAATCCAAAAAGTATTATTCATCACATTATCAGTATGGGTTAAATCCCCACTGATACGGAAATTTGCTCCAATCATATAAGGCTGACGAGTTAAGTTACCGGCAAATAATAAGCGTGAGCCGATTTTGTGTTGATCTAAATGCGTGAGTAATTCCAAGCGGGTAACAGGACTATTTTCTTTAACCGTAATCGGGAAGCCAAACCAGGAGGGGTCAGAATGTTCTGTGGCTTCAGGCAAGTCTAAAAAGACTTCGCAGCTTTTTAAGCGGGCTTTTAAGAAAGCGAAGTTATCCTTCCTTGCTTGAATAAACTGCGGGGCTTTATCTAATTGCACCACGCCACAAGCGGCCTGCATGTCAGTAATTTTTAGGTTATAACCTAAATGACTGTATGTATATTTATGATCGTAACCTTTAGGCAGTTGACCTAATTTAAAGCAGAAACGTTTACCGCAGGTATTATCTTTTCCCGGTGGACAAAAGCAATCACGTCCCCAGTCACGGAAACTTTCGGCAATGGTTTTAAGTTTTTTACTGTTAGTAAAGACCGCGCCACCTTCACCCATGGTAATGTGATGAGCCGGATAAAAACTCAGTGTAGCAATGTCCCCAAAGGTACCGACCATTTGGTCTCGATAGGTAGTACCCAAAGCGTCACAACAATCTTCAATTAACCAGAGGTTATATTTTTTACAAAGCGCAGTGACCACATCCAGGTTAAACGGGTTACCTAGCGAATGTGCCAACATGATAGCTTTGGTTTTTGGGCCAATAGCCACTTCGATCTTGCTGGCATCAATGTTATGGGTTTTTGGATCAACATCCACAAAAACGGGCACAGCACCAAATTGTAAAATGGGGTTAACCGTAGTAGGGAAACCTGCAGCGACACCAATCACTTCATCGCCGGGTTTAATCGCCCTATCACCTAGTTTAGGTGATGTCAGCGTGCTAAAAGCGACTAGATTAGCTGATGAGCCAGAGTTAACAGTGATTAAATGTTTAACACCAATAAAGGCGGCGAGTTTTTCTTCAAACTCAGCATTAAACCGACCTGTGGTTAACCAACCATCTAAAGAGGCTTCAACCATTGCCTTAAGTTCTTCAACGCCAAGTACTTTACCTGATGGAGGGACTACATGGGCGCCTGGAATAAAATCGGGGGTATTGAATTTATTGATCGAAAAATTTTCTACGCTAAAGGCAGTGACTTTACGTAACACCTCGTCCAGCTTCGTTTTATTAAGGCTAGCGACTTTACGGCAAATCTTACTTTGTACAGTAATTACTTTATCAACACGAATGACACTTTTATGTTTTAACGTACCTTCTATCAAATCAGTTGCGGAAATTGTGACTGCTGAAGTATCGAAGGCATAAGAGTCAAGTTCTGTGGTAATAAAGGCTACGTTGATATCATCAAAAGAGCTACGATGATTAATTGCAATGATCAGGCCTGGGCGAACTTTGCTACCTGTTCGATTAGCATAGGGAAAATTCAAAAGAACAATATCACCGAGCTTTAACATCAAATAGATCCTCCCAATCAACATTGTTATCGTCGTCGGCATTAAAAAAATGGGTCAGTCCAATAGTTTGAAAATCCTGTTCAGCCGAGGAAGTTGCGGCATAAAAAGCCTGAGCGACTCCATTAGTTGTATCATCTTTGTCTAATACAATAACAAATAATTCTGCTTCGTTAACACCACTTAGAGGAGCTAATAACTGAATATTGCCCTCTTTGTAAACTGCTTTTACAGCTTGCATAAAATTTCTCCTTTGTTCACTTGATAATCTGCAATTTGCTTTAAGGTTAATTCCCTTATGTCTGCACCTTGCTGATAGTGTTTTTGCCACTCTATAATTTTATCTAGAGCTATCTCTAAACGCCATTTTGGTGCCCAGTTTAAGCGGGATTTAGCTTTGGAACAATCCAGTTTAAGGTAGTGGGCTTCATGAGGATGATTTCCTCCGTCAAGTAGCCAACTAGCGCCATCCCCCCAGGCATGGGTTAAATATTCTACTATCCACTGTACAGGTTTAGCGTCTTCATCATTCGGGCCAAAGTTCCAGCCTTCCGCAAGGGTTGCACCGTTTTCATACAGTTTCTGAGCAAGCAATAAGTAACCTGACAAAGGTTCCAGCACATGCTGCCAGGGTCTTATAGCATGAGGGTTGCGGATATTAACCGCTTCACTTTGAGAAATAGCACGCATGATATCGGGTATTAGTCGATCCTCCGCCCAATCGCCTCCGCCAATCACATTACCGGCTCTGGCAGAAGCCAAGGCCACGCCATGTTTTTGATATCTATCAGGATGAAAGTAAGAGTTACGATAGGCCGCAGTAACGAGTTCCGAGCAACCTTTACTGTTGCTATAGGGGTCAAAGCCCCCCATAGGTTCATTTTCCCGGTAGCCCCAATCCCACTCACGATTTTCGTAACACTTGTCGGTGGTTACATTGACTACCGCTTTAATTCCAGATGTGGAACGAACGGCTTCAAGTAAATTAACCGTACCCATGACATTGGTAGAGTAGGTCTCAACCGGGTTCACATAAGAATAGCGCACTAAGGGTTGCGCAGCCATGTGAATAACTATTTCAGGTTTATGGTCTGAAAAAACAGCTTTTAATTTGTCTAAGTCGCGAATATCGCCAATAATGCTGGTCATTCCAGCGCTAACATTGGCAACTTCAAATAGGTTAGGGTTGGTAGGTGGTTCAAGTGCATAGCCAGTGACTTCAGCACCGAGTGCTTGCAGCCACAGTGATAACCAACTACCTTTAAAACCGGTGTGCCCAGTTAGAAGTACTTTTTTACCTTGCCAAAAGGCCGGGGTCATGACCACACCTTCCAGGGCGCTTTGCCGGATTGCCATAACTCTTCCAAATGCACTTTGTCTCTAAGTGTATCCATGGGTTGCCAAAAGCCGTGATGAAAATAAGCCGACAATTGATCTTCTTGCGCTAATCGCTCCATGGGTTCTCTTTCCCATACCGTATCATCGCCGTCTATATAATCAATAACCTTAGGAGACATGATAAAAAAGCCCCCATTGATCCAGCCGCCATCGCCTTGGGGCTTTTCTTGAAAACCATGCACTTTATGCTCAGACAAACCTAAGGCGCCAAAACGACCAGGGGGTTGCATAGCACTTAAGGTGGCTAGGGTGTTTTGTTGTTTGTGAAACTGGATGGATTCGGTGATGTTAACGTCACCGACGCCGTCACCGTATGTGAAACAGAAGTCTTCATCTTCTTTGAGATATTGGCGAACTCGTTTTAAGCGACCGCCGGTCATAGTGTTTTCACCGGTATCGACTAAAGTGACTTTCCACGGTTCGGCATTTTTTTGATGGACTTCCATCTGGTTATTAGTCATGTCGAAGGTAATATCAGACATGTGTAGGAAGTAGTTGGCAAAGTATTCTTTGATCACATAACCTTTGTAACCACAGCAAACAACAAAGTCATTAATTCCATGATAGGAGTATGTTTTCAAGATATGCCATAAAATAGGTTTGCCGCCAATTTCAATCATAGGTTTGGGGCGTGTATTAGTATCTTCTGATATGCGGGTACCTAAACCACCGGCTAATATAACTGCTTTCATAATACTGTTTTAAAATTGTTTAATAAATTTATTTGGCTAAAATTGGTTTCTCTATGAGTTTGCAATAAAGAAATCCAAAAGCAATTAAAGTAATGCATATATATGGGGTAATATGTCTTTCGTAATTGAATCCGACAATAAAGGGTGTTGAGTAACCTATAGTAATTATCAAAAATTAATAAAAATATGAGCGATTACTTATGTTTTTGGTTAACAATTTGACTCCAATTAATACATTCAAAAATATAAAAATTCTACCGAGACTATCTTTATTCGTTATAGTACCATCGAAATCGAATAGGGCTAGATTCATAGTGATCTCTTTGATTTAAGTTAATTTAAATCTGTCTTAACCTTGCACCATAAGAATGTCTGTGAATTTTGTAGGTAAGAAGATCGTGATAAATGCCATCCAAGTGTCGGTTGATTAACGGTTGCAATTTTTTCAAAATTGTCTTTTGGCTTTCTTGATGATACAAAACATTCAGCGCCTTTTTTATAAGCCCATTCAGTCATTTTATCTGGGGTCGTCATATAGGGAATTGCTTCTGGCATCATGATGCCCCCTATATCAATGATTGGATTTTGCAGTTCTAAGCTGATTTGACCAATTGCGAATGCTGCGATTGGTGCATTTTCAGGTATTGCTAGTCTGATTTCATTATAAAATTTCGAGTTATTTTGCACAAGATCTACTTTGTTTTTTACATGGGGTTGTACTGATGTATAAAAAAAGAAGATGTTTGATAATAATGCTCCAGATACTGCATAAATCACCCAATTCCTTCTGCGTAAATTTGTAAAAATACTATAGAGGCCTAATATAAAGAGAGGTAAAAAGAAAACAACGTATCTTGTTTGAACTGAAATCCTATCTAGTACATAAAAACTTATACATGCCAATGGGTAGAGAATTAAAATAATTGTAGAAATATGATTTCTTAAATCACATTTTTTTAATTCAGCAACAATGTTTCTATTTTTTATAGATAACAGTAGTCCGGTTAATGTGATTATTAGTGGAATACCAAACCCTACAAATATAACTTGTGCTTCTTTTATTAAGCATGCAATAACCCCCCCCCAATAAGAGTAGTTACCAAATAAATGTTTTGCGGCATTTGTTGTTGGAACAATTGAGCCAAATTCTATTATGGAATAGCTTAACCAAGACACTAAAGGAATTGAGCTAATTATTAATGATATAAGTCGTATTTTTAAATTGAATGTTCTGGTTTCTTCAGAAATAAGTAGACAAGTTCCAACAAAAAGACTGATCGGTAATAATTCGAATCGAAAGAGCGGCAACACTCCAATAAAAGAACATGCGCTAAAAAAAATTAATTTAGATGGTGTATTGGTAAAAGCAAAATAAATAGCCCAAGAAGTTAAACCCAGAGCTGTAATTGATTCCATTCCCGAAAAGCTCCAATGCAAGGTAAATGGCGAGCTAAATATACTTAGGGTAAATAGATATGCTAGTAAATTTGAGTTTAATTGTTTTTTTGACAGTGTGTATAATCCTGATACCGCAATCAAAACACCGAATATGGATAAAATCTTAGCAGATAAAAAATAATTTCCAATTAATTTAATGAGTCCCGCAAGCAAAAATATCCAAGCGGGTGAGCTATCACCATTAACATGCATCCCTTTAAAGCTAATCGATCCTGATTCTGCAATATTTTTTGCATACCCAAGGTGGATAAAAGCGTCATCTTCAATATAGCCCCAACTGTACCAAGCCCAAATGATGTATAAAACCACACTACCCAATATATATAAATTTAAATTACTTAATTCATTTATAGGATCTTGATTGTTTAAATTTTTTTGTGTTTTTTTTACTTTATATCTTTATAACCTTAAAACTTTATAACTTTCCCATGCTAATCGTCGATATCGAAACTTCAGGCGTTGACCCAATCAAAAACTCCATCCTTTCCAACGGAGCGGTGGATTTGCTTGACCCAAAGCGAACGTTTAACG
>Ga0118677_10002859_pt1 | contig 33900 bp, 29 predicted proteins | sample AliMusrvi5mmetaG_FD_86154 | JGI IMG/M metagenome (GOLD analysis project Ga0118677, IMG submission 86154)
ATCTTGTTCAATAAAAACAACAATTTAACAGCAATGATTGAAAAAGAAAATTACTTTAAGGGTTATGCAGGTACAGGAAAATCAACTGTTGGGGAAATACTATGTGATAAGTTGGGATTAAAATTCATTTCAATAGGAGATTATTCAACTGATATGAGTTATAGTCACTGGTTTATGTTATTGGTGGACATGGTAGAATAACTGGTTGTCATGGTACACTAACTGTACCACATGGTACAGTAACTGGTTGACGTGGTACACTAACTCTACCTCATGGTACAGTGACTGGTTGACGTGGTACACTAACTGTACCACATGGTACAGTAACTGGTTGACGTGGTACACTAACTCTACCTCATGGTACAGTGACTGGTTGACGTGGTACACTAACTGTACCACATGGTACAGTGACTGGTTGTCGTGGTACACTAACTGTACCACATGGTACAGTAAATGTATCATCTTGCAAAGTGGCAGGAAATCGTCTTTGATTTATTCATTGAAAGTATGGATTTGGTAGGGGCATAAAAAAATGCCGTCCTGAAATCTGCATCAGAACGGCATTTGGAGTGTTTCAAACCGGCTTAAATCTCGGATGTTTAACACGTTGGAAAGTCTTCATTGGTATCATAGTACCCTTAGAAAAACTTTTCCTACGTGTTTTAAACAACAATTAAACTAATTGTTTGGTCCCAGTCCGAAGGACCATCTTTTGTAATAATACGATGACGAAAATAAACTTTTGTTCCTGGCTTAAGGTTTTCTACAACAGTCATCGCTTTTATTGTAGCAGGAATGATTGCAGCGTACCAGCTTCCCGGATCGTCAGGACTGAGCGACATACACCATTCATGTGCTCTTTGGTTCCCCAAGACACCTGAAGATAATTCCACTGAACCGGAATTCAATTGTTTTACCTGGAATGTACGTTTTTGTTTTATAGCAACTTTCTTCACATGGAACAAAGCGCTCAAAGCGATCGTTTCGGCTAATTCAGGATTGGCATCACAAATTGACTGGCAATAATCTCTCAAAGCATAAACCGCTTTGATGATAATTGCTTTCTTAGCATTGCGGGCCTGAACTCCGCCTGGTGCCTTTGATTTGGCTGCGACCTGGGCATCTTTAAGGTCGTCATTTTTAGTCTTCACCGATGCCAAAGTTGGCGATGGCGTGGGAAACCACGCGTTATCAGTCATCGCCTCAAGAATGGCGTAAACATCGGTTATTAACTTGTCAACGTTGCGTGGGCACTTAGCAACGACTAAAATGTGGTGTGTAACCACTGTGGGAATCATGGCAAGCAGGAATATCAAACCCACTGGTATTCCGGCTATCTGCCTTAACATTGTTTTCATACTATGATACACTTGCCTATACAGTGTGAGGTTTTTAAAAAAAGTTAGTTGTTTGTCGTTTGTTGTTTGTTGTTACGGGTTGCATAACTCGAAACCCGAAACTTTGAACTCGAAACTGATTAAAGAAAGCCGGTTTGATCCGCTCTCCACTTACTTCACCGTTTGAGAAAGGCAATTCTCAGAAAAATTAACATTTAATTTGTTATTTTTTTTACAAACAGCTAATAATAAGATTTATAGAAATGAAGAAAAATTGCAAAAAAACCCTGCAAAAAAGAAATGTCAATTAGTTAAGCGTTTTTTAACTTTGAAACACATAGACACATAAGGAACATAGAAATTCATCCCGAAGTTTCGGGATGAAACCTATGTTTCTATGATGCTAAGTGGTAAAAAAAAATTGTGGATTTTGCTTTACAACAACTCATGATGATGATTTCTCATATCCTTTATTATCTTTGGGAACTCTTTTTTTATTAATTTTATTTTCTCGTAGGTAATGTCGCTGAGTTCACGATTGAGTTCTTCTGTACTCCCAAGTATTTTATGTATTTCCTCATGATTAAAGCCCAAGAAGTGCATACAACATATTTTGTATTCATCATTATTGAATTTATGACATTTCAAAAGCCGCAAGATTGCTATTTTTATCAGGGGATTCAACTTGTTCAGTATGTCCTGATGATGCTGTTCAAGAAAATCCAGATCCTGCAATATGTATTTTTCGCAGTCTATCTGCTTTATATCAATCTCAGTTGTCAGGAATTCCAGGTTGTCGGCAATACTTTCCTCATATTTATCGGCAGAACGTTTCTTCCTTAGGTAATCAATGGCTTTCTGTTTCATTCTGCCACAGATGATCTTCAGAAAATCTAGTCTTATATTATTGTTTTCAAAAAACTCCTTATGCCGTTCATGAAGTTCCTTTTCCAGTAACAACATTGTAACATCGGCTATTATGTCATCGGCTTCAATGTGTATTATCTGGTAATCGTAGAGTTTATGCGCAACCGAGTGATTAAGTTTACAGTGATGCCGTTCGATCAGCAAAGCAATAGCTTCATTGCCCGTTTGCGTTTCATTGCAGTAAATGTGCATAAGTCCCGTATCAGGAACCTTATCAGTGATCAGTTTTTTGAGAGACCGTATCACATTCACTTCACCATGTTCAAAAACAAATTTTCTTCTTCTCTCGCCTGTTTGGGTTTTTGAAAGTTCTTTTTCAAGCACCTGGATTATTTCATCCGAAGTGTACGTATCATGGAGGAATTTTCTGCATGTTTCCTTGATTATCCGCGAATGAGGCTCAAGAAGGAAAAACACTACAGTGTTGTCGCCGCTGATATATCGCATCACAAGCTCTTTCTCTTTGAGGTCGGCGGAAGAAAGCTTTTCTTCAATACCCCTGATTAATTCTTCACCAAATGTTGCTTCTTCTACCGGTGAAAATTCTTCAACATTCGCGCTCAGACCTGCAATCGTTGACCTGCGAAAATCACGGCTTATGTGCTCATCTTTTTTTTTCAGGTATTCAATATGATCCCAAATCTTTTTGAAAAGCTTGTCGCGTGAGGGTTGCAGCCCCTCCCATTTCGCTTCAAACTCTTCTTTGCTTGCCACACTATTGATAATGCAAAAATCGAGGATGCCATCAACCTCGTCGGCGAGGAACTCATCAGCCATCATCTCCGCTTCAAAAGCATTGTTATTGGCATCATTCAGCCCGTCGAAAACATAATCAAGAACTTCTGTATTTATCATAAGGAAAAATGAGAGGTTTTAAAGAGATACAAATTTAGAAAGATCTGCACAAAAACCATGCAAATATTCCTGCGTTATTCAATCAAAAAAAAATTGGTTCACATTCAACCCTTACATGGTTAGCAGAATGTCTTAGTAAAAAGTTCAAAATAAAAGCATCAATTGCAGTCAGTTAAAAAAAGTATTTGGCTTTAGCCTCATAATTACAAAGAATGATGCTAAGCGATAAGGAACTAAACTTTATCATATATTGCTAGAAAGCAACTGCAATTGATGCCCTGAACTTAATTTGGGGAAGTTATTTTGAAAGTTTCACTTAGCGGCATTTTTGTATTTTTTACTTTTCGGAGCAGATTCAACATTGATCATTACACATTCAACCAAATCAAAAATAATGTAAAATGTAAAACAAGAAATTTAAAATGTAAAAGTTTTACGAAATCTTAAATCAAAAATCTTAAATCAAAAATTGAGTACCCGTTATTGTACCAGTTTAATTAATTTGATTAATTTCTTTTGTGCTGGAAAGAAAGACCTTATTACCTTAGTAACATTATAATGTACTAGAGAACCCAACCTTATTATCTTATTAATTTGCAATAAGGTAATAAGGTAAATGTTTCTATTTATCAGCCTTTTACTAAGGTAATAAGGTTGGCGAATCTAATTATCATTAAGTTTGTTTATGACTTTGAAAACTTATTCTTTTTTATAACAAAATTTACTGCCAGTACTGTAAAAAAAGAATTAAGTGGCTTTTATTACTGGTATGATTGCGGATATTCAAAATCAAAAAAAATGTAAAATGTAAAACAAGAAATGTAAAATGTAAAACTTCTAGGAAATCTTAAATCAAAAATCTTAAATCAAAAATCCTTTCCCTCCCCTATGGCAACCCTGCCGGCTTTGAAAACGACGGGTTTGTGATAAAAGTTGAGTCCGTGAGTGTATATAGGAAAGCTTTCAGGTCGGCTTTTTGAGAAGGCACAAGCTGGGCGCCGCCGGTCCCAATTTTCAGCATCATCGGGCTTACATAAGGCGAATTTACGAGGCCAGAACTATAGAAGTCTATCACCTGGTCGAGGGTGGTAAAACGGCCATCGTGCATATAAGGGCCGGTAATTGCAATATTGCGCAGCGTTGGCGCTTTGTAAGCGCCTATGTCCAGCGGATTGTGAGTCACCGAATAATAATCGTCGGGGTCAGTAAACACGCTATCTTTTGCGTTGTTATAAAAACCATTTGTGGTGAAAAGTATGGTTCCATGACAATGAAAGCAGTCACCGGTTTCAGTATTGAAAATGTTATAACCCCTCAATTCTTGCTGCGTCAGGCTAACTTCGTTGCGAATGTATTTATCGAATTTCGAATTTGCCGAAATGAGCGTACGCACAAACTGCGCAATGGCCCTGGCGATATTTTTGAATGTAACAGTTTCTGTCCCAAAAGCCGCTTTGAACATGGGCGGATAGATGGGAATATTCTGAATGGCGGTCTTGCAGGCATTGGTATCGCTGTGACATTCGTTGGTCAGTGTGATGACGAGGTAAACAACATCCTCAAGGTTTCCTCCATACCCGTGGGGAATTTGGTAATCGGGATTTTGCGGGCTTACCAATCCAAACCATGTGTAAGCTGTGGAATTAAAAACCATGTTTACGTGCGGCAACATAATGTGGCCGGTTTGAATTCCTGTCACTCCATGAGCATAACCAATGCCATTCATAAAAGCGTGTTGCTGCTGATGGCAGGTGGCGCATGACATCAGTGTATCGGGCTTTCCGCAAAATCTTCCGTCGTAATAAAGATAGCGCCCCAACTCAACACCCTCAACAGTCATAGGATTGTCGGCAGGAATATTCAGCAATGTCGGAAACCCTTTCGGAATAGTGATTTTATAAGGCGTGGCATGGTGCACGCTGCTGGGTGGCCCCTGTGGCACGTCTTTATGGCATGAAGCCATGAACAAGGCAAGTATGAGAGTGGGTAAGAATGTTATTTTCATAAAAAAGTTATAAGTGTGCTAAAGTGTACAAGAGTGTCTAAAGTGTGCTAGAGTGTACTAAAGTGTCTAGAGTGTACTAAAGTGTCTAGAGTGCCTGGTTTGCTGAAAGTACTTTAGACACTTATTACTCTAGTACACTTTTTTTACTTTAGACACTTTAGACACTATAACTCTAGTACACTTTTTAAACTTTAGAACACTTTTCTTCTACAAAATTAATGTATTTTTAATCCGACAGGTACAGTTATTTTCATAATTTTGAAAACCATCTTTTACACATTATTGAAAAAACCGGGTAAAATATCGTTTCCACAACTTCTGCTGAGCCTTTGCAGCCTTAGTTTCCTGTTGCTTTATTTCATACTCTCCTGTTACAACCGTTTTGCTGTGGATGATTATCATTACATCGCACACATCCGGAACCTGGGTATTTGGGGCAGCATGCAATATGACTACCATTTCTGGGGGGGCCGCTGGGTGACCAACCTGCTGTGGAGCATGGTTTATTTCAATTATGAACCTGCATACATTTTAATCTCTTTCACTTTTCTGAATGGACTTTTTCTCATTGCATCATTATTCTTTCTCACCTCAAATGCACTGAAACTGGCAAATATTCATTTCCCGTCAAAATTTACCCTGCTCAATTATTGCATCCTGACGGTAATGTTTGTGTTTCTGATATCCCCCTCCAAAGGCGAAATATGGTTTTGGACAGCTTCCTGTTTTACATATTTGCTCAGCATTAGCTGCTTCCTGTGGGGTTATTCAATCATTCTTTCACAAAGGAAAAACCGCTTCAGTTATCTGCTGCTCGCACTGTTTTTCATTTACGCCGGCGGGGCAAGTGAGACTTATGCCATCACGTATATCCTTATTCTTTTAACTACTATAATTTTTATCTGGAGAACGAAAAATTCAAATTTTTCAGCTTCAGGGGGGAAAATACTGGCAAAATGTAGCATCGCATTGGCAATACTTTTCGCAACATGGATAATTTCAATCCTTGCCCCCGGCAATGTTGAACGCGCAACCAAGCTGCCCGAAGCATCGCTTTTCGCCACGTTGTATATAGCTTTTAAAGGGCTTGCAAAACTCATCCTCATCAAAATTCTTCCACTGTCGTTCTGGATCATTCCCTTTTCATTAATCTCCATGTATCTCGGATATCTGTGCGGAATGAATGAAGAGAAAATTGCCTGGCAAAAACAGTTGTGGAAAGTCCTTTTGCTGCCTGTTTTGCTTTTGCTAAAAATGTACGGATTACTGTTTTTCACAAGCTATTCTCTATCCGACATACCTCCTGACAGGTCGTTGTCGCAGGTGCTTTTCATTATCGTGCTCTACATTTCGGGGCTATCATTCTACCTCGGTTTTAAATGTGTTACAAAAGCGAAAATCCTCACTTATGGTTTTTATTTCTCAACATTATTCATCATCGTTTTGATGATTGAAACCACCGCACGTCAGCAAAGGATAGTGAGCGCTTATGCAGCAGCAGCCGACCAACGCAAAGAATATCTTGTAGGTCTTCAACAGGCAGGAAATAAAAAAGTGATCACTGTAAAACCGCTGCCTTCATCAGGTTTTCTCTATTCCGCCGAGGTCACCGAAGACACGCTTAACTTCAGAAACGAGCATTACGAGGATGGTTTGGGATTAAGGTTTAAAATAAAAAAAGAACCCTGAAAATGTTCACCCCGTTGGATATTATCCTACGGGGTTCAAAGTTTAAGGTTTAAAGTTCCTCAGAATTTTACATTTTACATTTCCTTTATTTTACATTTTACATTCCCTCCATTTTACATTTTACATTCCCCTTTATTTTACATTTTACATTCCCTCCATTTTACATTTTACATTCCCCTTATTTTACATTTTACATTCCCCTTCTTTCACATTTTATCCAAGCTTCCCTGAATTTTAAATCCTTTGTGTATCTTTGAACCTTCACGCCTTTGCGGCAAAAAATGATTTTACTATGGCTTTTACTGTTTATAAATCCTCCGCAGGATCAGGAAAAACATTCACTCTTGTGAAAGAATACATCAGCCTGTGCCTTGCAAAACCTGATAATTTCAGGCATATCCTTGCAATCACATTTACAAACAAAGCTGCTGCCGAAATGAAAGAAAGAGTGATAAAATATCTCACCGAATTATCGGCTTTTCCTACCGATGAATGCAGTTCAGCGCATAAGTTTCTCCTCCCCGATCTGTTGAAAAGCACAGGTCTCAGCGGGGAAAAGATTTGCTCGAATGCACAACTGGTGCTGAATTCCATACTCCACAATTATTCTGATTTTGCAATAGGAACCATTGACAGTTTTGTTCACCGTATAATCCGCAGTTTTGCCCACGACCTCAACATTCCAATGAATTTCGAAGTTGAAATGGACACCGACAAATTACTTTCAGAAGCCATTGATCTATTGCTGAACAAAGCAGGCTCTGATGCTTTACTCACCAAAATCCTTGTCGAATTCACCGAAGCAAAAATTGATGATGAAAAAAGCTGGCACATCGAAAAAGATCTGCTCACTTTTGCCCGCCAACTCTTCATGGAAGACAACATGGTCCATATTGATAAACTGAAAGAACTTTCAATTCAGGATTTTCTTGACATCCGTAAGAAGCTGGATATTCTTATAGCAAAGTTTGAAAATGAGATCATCAAAATTGCTTCAGCAGCAAACAAATTGATTTGCGACCATGCTATTTCTATAGAGTCATTTTATCGCGGCACCACAGGCATTGGAAAATATTTCCAAAATCTCGCAAATGGAAATATTGATAAAATAAATCCAAACTCCTATGTTCTTACAACTGTTGAAGAGGATAAATGGTATGCAGGAAAAGCCACAGCCGGAGATAAAGCAAAAATTGATGAGATCAAAACTCAGCTTGGTGACGCATACCTTGAAATAACCCAACTGCGGGAGAGGAACTACAGGTATTACATCCTGCACACCCTTATCCACGCAAATATATATCCCGTTGCAGTGCTCAATGAAATTGAAAAGATCATTGATGACATGAAGAAAGAAGAGAACATTCTTCCCATTTCCGAGTTCAACAAACGCATTTCAGGAATCGTCGTTACTCAGCCGGTCCCTTTTATTTACGAACGTCTCGGCGAGAGATATCAGAATTATCTTGTTGATGAATTCCAGGACACATCGGGCATGCAATGGATGAATATGCTTCCTTTGATTGAAAATTCACTGGGGTACGACAATTTCAACATGATAGTGGGCGATGGCAAACAGGCTATTTATCGCTGGAGAGGCGGCGACGTTGAGCAATTCGCACTTCTTCCGGAATTGCCCAAAACAATTTCTGATAAGTTTTCACTTGAAAGAATACGTGCGATCAAAGCCAACTTCAATGGAAAAAACCTTGTTTCCAACTTCCGATCAAAAGCGGAGATCATTGATTTCAATAATAAATTCTTCAGTTATGTTGCCGGTTTGCAATCGGACTACATAAAATCAATTTACGATCAGTGCACACAGATTGCCGATGCCAAAAACACAGGAGGCTACATACAGCTTGACTTTGCAGGCGATTCTGACGGTGAAACCAAAGAGGAAATAACTTTAAAAAAGATTGAAGAAATAATTTCCGAACTTAAAGATCATGAATATTCTTACAATGATATAGCCATTCTTTGCAGGTCAAACAGCAATGCATCTGTAATAGCCAGGCATCTGACCATGCTTGGAATAAACGTGATCTCTGAAGAATCATTGCTGATCTCAGGCTCTCACGATGTGAATTTCCTGTTGGCCTTCGCTTCATTCATTTCAAACAATGAGGATGATGTTGCCAAATACCGCATCCTGCATTACCTTCTTACTAAAAAGTTAGTAGCTGATAATGATCTCTACAACCTTTGCAAAATATTGAGAAAAAACAACAGCAACGCAAACAATTCAATCCCCACAAGGTCTTTCAGCGTTTATCTTGAGAAAAACAATCTCACAGTTGATGTTAATTTGCTGGCTGCTTTGCCGGTTTACGAACTTTTTGAAAGGCTGATCTACATTTTCAAAATTGACAAATTCACCGATCCATACGTCCGCTTTTTCCTTGATGCAGTATTTGAATTTTCAAGCGGAAAGAAGAACAATGTTTCCGAATTTCTTGATTGGTGGGAAGAGCAGAAGGACAAAAAGTCCATCATCATTCCTTCGGGTCTGGATGCTGTGAACATTATGACCATTCACAAATCAAAAGGACTTGAATTCCCCGTGGTGATCTATCCTTTCGCTACTGAGATGGTCAAAAAAGGAATGACAAATCTATGGGTTGATACCGATATTCCGGAAATACCAAATCTCAAATCAGCGCTTGTCGCTAACAACAAAAATCTTAAAGAGACTGAATATTCCGCACTCTACGATTCTGAACAGGACAAGTCAATTCTCGATCTGTTGAATGTTCTTTATGTAGCATTGACTCGACCTTCTGAGCGACTTTATGTAATAACAAAAGAGCCGACCAAAATTGCAGAGCCTAAATCAATACCTGATTATCTCGCATCATTTCTTCTTTCTTTAGAGAAATGGAATGAAAACACTTCACTTTATTCATTTGGTAAAAAAGTTCCGAAACCAGGTTCATCACATGAAAAGTCTGACAAATCAAAGATCCCAATAAACCGATTTTCTGTCAAGCAACATGAACAGGTGATCCATTTGAGGAGAAAAGCCACCGACCTTTGGGATACTGAAGATCCGCTAAGAAACAGCGAATGGGGAAATCTTATTCACCACATTTTATCACTGATCACTTATGCTGATACGATTGACAGCACCGTTGCCCAGCTCCTGCAAAACGGCATGATCACAAATGGACAGGAAGCGGAATTGACTGAAAAGATCAAAGGAATTATTGCAGACCCTGCGCTTCATCAATATTTTCAACCCGGATTTGAGATCAGATCTGAGACTGAAATATTGCTGAAAGATGGCTCCATTGTTCGCCCCGACCGAGTTGTGACAAGCGGTAAAAATGCAGTGGTGATTGATTACAAAACAGGAAGAATCCATGATTCCCATAAAGAACAGATCAGGTCTTATGGTAAAACTCTTGAAGAATTGGGCTACACTGTCAATGAAAAAATACTTGTTTACATTGATAAAGGCGAGGTTGTGAAAGTTGATTAAAATGATATTAATAGATTTTACGATTAATTTCTCAATAAAACAGAAGATCAAAGATTACCTTTACCAACATGACAAGGCCCGTTAACAAAGTAAATTTTCGCCAGGCTATTTCGCTTTATTTTATTTCCTACTTTTGACAAAATTATTGAAGACCGTTAGGCTCACACAATTTATAGTTGAATTTTAATCACAAATAATCATTTTTTATGAAGAAAATTATAATCTCCATTTCCTTAATAATTCTTGCAGTATCAGTATTTGCGCAGAATGTTAATCTTAATGTTGCACAAAAAGTTGCTGCAAATTATTATGCTACCCATAAGACATCAACAGGTACTATTCAAAAAGCTGTAGCTTCACTCATATATTGCAAAGTGGACAACAATGATACTTTGTACTACATTTTCAATATCGGTTCAGAAGGCTTCGTTATAGTTTCCGCTGATTATTCAGTTACACCAATTTTAGCTTTTTCGGATGAAGGAAATTTTGTAACAGAAAACCAGGCGCCTGCTTTGACTGACTGGCTCAAAGGATATGCTACAGGAATAAAGTTAACAAAATCACAAAACATAAGCAAAATCAAACCGGCATGGAATGTTTACAGTAATGATAATCTCAGTGGTTATAAAATGAGTAGTGCAAAAAATATTGCTCCGCTGGTTACCACCAAATGGGATCAGTCCCAGGGTTACAATTATCATTGCCCACTTATTGCATCAGGTCCCGGAGGAAGGTGTTATGCAGGATGTGTGGCCACAGCAATGGCACAGATCATTAAATATTATAACTACCCGGTTCATGGCACAGGCAGCCATTCCTATTATCACCCTTATTACGTTTCAATTTCCGCAGATTTTGATACCACATATTATGACTGGACTTCAATGACCAATATTTTAAACAACTCCAGCAAGGAAGCTATTTCTACACTGATTTTTGATTGTGGTGTTTCGGTTGATATGGATTACGCTCCAACCGGTTCAGGTGCGAATATAGCAGATGTTCCACAGGCATTAAAATCTTATTTCGGTTATCGTCCCACCGTAAATGTTGTTGACAGAAGCATCAATACAGACTCAGCCTGGCATGCAATACTGACAAATGAACTTGAACTCGCACATCCGGTTCTCTACAGTGGAGCCGGTGCGGAAGGCGGACATGCATGGGTTTGTGATGGCGTGAAAGACACAATTCTTTATCATTTCAACTGGGGCTGGAGTGGAGCCAATAACGGTTACTTTTCTCTTGATAGTATAAATTCAGGCAATGGTGATTTCACAGCAGGACAGCAGGCAGTGGTTGATTTTGTACCTAGCAATGCACCATACTGTCTTGGGAGCATGGTGTGTGATGAACCTTCCAAAATAATTGGTGATGGAAGTGGTTATTCTTACTATTGGAACAACACCAATTGTGGATGGCTTATTCAACCACCTAACGCAAATAAGATCCTTCTTACTTTTATGCAATTCCAAACTGAAGCTCAGAAAGATTTTGTGAATATCTATGATGGCACTGATGCTACGGCTCCGCTGCTCGGTTCATACTCCGGACACAATCTTCCTTCAACACTTATCGCAAATAGCGGTTCAATGTTTATCACATTCACTACTGATGGCGAAAATCAGGATCAGGGATGGCAGGCGTATTATACCAGTGTAGTAACAGGTATTAATGAAAGCAATTTTGCCAATGCTTTAAATATTTTTCCTGTACCTGCAACCACTACATTAAATATTGTGGTTTCATCAGAACTCACAGGAATGGCTACTAAAAATATTTATAACATCACCGGGCAACTGGTAAAATCAGAAAACATTCAGTTAAATAATTCTACCTTGCCTTTGGATATTTCATCATTGGTTCCTGGAATTTACAACCTGGTCATGAACTCCGGAAAGTATTGCATTCACAAGAAATTTATCAAAGAGTAAACAATCATTATTGTTTTTTCAGCCATTAAAATGACTGAGAAACATTATTTTCATAGTTCAACACTTAAGAAGTAAGCAAGGTTTCCTTCTTTTATCTTAATGTAGATTTTAATCCCGAAAGAAACCACTGTATTAATTGCGGCTCTTTCGGGATTCTATTTACATTAATGCATCATTTTTTCACTACATTATTTCTATTTCCTTACATTTGTAATCCTAAATAAATCTTTATTGAAATTGGATAAAACGCTTGAAATAAAATTAAAATCACTCTTTGAACAATACACCGGTAAGCCTGCTGAAAGCATCAGAGAACTTCCTTCTTCGGGTTCTTACAGGCAATATTATCGCATGAAAGGCAATGGTGTTTCAATCATGGGTGCACACAATTCTGATGCGAAAGAAAACAATGCTTTCCTGGTATTTTCAAAACATTTTCATCAATGCGGGTTGCCAGTTCCGAAAATTCTCGCAAACGACGATTCCTGCAATATTTATTTACTGGAAGATCTCGGGGACACAACCCTTTTTTCATGGCTCTCAGAAAAACGAATTCAACAAGGATTTTCCGAAGAGATCATTGATGTTTACAGGAAAGTGATTGATAAGTTGCCGCAATTCCAGGTAGTCGCAGCAAAGGATTTGGATTATAGTGTGTGCTATCCACGAGATAAGTTTGATAAGCAATCTATGCTTTGGGACCTGAGTTATTTCAAATACTATTTTCTGAAACTTGCTAAAATAAGTTTTGATGAACAGAAACTGGAAGATGACTTTCAGACTTTCTGTGATTTTCTTTTACAGACAGATTGCAATCACTTTTTGTATCGCGATTTCCAGTCAAGAAATATCATGCTTTACAATGGTGAACCATACTTTATAGATTATCAGGGAGGCCGTAAAGGTGCGCTGCAGTATGATATTGCTTCGCTTCTTTATGATGCAAAAGCTGACATTCTACAGGAGGTGCGCAATCAATTGTTGGGTTATTATATTGAAACGCTAAAGAAATTTATCCCTGTGAATGAAAAGGAGTTCACAGAATATTACTATGGATATGTAATCATCCGCATCATGCAGGCGCTTGGAGCCTATGGTTTCAGAGGGTTCTATGAAAAGAAAGAGCATTTCCTGCTTAGTATTCCTTATGCTTTGGATAATCTAAAATGGCTGCTTGAAAATACTTCAATACCGGTCAAAATACCCACACTGATGAATGTTTTGCATAAACTTTCGCAGTCTGAAAATCTTCGTCAACTAGGCAAGAAAGATCCTCCTCTGAAAGTGGTTGTCAATAGCTTTTCGTACAGAATAGGCATACCTGTTGATGATAGTGGTCATGGTGGTGGATTTGTTTTCGATTGCAGGGCTTTGCATAATCCAGGCAGATATGAGGAGTATAAAACGCTAAGCGGAAAAGACAAGGAAGTGATAGATTTTTTGAAAAAGGAACCCGATGTTTATGAATTCATGAACAACGTGTATGGCCTTGTTGACAAAGCAATCGAGAACTATCAGAAAAGAAAGTTCGGGCATTTGCAGGTTAATTTTGGTTGCACAGGTGGTCAGCATCGTTCTGTGTTTTGTGCAAACATGCTTGTTGATCATTTGAAAAAGAAATTTGATGTGGAAACGGAATTGCATCACACTGTTTTGGAAAGAATAAATCCTGCTGAAGCATGAAAGCAATGATCTATGCTGCCGGACTTGGAACACGGCTGAAACCTTTAACAGACAACAAACCGAAAGCTTTGGTGGAAATAAAAGGGGTTACGCTTTTAGAGCATACAATTTGCAAATTAAAAGAAACAGGATTCAACGAAATTATTGTGAATGTTCATCACTTTGCTGAACAAATCAAAGAATTTCTGAAGCATAAAAACAATTTTGGTATTCACATTGAAATATCTGATGAGTCTGATCAATTGCTTGACACAGGCGGAGGACTCTTAAAAGCAACATGGTTTTTCAATGACAACAAGCCATTCCTTGTTCACAATGTGGATGTGATTTCAGATATTGATCTGAGATACTTTTACAAACTATCAGAGAAAGATGATGCAATAGCAACTCTGGCTGTGAGAAACAGAGAAACTTCAAGGTATTTATTGTTTGACAAAGCTGCGGATTTGTGCGGGTGGAAAAACACCAAAACAGGAGAGTTTAAAATATCCAAAGGCAATCAAAAAGAGCTTTCTTCCTTTGCTTTTAGCGGTATTCAGGTTGTTAGCCCTGAAATTTTCAACCTGATTATTGAAAGTGGTAAATTCTCCATGATTGATCTCTATCTGCGACTTGCCATTGATAATACTATTAAAGCTTTTGTCCACAATGAAGGTCACTGGCTTGATGTCGGTAAAACAGAAAGTCTGATGGAAGCAGAAAAATTGATTTAACTTCGCCTCTATGAATAAAATATTAAGCAGTGAAAAATTCTGGCTGATTGTGCTTGCACTGCTTGTATTACCCTTCATTTTTCTGAGTTTTTTTATTCACCCTTCCGCTGATGATCTTATCCTTACTGCCGATACGTGGAGAGATGGCATCTTAGTGCATGTGGGGAAGGTGTATATGGAATGGAGTGGCAGGTATTTTGGAACCCTTATCGTTTCATTAAATCCGCTTGTTTTTGGCAGCTATTTTGGCTATAAACTTGTTCCTGTTCTTTTGATGGCTTTATTTTATTGTGGCATTTTCTATTTAATTAAAAACATCTTACGAGATGAAATGCCATCTGTCCGCAAGCACTTGATTTCACTTGTCATTTTCCTGCTTTTTATTAACAACATCCCTTCTACCACTGAATGTATCTATTGGCTTAGCGGATCACTTGGTTATTTTCTTCCGACATCACTTACACTTTTTTTATTGGGTAGCCTGATTAAATCAACCTATTCTAACAGAAATAATGTTGGGAATATTTTGCTCATGATTCTTCTTTCGGTGATGATAGTTGGTTCAAATGAAATGAGTATGATCCTTCTTCTTGAAGGTTCTGTTTTATTCATTATCTACAGAATTGTTACAAAAAAGAAGATCCGTAAAACTCACATTATCGTGTGTGCATCCATATTGATTGCTTCTTTCGTTGTAATTGTAGCGCCGGGAAACTACAATCGCATGGAATCTTTTGCAGGAAATTCAGACTTGTTGTTTTCATTGAAAGAATCATTTTTTGCTTTCTGTAAGATATCTGTCACGCTTATTCAGGATCCCGCTTTTATAATAGTCACCATGCTTTTGATTGCGTTTCTTCCCGGGTTTCGAATGAGTAAAAGATTTTCAGAAATGATCAGCCTGTCGCCATTTTTTACAATACCCATCAGTGTTCTTGCGATTATGAGCTTGTATTTCATGGTGGTTTACAGCACCGGATTGAACCCCGCATTAAGGATTCACAACACAGTGACCATCATTTTTATTTTTCTATGGTTTTTCAATATCTCCATTCTTCACAATTATTTATTAAGAAAAAACAAGATACTGATGATTGAAGTCCCGCCTTTACTGATAAAGCTATTGGCTATTGCAGCCTTCATTCTTACAGTGACTCAATTCAGCAAAGAACCGGGTAAGAATATCGTTTGCGAAGGGAATATTTTTCATGCAGGATATGACCTGTTTTTTAATGCTCCTCAATATAATCGTGAGATGATTGACAGGAATGAAAATATTGAGAGGGCAATTAAAGAGAATAAGAAATTCATTGAAGTGCCTGCTCTGACTACAATTCCCAAAAGTATCTTCTTCGTTGATATCACAGCGAAAGCTGATAATTGGGTTAACATCAGCACCGCGAGATACTATAAACTTGATTCAATAAAATTAAAGAAATGACATTTCTTGAAAAGCTTACCGATACAATTTATGCCAGATATGGTGAAGATATCAGCAAGATTTGCTTTGTACTTCCAAACCGAAGAGCCGGGCTTTATCTAAAAAAATATCTTGCACTAAAAATCAAAAAGGCAATATGGGCACCTTCAATCTTCTCTATTGAAGACTTTGTTTGCCACATCACCGGACTACAAAAAGCCGACCCTACTGAATTGCTGTTTGACTTTTACAACATCTATGTTTCTTTTGAAGGAGAAAAAGCACAGTCTTTCGAAGAGTTTATGAACTGGGCTCAGATACTCATCAGCGATTACAATGATGCTGACATGAATCTCGCAGACACAGTTGCTCTTTTCCAATACTTAAATGAAGCCAAAGCGATCAGTAAATGGAATCTTGAAATAACTCCACTGACAAAGCATGAATCGGATTACCTGAGATTTTATAATTCGTTAAGTAAGTACTACACAAGACTGACAACGCATTTGCTCGCAAAGAACATTGCTTACCAGGGACTCATTTATAAAAAAGCTGCTGAGAATATTGATGAATATGTGAAAAAGAACGAGTACAGCAATATCATTTTCGCAGGTTTCAATGCACTGACAGCATCGGAAGAAAAGATCATCAAAACATTGTCGCTATCAGCAAAGGCTGAAATATTTTGGGATGCTGACAACTATTATGTGAATAACAGGAACCAGGAAGCAGGCACATTCATCAGAAAATTCAAAGATGATTGGGGATTGAAAGATTTTAACTGGATTGATGACAGCTTTGCAACCGATGAAAAAAACATAACCATCACCGGTGTTCCTTTACATATTGGACAGGCTGAACTTGCCGGGCAATTGCTTTCTGAGATGACTGAAGAACTTGCAAACTCAGAAAACACCGCTCTTGTTCTTGCTGATGAAAGTTTGCTTATCCCGATGTTGTATGCCATCCCTGAAAATGTAAAGGACATTAACATCACTATGGGTTATCCGCTTAAGGATTCTCCTGTTCACTCTCTTTTCTCAAATGTGTTTACCCTTCATGAAAATTCAAAGAAATATTCAAGCGCAAATACCATTCGTTTTTACCAGAAAGATATCGTCAATCTTTTCAATCATCCTTATTTTCGCTTGATCAGCTCAAACAGTAAAGATACATTTCAGACTTCAAAGTTTCTGGATTCATTGAAAACAAATCGCATTTTTCAAAAACAGGAAGAGATCATAAATGAATTGAAAGATACTTTCGCTGCTTCCTTTTTTAATAATGTAAATGACAACCCTCTTTTGCTGCTTGAAATGTTTGTTTTGCTTATCGGGCATGTGAGAGATACATTGATCGCCAATAAAAAATATGACCAGAAGAACTCTGATATTGACATTGAATACCTTTTTCATTATGCTGTGATCATTACTAAAATCAGGAATCTTCTCAATGAATATCATTTCATAAAAGACATTAAAACCCTCCGAAAAATATTCACCGGATTGGTTGAAACCAGCACGATCCCGTTTTATGGCGAGCCTTTGAAAGGTTTACAGATCATGGGGATGTTGGAAACACGTTCTCTCGATTTTGAAAACATCATTCTGCTCTCCGTTAACGAGAATATTCTTCCTGCGGGAAAATTCCAAAGCACTTTCGTTCCGCATGACATCAGGAAAGAAATGGGACTTGACACCTACAAACAAAAAGAGTCCATCTTTGCATACCATTTCTACAGATTACTGCAGCGTGCAAAGAATGTTCAAATCATTTACAACACACAAACAAATGATTTTGGAAGTGGTGAAAAAAGCCGTTTCCTTACACAGATTATTAAAGAATTGCCTGTTTATAACAGTAAAATAAAAATCGAGGAAAAGCTATTGATCAATGAGAATTCCTTGTCAGGACTTGATGAACCCATCATCATATCAAAATCTGAGGAGATCATTGATGAACTGAAAATGCTTGCTGAAAAAGGGATTTCGCCATCAGCAATGAATACTTATATCAGTTGCTCATTGCGGTTCTATTTTCAGTATGTAGAAAAGATTGAGGAAATTGAAGAAACCGCTGAAACAATAGATGCAGCTACTCTTGGAAGTACTGTACATTATGTTCTGCAGGAATTGTACAAAGAATATGTTGCAAAAGTTGTAAACGCAGAAGACATCAGGAAAATGCCTGCTTTGGTTGAAAAACTAACAGAAGAAGGTTTCATTAAAAACTATCCGCAGGGAGATATTAAAACTGGTAAAAATCTTCTTATTGCGAAAGTTGCAATAAAATTCATTCAGAATTTCCTTCAACAGGAAGCAAAGTTTCTTGAGGACATGAAACAATCCAACAAATATCTGAGCATTGTTGGGCTTGAGGAACGCTGCGAAACAAACATCCATATCAAAACCAATACCGGCGAAGCAATCCCTATAAAGGTAAAAGGTTTTATTGACCGTGTGGATCTTGTGGATGGAGCTTTGCGCATCATTGATTACAAAACAGGATTGATCAATAAAAATGAACTGAAATTTGACAGTTGGGAAGAGTTGATCTCGGAACCTAAGCTGGCGAAGAGCTTGCAGTTGCTCACTTATGCATACCTTTACAATAAAAAACACAATTCGGAAAATGTGAGTACCGGCATCATCACATTCCGCAATATGAGCAAGGGTTTTCTCTCTGTTTCGTGTCCGGAATCTACTGATAGCATTATTTACAAACAGAAATTAGAAAAAATTGAAGAAGCACTGATAAGTCTCATCTCTGAGATTTTCAATAATAAGATTCCTTTTGCACAGACTGATGATTTGGCTATTTGCAGGAATTGCCCTTTTGCAGGAGTGTGTAACAGGTAATGAGTGAAGAATAGGATGAATTGAAGAATGAGTATCTTTGAAGGAATTTATTAAACAGAAAGAATTATGGAAACACAAGTAGTGACGGGCGCATTTGGATTTTCCGGGAAATATATTGCCCGACGGTTGTTGAAAAAGAATATCATTGTCAAAACGCTTACGAATTCAGTCAATCGTAAAAATGAATTTCAGAATAAGATCATTGTTTCTCCTTTCCATTTTGATGATGCAGATAAAATGGCTGCAGCATTGGAGGGAGCCAGTGTTTTATACAATACCTATTGGGTTCGCTTTAATCATAAAAATTTTCATCATTCCGAAGCTGTTGACAACACACTCAAACTTTTTGAAGCTGCAAAGAGGGCAGGAGTGCAAAGAATTGTTCACACAAGTATTACCAACCCTGATAAGAATTCGAAACTTGAATACTTTTCCGGCAAAGGAATTCTTGAAGAAGCCCTTATTCATTCTGGCATTTCATACGCTATTCTGCGCCCTGCTGTGTTGTTTGGCAAAGAGGACATTCTGATAAACAATATTGCCTGGATGGTTCGCAAGTTTCCGGTTTTTGGTTTGTTTGGCGATGGCAATTACCGCCTGCAACCTATCTTTGTTGAAGATTATGCTGACCTCGCCATCACTGAAGGAGAAAAAAAGGAGAATACCATTGTTGACGCAATAGGTCCCGAAAGTTTTACTTACAGGGAATTGGTGAATGTTGTTTCAAAAATAATTCTGGGGAAAAAACGTTTGATATTTTCTATGCCGGATGAAATTGGTTATTGGATGTCGAAGTTAGTTGGAGTTATCAAAGGAGATGTCCTCGTAACTCGTGAAGAAATAAAAGGATTGAAAGGTGATTTGCTTTACACAACGTCGCCTGCTGCAGGCAAAACAAAACTCACAGATTGGTTGATAGCGAATAAAGGCACCGTCGGAAAAGAGTATGCAAATGAAATAAAACGAAGAAAGGACAGGACGATTTCTTATTGAAAATAGTCAATAGTCATTAGTCAAGGGTCAATAGTCAATATGTCATTAGTCAATGGTCAATAGTCAATATGTCATTAGTCAATGGTCAATAGTCATTATGTCATTAGTCAATGGTCAATAGTCATTATTAAATCAAAAATCAAAAATAAAGTTATGAAAACAATAAAATTACTCATCTTGCTTATGGCGCTGAATATTGTTGTGTTTGGTCAAAAAAAACAAGTAGTAACTCCTAAACAGGTATTAAGTCCTACTGAAACTGAAGTGCTCGTCAATGTTACAGTGACCGACACCAAGAATGTCCCGCGTAAAAAGGATATTGTGATCATGATTGGTGAGACCAGCAAAAAAACATTTTCAGGTGTTACTGATTCTCTTGGAAAGTTTTCTATCCTTTTGCCAAAAGGCGATGTTTACAAAATCAAGTACAGGGACTTTACTGACAGTATTGTTTACAGCAAGTTTGAAGTGGCAGCCACCGCCGGCAAATACACTTCGGAACTCACCATACAGATTGAACCTCCCAAAACCTACACTCTTGAAAATGTGCTGTTCGATACAGGATTGGCAACATTAAAAGCTTCATCTGACAAAGCTCTGAACGATCTTGTGGCTGTAATGAAGCTGAAGAATGCACTTGTTATTGAAATTGCTGGTCATACTGATAACACAGGCACGGCGGCAGTTAACCTGAAACTTTCGCAGGACAGAGCCGATGCAGTGCGAAATTATCTTATCAAAAAAGGCATATCAGCAAAAAGAGTAACTGCAAAGGGTTATGGTGATACACAACCTGTGGCAGATAACACTACTGAAGCAGGCAAAGCCAAAAACAGAAGAACAGAAGTGAGAATAATAAAAGAATAGTCGGGTAAACATTATAATCAACGTTGAGTCCACTATGAAAAGGCTTTGCGTCTTGCAACAAGAAAACTACTTATCGAGGCAGACTCAATCTTTTATAAAACATCATAACAATGGAACGAGAACTAACCGATCATGAAATTGCCGAACTCTGCAGCTTTATGCGCGTAATTGATTTAATGAAGAAGAACCAGAATATTTTGGATGAAAAACCTGAGTTGCAAGAGATGATTGACAAACTCTGCTCATCTGTAAATTTTATTATGGAACAACTTTCCGAAGAACAACGCGATGAAGTGCTTGAAATCCACAAAGAGCAATTGGAAGAAATTGCAAAGAAAAACAGTTCAAATCCTAAACCATGAGAACAATCATTATTTCAGTAATCCTTGCAACTTCTATCAATTCCTTTGCCCAATTTCCCGTGTTAGATCATTACCTGACTCAGCTTAGTGAAAAGAATATTGTTTTTCCAAAGATCAAGAGTTCGTGCAGACACGATACCATGGATATTGATTCAAGGGATACCATCATTTTTACTCTGAATTTTGTTCCTGACTCAACTCCGCACATACACAGCACAGCGGATTTTCACCTCATGTCTTCTTCTAATAGCTCGCAAACAACACAGATGAATGATTACATCAAAAGTACAGCCACCTACAATTATATCTTCTCTCCGACACATTACGGCAGGTTTTGTTTTCCATCACCTTCATTCTTTTATAAAGGGTATGCCTTCAAAGCTGACTCATTACCGATTTATGTGAAAGGAGGAAACAATTCTAAAGAATATCTAAAAAAGAAATTATTGAGTGACCTTATTGCAATGGATGAAAAGCCCGACAACACTGAACAACTTGTGATCTTAAACGACACAGGTTATTATGGAACCTGGAAAAACGGAAAGTTTATATTGCTCAAACAACTTGATGCTGGTCAAATTTTGGAGATCAATAAAATTGTGAAATAAAAATTTCAGCAAAATTGTTCTGACAATAAAAAAGGCCGACACAATTCGTGTCAGCCTTTTTCTTTAAGAAAATTGGGAGATTATTTTATAACCGAAAGTTTACGCATATCAACTACATTGTCATCCTGTACAAGTTTGATAATATACATGCCATTGCTGAAATCATCCAGCGGGAGTTTAGTATAATTAAATCCTTGTTGAACATCAGGAACAGTCAAAGAATAAACTTTTTCGCCGATGACATTATAAACATCAATGCTAACGGTACTATTTTTATCAAGGTAGAAATCAACCATTGCCTCCGTCGTTGCTGGATTTGGATAAATGGTTGTGAATTTTGTTGTGGCCGGATTGAAATCAACAATAGCGGAAGTCCCGCAAGCAGTAAAATAAGTGTCAAATGTTGTCGAAGTAATTGTGGAAGGCCAGATGTCGAAAGTAATTGTTTTGTTCGGACAAATTACCGAGTAGGTAGGATAACCTGAAAATGACGAGAAAGAGCCAGATGAATAAAGTGTGTTAACCGCATCTCCGCCGCCTGTCAAACCGCTGGCACATGGGTTTGAAACTCCATAAGCGATCATGTAAGCTGCTACAGTTGGATTATCCTCACCTTCATCAATTCCCCAGAATTTGATATTCCCGTTTCCGGCTCCATGATTCACATAAGCTTGTTCTATCGTAGGCGCATAGCCCTGACAAGTTGGTCATGTGGTAAAAAACTGATCAAGAAAGACTGAATTGCCTGCGTTTAAAGTAGCATACAAATTGCCAGTTGAGCCATCTGTAAAAGTGATTGTAAAATCCGGCGCTGTTAACTTTGGGCTGATAGTTTGCTTGTCGCTAACCTTCGACCCATCTCTTGAATACTTGGGCAACTGTCCCTGCACGCTGAAAGCAAGCAGTAACAAACCCATTGCTGAAATAAGTAATTTTCTTTTCATAAAATTAATTTAAGTTTTTGGTTACACAAATTTAAATAGAAATCTCCTCTGTCAAAAAATTTATTTGACAATTTATTAACAATCTCATGCACGAAAAAATTATCTTGTACTACTAACACGAAAGAATATTTATCTTTGTTTTCGATTTTTCAAACAAGAAATTAAATTTGATCACCTCAGGCAAGGTGCAATATTCAAATAAAATCAGAGCCCGGATTTATCTGAATTGTATTTACATAACGGGCCCGAAGAATTTTTAAATTTAAACAATATAAGAAGCAGACTGTGGAAGTAATCCACAACAGCAAACTTTAAACACCGAACAATATTACACCTGATCAGGAACAACAAACGAAATTAAATCATGAAAACAATAGGTTTGTTAGGGGGCATGACATGGGAATCAACTCATGAATATTACCGCATCATCAACCAACAAGTGAATAAAAGATTAGGCAAGCATCATGCTGCTCAAATTGCCATGACCTCAATTAATATTCAGGAAATGGAAGATTTTATCAATAAAGGTGATTTTGCAGGGTTGACAGAATTCTTTATCAAAAATGCAAAGAAGGTTGAAGCTGCAGGCGCTGATTGCCTTCTGATCTGTGCAAACACTCCTCACATGTTTGCTGATGTCATTCAACAATCCATTGCAATACCATTGATACATATCACCGATGCAACGGCTGAACATATCAAAGTTAAAGGACTCTCAAAAATCGGGTTGCTTGGCACAACAGCCACTATGGAACAGGGATTCTATAAAGTCAGGCTAAAAAACAAGCATGCCATTGAATCACTTATTCCGGAAGAAGATGAAAGAAATTTTATTCAAAAGGTTATCGTGAATGAATTGTTTGCAGGAGTTATGAATCCTGTGTCACGGAACAAGATCATCAGCATTATGCAATCTTTGACAAGTAAAGGTGCTCAGGGAATTATTCTTGGTTGTACTGAAATTCCGTTGCTGATTAAACAAACCGATACTGATATTATTTTATTCGACACTTCAGAAATACATGCCTGTGCAGCCGTTGATTTTGCACTGTCGTAAATAAGGAATGGACGAACATCGAATCTGAATTTTAAACCTAAAACAATTTCAAACTACCAATCCAGACATGCAGCTTAATTCTCTTTTGTTTCTTTTTATTTTTCTACCTGCTGCTTTGTTGCTAACACTAGTTTCAGGAAAGAGACTTCGAAACATTGTACTGTTATTGCTCAGCCTGATCTTTTATGCATGGGGAGGTGTTAGTTACACACTCATTATTCTGTTATCAATCACAGTAAATTATTTTGCCGGATTGCTTCTTCAAAAAAAACTCAACACAAAATATGCAAGGAAAATACTCATCATCACTGTCACCGTTAATATTCTTGCTTTACTGTTGTTCAAATATCTCTTCTTCATTGTTGACAACATCAGTGCAATAAAAAGTATATACGGCAGTCCACCTGTCATTATTAAAAAGTTTGCAATGCCTCTGGGTATTTCATTTTTCACATTTTGCAATCTATCCTACCTTCTTGATATTTTCAGGGGAGAAACAAAAGCTGAAAAGAACTTTATCAATATGGCATTGTATCTTTCTTTTTTCCCGCGATTGATTGCCGGGCCTATTGTCAGGTACAAAGAAATGAGCAGTCAGCTTACAGAAAGAAAGATTACGCTTGCAAATTTCACTTCTGGAATTGAGCGATTTGTTATTGGTCTTGGAAAAAAAGTATTGATTGCAGACACCTTTGCCCTTGTTGCAAATCATGTTTTCGATTCCCCTGTAAATGGTCTTTCGTTTTTGCCAGCATGGATTGGAATAATAACCTACACACTGCAATTGTATTTTGACTTTTCAGGTTACTCAGATATGGCAATTGGCCTTGGACGAATGTTTGGATTTAATATTGCCGAAAACTTCAATTTCCCATACATCTCCAAATCAATTCAGGAGTTTTGGCAACGCTGGCACATTTCGCTTTCAACCTGGCTGAGGGATTATTTGTTTGCTCCACTTGCTTTAAAATTCAGAAACCATGGAAAAGCTGGCATTGCACTTTCAGTTTTAATCACCTTCACGCTTTGCGGAATGTGGCACGGACCTGCCTGGACTTATATTGTCTGGGGTAGTATCCATGGTCTCTTCCTGATGATAGAAAGGATAGGATTTGGAAAAAGGTTAAAGAAAATATGGCGTCCTCTCAGACATTTTTATGTTATTGTAGTTGTTTTATTCAGTTGGGTATTCTTCCGCTCCGCTGATCTGGCTTATGCATTTAAATACTGCTCGGCTATGGTGAGTTTTTCCTTTCCTTCCAAAGCAATGATTGGACTCACTGAATATTTTGACAACGCATTTTACATCAGTCTCGCAATTGCAATAATAGGATCGACAGGTTTCTTTACTGCTATCGGCAATATATTTAGCAATTATTTTACCCGATTATCCCTTGCCAAAAGGAATACTACAGAGATCGCTTATTCATTTGTTGAAATGGCAGCTTTGTTTTCAATACTTTTTGTTTGTATTACCTACCTTGCCACCAACAATTACAACCCTTTTATTTATTTCAGATTCTAAAGGATGAAGGAAAAACACGCCCATAGGATCCGCTACATAATGCTACTGCTATCGTTTTTGCCTTTGCTTTATTTTCCACTTTATAACGAATTATTTCCGCTGATACATAAAAGATGCACAGACCAGGCGCATGTAAATGTTCCTTTTCCCAAATTCGACCTGAAACATCTTGATAAATTTCCAAAACAGTTCAGTGACTATTTTGACGACACACTGAAGATAAAAGATAAGTTGATCTTACTGAATAGTCTTTTTAAAATTCAAGTACTGAATCTTTCTTCCATCAATTCAAAAGTGATCATCGGCAGCAATGGATGGCTATTCCTGAAGAATGATCCTTTGAATTACTATCAAAATAAAAATCCCTATACGCTGGATGAACTTGATTCATTACGGACAATACTTAAACGAAGAGCAAAATGGGCCAATGATCAGGGGCTGAAATTCTATATGGTTATTGCACCCAACAAACATTTTATTTATACGGAACATCTCCCCTCAGAATTCCACAAATCACCCGGAACTGATCGTACTGACAGGCTTATTGACTTCATGAAATATGACAGCGAAGTCAACATCATTGACCTTAGAGATGTTTTACTGCAACATAAAAGTCCGATACCATTGTATTACAAAACAGACAACCACTGGAACTTTCTCGGCGCATATTATGGTTATACTGAAATCATCAACCGAGTTAAGAAAGATTTTCCAACAGTTGGCTCTCCTATCAAACTTGACAGTTTTAAAATTGACAGCAGCGAAGTCAGGGCAGGTATGGAATCCATGATGATTGATATGGAAGAATGGTACACTGACAACAGGATAAAATTAATTCCAAAGTTTAAGGAAAAAGGTCTGGATGGAAAGAAAATGAATTATAAATTTGATGGCTGGTTTCCTTATCCTGATGATTATGAAATTGACAAAGAAACCGGTGATAGCACGAAGCCTTCAATTGTTGTCATCCGTGATTCTTACACAGATTTTTTAATTCCTTTGATGAAGGAACATTTCAAAAGGAGTGTTTATATTTTTGATGCCTGGCGTTACAAAGAAAACAGGAATATCATCAGCAAGGAAAAGCCAAATATTGTAATGCTGATTGTGCTTGACAATGCAATTGGAGGAATAACCCTGAATGACTTTCTGGAAGATCAAAAGATTGACTGAATAACTTTCTGAATAATTATCAGACGAACTCTACTTTAAAGTCTTTTTCAATTCTCTTATAATCTTTATCTATTGTTGCTATTATTAATCCGAATGATTCAGCTATTGAGGTTTGATAAGCATCATCAAAATCAAGTTTATATTTGGCTGAAACCTTTTTAATGTTTTTATACTCTTTGAGAGGTAATCCGATGTGCTCAATTTTGGGTAGCATTTCTTCTAAAAACAAATCAAATTTGCTCTGTTTATCAAATTTGAAAAGTATTACTCCAATTGAGTGAAGGGAAAAATCAGAAATAAATATTTTACCCATTTTATCATTCAGGTAATCCTTGCACTTATCCTTTTTTTCCTGACCTAAAAGAATTTCAAGGAAAATGTTTGTGTCAATTAAATACCTCTCCATTCGCTTGCTTTATGTTGTAACTCAACCGACGTGTATTGTTTATTGTACTCAGAAATTGCACCCTCCCACTCGAATTTAAATTTCTGTGTCTTTACAGACTTCTTTTTATTTGTTTCTTTATTCCCCATGTATTTTTTTGAAATAAACTCAATAAAGTCTAACACTTCTTGTTGAGCAGATAATGGTAATTTCTGAAAACTATTTATTAAAATTGTTGAGTCCATAAACTATTTCTTTTTGCAAATTTAATAAAAATAAAGTCTTAAAAATATTTGGCAATAGCTATTAATAATAACTTTTATAAAATTGTAATTCTCACTCCTACTATTCCAATCAAGCCGGCAAACAAGCAATCCCCTTTACATTAAAGCAAGCCGCTATTTTGTCAAGTTCAGCTTTGGTATAAAACGAATCGAACGCAGGCTTAACAGCAAAACCAAACTCAACATATTTTTCTTCACCAAGCGGATTGTAAGGCTCAAGATTGATCTCTTTTACTCCAGCCATTGCTGACACTTCTGCAATTTGTTTAATGTTCGCAGGAATATCTGTGATGCCGGGGATCAAAGGATATCTCGCTATCAAGGGTGTTCCTGATGCGGTAATTAATTTTAGATTTTTGAGAATGATCTCGTTTGGTTTTCCAGTGTATTTTTCGTGGATATTACTGTTAATTATTTTAAGATCGAACAAAAACAGATCTGTAAAAGGAATGATGTTTTTCAAATCCTCTGTGTCTGCATAACCACAGGTTTCAATAGCAGTATGAATATTTGCTTCTTTGCATAATTGCAACATTGCTTTGAGAAAAGCAGGCTGTGAAAGCGGTTCTCCTCCAGTGAAAGTTACTCCACCTCCCGAATTCCTGTAAAAGTCAATGTCTTTTTTTACTATTTCAACAACTTCATCAGCGGTAACATTTCTGCCAACCCTCATCAATGCTTCACTGTTGCAGTTGTCAACACAGGGTTTATGTTCACATGCCAGGCATACTTTGAAATCAAAGGCTACTTTACTGTCTTTTTTATAAGCTGAATGATATGGGCATACTTCAACACAGGTATAACAGGACATGCATTTGAATTCTGCATATCGCAACTGTTCTGAAAAACTTTGTGATTCAGGATTGCAGCACCAGGTGCATTTCAATGGACAGCCTTTTAAAAAGACCAGAGTTCTTATTCCCGGACCATCGTGAACAGCATAATGCTGAATGTCGAATATTGTTCCTTTGATCACGGTTACATATTGTGTTCAGTGCGCAATATGACCTGATCCTGCAAAGCTTTGCTCATTTCGACCCAGTATGCTGAAAAACCTGCAACTCTTACAACAAGGTCACGGTAGTTTTCAGGATGATCCTGTGCATCGCGCAACATGCGTGAGTCAACCACATTGAACTGAACATGAAATCCGGGTTTCTCAAAATAAGTTTTGATAAGCGCTATGAGATTCTTAGAGCCTCTTTCGCCTTGCAATGCTGTTGGGTGGAACTTAAGATTGAGTAATCCGCCACGAATTTGAGTATGATCTAATTTAGAAGATGAACGTATCACTGCCGTAGGACCACCTTTATCCGTTCCCGGGAATGGTGATGTTACTCCGTCAGCCAATGGCTCTCCGCTTAATCTTCCGTCAGGGAATGCTGCACAAACCTTTCCAAAAGGAACAGGTGTTGATATGGCAAGCATAGATGGATCGTAAGGATAACCCAGATAATTATTTTGTTTTCTCACCCACTGACAATATTCATCAAATAATTCAATGTAGATATCGTCCACATAATTTTCATCATTGCCCCAGTGAGGAACATTGAGCGCTGCTTTTCTCAGGCTTTCTGAACCCTGCCAGTTATTTTTGATGGCAGTTCTCATTTCAGGCCAGTTGCAAAGTTTGTCTTCAAAACAAAGCTTCTTGATCACTGCAAGAGAGTTGGCCACATTCACCAATCCTGATGAGAGAGTGGTCATTGACTGGTTCAACACAGCGCCGCCTTCATCCATACTCTTTCCACGTTCAATGCAATCGTTCACAAAAACCGAACAAAAGATTAAAGGGACAGTATAGGTGTGCGCAATCATCACGTAGTTCCAGTATTGTTGCCAATTCCTGATGGCTGTGTGCATGATGTCAATATAGTATTTCCTGATGTCGTCGTAAGTGTTCAACTCACGGCTTTCGAACATTCGGGTGTTGGTCATCGGGTCCACACCATCATTGATCAAAAGGTCAATGATCTTGCCGTGGTTGATGAATCCTGCCTGCACAATGCCATAAGCCATTCCCTGCAAAGTAGGTTCAGTGCATCCACCGATGACACTGCATTTCCGGATGACTTCTATAGGCAGTTTACTTGTTTTTAATTCGTGTTCAATGTAAGTCTTCTGATTAAAGATTGCAGGATAACCCACACCAGTCTTGATGCATTCAGCAGCTTTCATCATGAATTCTTCATCTAGTTTTTCATCATACCAAACTGAAAGCGTTGGCTGAGTCATCTGCATGTTTATTTGTGCCTGCAATATCACCAACGATAATTCATTGTTGGCTTTATTTCCATGTTCATCAACTCCGCCGAGAATCAGGTTTTGGTAAAGATTTCCATGCCCCAAACCCTGCCAGCTAAGACTTGCGATGTATTCTATCTGTGTCATTTTCACAAACAGTTCTTCAAACAACGACACGGCTTCATCAAAGGTGATGGAAGGATCATTTTTATAATAAGGAAACAATATCTGATCAACTCTGCCGGGAGAAAAACCAAGGTGCGAACCTTCAATATGTCCGAGCAGGTAGGTGAACCAAAAAGCCTGCAATGCTTCGCGGAAATTTTTTGGTGATTCAGCAGGCACATGTTTGCAAATCCTTGCCAATTCAAGCAGGTCAGCTTTGGCTTCTGCATTTTTTTCTTTTGCTGCCATGCGTTCAGCTTCCTCTGCATAATGAGAAGCAAAGCTGATTGCGCCTTTCAACACAGTAATAGCAGCACGCCAGAAGTTCAGTTTTTTTGAATCCTCAACATTTTCCGGTTTGAAAGATTTTATTTTTTCTTCAATTTCACGGATGATCTTGTTGTAGCCTTTTCCAAGCGCCATTTCATAATCAAGCGCAAGTCTTCCTTCCGGACATGGTTCGTGCGGTGCCGTGTATAAACCAATTTTCCAGCCGTTCTCAATAAAATCAGCATATTCAAAATGCTCTTTCCACAGCCTGTCGCCCTGTTCCATGAAGCATTTGTCTTCCCAGTATTCGCAGATCTCTTTAAAGCTTGCGAGGTCTTCTTTGCTTATCAGAAATTTTCCAGAAATAACTTCCAGTCCTTTTTCAATGGCTTCTTCATAAACTTTGGCAATACCGCCGCCTTTGCCTTGTCCCACGTGTTCCGACTGTGCATCCTGGCTTTGTTTGCGCATCTCTTTTAGAAAAGGACCTGCTGCATAATTCGTATAAGGGATAGCACCACGGATAAAGCGGGTTTTATTTCCTGCTATCCTGTCGTTCTGATGTATCACCGGAGTGACATGTTCAAGAGCAAAAGCATGGTTGGTTGCCCTGCGTTCAGGCACAGGCAATCCATCGGTTTTTTTATGTGATTCTGTAAGATATTTGATGTATTCGATATCCACCATCAGCGGTGACTCGAGATAACGGTTTTTGAAAAATTCAGAACGTTCGCATGAAGGTTTCCCTTTCAGTTCGCGTTGTTCAAAAATAACTGAGTCTTTGGTTAAATCCATATTTCTATTGAAAAATTAATAAGTAAACGTGTAAAGAATATTGAGCAAAGATAAGGAAAAATAAGGGATTTCCCTGAGTTTTTTGTGAAGGAGTGTTAATTTGAACATGGGACAAATCAATGTACCAACTCCTAAAAGTAATAATACATAAAGATGCCGCAAAGGCAGGGAGGCACGAAGATACTCAAAGAACAAAATGTAATGGTTGCTTATTTCTTACTCTCTTTTATTTTTCCGGAAAAGGATGTATTTAGCATAGTTCTTCGTGAAGTATAGTGGTCCAGGTATTTTTTCTTCACATCTTTACTTAAAAAAGAACTTTGAACAAGAACCTTTACAAGGTTATTTACCTCTCTGTATTTGTCTATCAGTTTTACCAAACGGGAAGGCATCAAACCTATCTTTATTCCAAACTCATAGAAATCATCATACGCATAATAGCCAAGAGTTTTGAAACTTTCAGTTTCATAATCCTCTGAAAACAATCCATCAGATAATGCAAAAAAAGTTTCACCTGGGATGTGAATTAATGTATCTATTAAATCATAAACAGGGCTGAGAAGGTAATCACCAGATGCAGTTTGTTGCAATGAAAAATTTTTAAGGTGTGCATCGCCATTACTAAACAAATAATTGAACACAACTCTTTCAAAATATTTTTCAACTTCGATCTGATAGGCTGCAATAAATTTCTTCATCAATCGCGCAATGTCTTCATAACTGCCGCCATTCCTGTAATTCTCACCATCTGAAATTTTAGATTTACCTGACAGCGCTGCAAAATCTTCCTGCGCTGTCTTTGTTCCATCAGGATTTATATCGAAACGTTTGGTAATGTATGCCGGTTCGCCGCTCTTAAAAAAAATCAAAGCACATTCTGCCGTAGCAATTTTATATGCCTGCTTTGCAATCTGCATGGTTAAATGTTCATTGGCCGGGAGTTCTCCGGCTTTGCCAAAGGGCGGTCTGAAAGGAATGGGTTTCAAAATGTATTGTCCCTGCTCCCCTGCCTGTGTTAGCCGCAATTTATTTTTTTCCAACATCAGCGATAGCTTGAATTGAGCACCACTGACAGAAATATTTTTCACATTCTGACGGAATTGTTCTGCAACTTCGTCGTTCATAGCAGGCGAATCAAAGTCGAGAATATGACTGACTTTTTTTCCATTGAACATATTGCGAATAGCAGTTGGGCTGTATGTTGAATTTCCTTCAGACAATGTGCAGGGACAATATTTAATTTTATCAATTTTCATTTCCCTTTAATAAGTTTTATAGTGATTGATCCAATAGAATCGGCATTACAAGTTTCAACCAACAGGCTAAAAATATCTTTTTTATCAATTTTCAGATAACTGCTTTGGATTTCAAGATTCACACCTTCGGCAACCATATTGCTGAAAAACGGAAAAATCTTTTCACTTCGGTATTCCTGTTGTGTTTTGGGCATTGTTAAGCTGATTGCAAATTTTCCCTTGTCAGCAAAATAAGTATCATCATAACGAAACACATAACCGGTTCCATTTGCAGAATTTTCTTCTGTTAGTATTCCGGCTAAAATTCCATTGTTGTATATAGCTGCTTGTTTCATTTTAAATTTAAATTACCTTTGTGTCAGTGAAAATTATTACAATCGTCTTGCAAGCCGTATTAAATATGACTTTCCGGAAGATATCGCCCCGATGGGGCTTCATTTCGTCACATGAATTTTTCGCTACAAAGATTTCACCTCTACGAGGTTTTCAAACTCACTTAAAGCCCTAATCACGTAGTGATTTTATCTTTGTAATAATAAATAACCAGCGGTGTTAAAGTCACTTCGTGACGATATAAAAAAATTAAGTGCTCGATAAAAAATGTTCTTTTTAAGTATTCGACTTCTCATTACCATTTTTATTGACTATTGACTAATGACTTTTGACCAATGACTATTGACTTTCTTACTTTTGTTTCACTTCCAGTTTCACTTCCATTCCCAAAATCTCAGCAATTTTTGCAAGTGTTTTCAGTGTCGGATTGCCTTTGCCACTTTCAAATTGCTTGAGGGTTCGCAAACCAACTCCTGCCAATTCAGCAAGATTTTCCTGCGAAATATTTAAAATTTCCCGCCTTTCCTTGATGATCTTTATCAGATTTTGCTGGTGCATTATATTGCTCTTTTGGCTGCAAAGTTACGCTTTTTTTATTAAATGAAAAAGAAAAGTGCATTATAACGCACATTGCAATTTTTGATTTAAGATTTAAAACGGCTAACTGATCGAGTAGACGGCTCCGCCCGATATTGCCGTGCGGAGCCGTCTACTCGATTATGGGTCGTAAACATTATTCTTTCACAATCCTTGTAACTTCTGTCTTGTCATTGCTGCACACTCTTAAAATGTAAACTCCTTTTGCAAATCCACTTATGTCAATGACTGTTTTTCCTTGCTGTAATTGTTGTTGTAAAATTGTTTGTCCTTGAATGCTTGTTATTTTTATTACTGCATTCAATGGGCTTTCAATTGTTAACATATTTGTTACTGGGTTAGGGAAAACCCAAAAGGAGAAATTGCTAAAATTCTCATTCACATTAACAGTAGCTGAATCTCCAACATATACGTTAATGCATGCAGTACAACCCAATGAGTCTATTACACATGCTGTATAAGTACCAGTTCCCAGACCTATTGCAGTCTGGGTTGTTTGGACGGGTGATGTATTCCAAGAATACGAATATGGTGGTTTCCCATTATGGGGATAAACCGTACCTGTTCCGTTATGAGTCAGATGACTGGCAAGTGTTGCTGACTCTGTTAAAATAAGATTGGAGCAATAGTAACAATTAACGGTGTCAAAAGGCATATAAGTTACCAAGCCTATACCGGAGGAATCATTTCCATCAAATATTAATGATTGTATAGAAGCAGAATCTAATGTGCACCAGTAATTATTTGAAATATTTACATTACTTGTTGATGTATATTCCAAATCATAAATTACGTTATTACAAATTTTATTACAATAAAGATTATTGTTTACTGACCCTAATTTAATTCCAATTAAATTATTTTCTATATCATTTCCTGTAACCACACCATGATTGGAAGCAATACTATCACTTATTCCAATTCCATTTGATATTATTTTAATGTTCTCCCAAAGTTAGATTAATTTTAAACAATAGCAATAATTGCTAGTGTAAATTAATTCTGAAGTTTTGACCTGCGAAAGTAAAAAATCCGGAAAGATAAACCACTATATTTGGGTTTTTGTTTATTGGAAACCTATATTTTCACAAACTCAACACGCCTGTTATTCGCCTTTCCTTCCTGTGTATTGTTATC
>Ga0118677_10002860_pt1 | contig 33888 bp, 28 predicted proteins | sample AliMusrvi5mmetaG_FD_86154 | JGI IMG/M metagenome (GOLD analysis project Ga0118677, IMG submission 86154)
TTGTTAGGTTATGCCGTCGCCATGCCCGGACCGCATCAGAAATGGAATGCCGCGCTGGCCGTTGCCGCGCTCCATCGCGCGGGTGTCCGGTTGAACTTCGATGGCATCCAACATGGTCTAACAAACATTCGCTGGCCGGGACGCTTCGAGGTTTTCCCCGCGGCGGCCGTCGCGGGTGCCAGCCAGCCCGTCGTGTTGGATGGCGCGCACAACCCGCATGCCGCGGAGGTTCTCGCCGCAACCTGGCGGGCCGCCTTTCCCGGCCAACCGGCCGCCATGGTCTTCAGTGCCGTCGCTTCCAAGGACATTGCCGGCATCCTCAAGCTGCTGGCACCGCTGGCATCCAACATTTTCTTCTGCCCTGTCGCCACATCCCGCGCCATGCCCTGCGCGCAACTTGCCGCCGCGTTGCCGCCGGACGCGCCGCCACACCGGTCCTTCGAGGACTTCGGCGCCGCCTTCGCCGCCGCCCTTGCCACCGCCGCTCCCGTCCTCATCGTCGGCTCGTTGTTCCTCGTCGGCGAGGCACGCGCCTTTCTAACAGGCGTCCGCTTCCAGCCGTCCGTGCAGTAGCCGCGTCGCAAGCCGCGGCAAGTAATTGTGAGCGGGCCGCAACGATTCGGTTGCCAGCGGCCGGAATGCGGTTAAACTGTCGCTCCGGCCGGGATGTGGCCGGTTTTCACTATGAATCCTCCCCATGTGGCAATTGTAGGTGCGACGGGTGCCGTCGGCGAAGAAATGCGGCTTTGTCTCGAACAGCGGGGGTTTCCGGTTGGAAAACTCACCTTGCTCGCCTCGGCCCGCTCGGTGGGCAAACGCCTGCCGTTTCGCGGCGAGGACATCGCGGTGCAGGAACTCACCCACGCTTCGTTTGTCGGCGTGGACATCGCCCTGTTCAGTGCCGGCGGCTCGCTTTCGTTAGAATTCGGCCCGTCCGCGGCCGCGGCTGGAGCGGTGGTCATAGATAACTCATCCGCCTTTCGGATGGATCCGGACGTGCCGTTGGTGGTGCCGGAAATCAACCCGCGGGCCGTTGGAAATCGGCCGCGCGGCATCATCGCCAATCCCAACTGCACCACCATCATCTCGCTCATGGCGCTGGCTCCTCTGCACGACGCCTTTGGTCTGGAGGCAGTCATCGCGTCGAGCTATCAGGCGGTTTCCGGCTCGGGTGCGCAAGGCATCATCGAGCTTGAGGAGCAAGTCAAGGCCATCACCGCCGGGCTGCCCTTCACGCCCAAGGTCTATCCGCGCCAGATCGCCTTCAATGTGATCCCGCAGGTCGATGCCTTCACCGACAACGGTTACACCAAGGAGGAAATGAAGATGCTCAATGAAGGCCGCAAAATCCTCGGGCTGCCGACGCTCAAGGTGTCCTGCACCTGTGTCCGCGTGCCGGTTTATCGCTCTCATTCCGTCTCCATCACCGCGCGGTTTTCGCGCCCGGCGGACGTCGCCTCCGCGCGTGCGGCCTATGCCGGCAAGCCCGGCGTCCGGCTCGTCGATGATCCGGCCGCACGCTTGTTCCCGGTGCCGTTGGATACCACCGGCAAGGACGAGTGCCTGGTCGGCCGCATCCGCAAGAATCTGGTCTTGGAAAACGCGCTCGATCTGTGGGTCGTCGGCGATCAAATCCGCAAAGGCGCCGCTCTCAATGCCGTCCAAATCGCGGAGATCCTTTGAAGAGATAGTGGATAGAAGATCGTGGATTGCAGATGACGTGGCTGCCGCGTCTCGCGGCAGGCCGTGATGGCGGCGTCTCGCCGCCAGATGGACTGTGGTCGGGCAGCATCGCCGCGTCTGCAAACCGGCCAGTTCGCCGTGAAAACCTGGCCGAGCGGCGATTACGCCAAGGTTTCCGGCGAGGCCAGGAAATCTATCGAGTCCGTCCTTTCCTTCTATGGCGACAAGTCCGGTCAATGGCTCAGCGAGTTGACCCACAAGGAGCGATTCTCATTCGTCTGGCCAGTCATTTCGGGGTGGCGGCGAGCATTTCTTCTGGTGTTCGGTACATGACATTCGGGAAGTCGGCTGACCAGCATCACGGGCGAGCCGCCCGTGCCCCTCTGGCCTGTGGCCGGCCGCGTGTCGGGCACTCCCGCTCTCTGTCCTTGCCAAAAACCACCCCCTCGCCCTATACCAATCCGCCGCCTCGTGACGCCCCAGTCCCGTCCGTGGCCACTCTCCCACGAATCACCCCATTTTCCCACATGCCCCTCACCAGTTACATCACCGAACGTGTCGCCGCCGTGGATGCGGCGTTGGACGGGTTTCTGCCGAAGGCGAAACTACGCCCCGCGACGCTGCATGCGGCAATGCGCTACGCCGTGTTTGCCGGTGGCAAGCGGCTGCGTCCGGTGCTCTGCCTGGCCGCGGCCGAGGCCTGCGGTGGCTCGCATGCCAACGCGCTGGCCCCCGCCTGTGCCGTCGAAATGCTCCACACGTACTCGTTGGTTCACGATGATTTGCCGTGCATGGACGACGACGATCTGCGCCGCGGAAGGCCCACCTGTCACAAGGTGTACGGCGAAGGCATGGCCGTGTTGTGTGGCGACGCCCTGCTCACCCACGCGTTTGCCGTGCTGGCTCTAACACCCGTCACCCGGCGCTACGGCACCCGCGATTTCGTGACCGCGCTCGCGCAAGCCGGCGACAGCACGCACCTGATTGGCGGCCAGGTGATGGACCTCGAAGGCGAAGGGAAAATGACCACCCGCCGCGACCTGGTCCGCATCCACGAGGCCAAGACCGCCGCCTTGCTCACCGCCGCCCTGCGCCTTGGTGCGATGAGCGCCAACGCCACTCCCGCCAAACTCGCCGCCCTAACCGTTTTCGGCCACGCCCTCGGCCTTGCCTTCCAAGTCATCGATGACATCCTCGACGTCACCCAAAGCACCGAGATTCTGGGCAAGACCGCCGGCAAAGACCAAGCCGTCGCCAAAGCCACCTATCCCGCCCTGCTCGGACTAACCTCTTCCCGCCGCGAGGCCGCCCGCCTGACCCGCGGCGCCATGCTCGCACTCGCCCCGCTCGGTGCCAAAGCCGGGCGACTCCGCGAAATCGCCGACCACCTGCTCAAGCGCGAGTATTGAGTGGTCTCAAGGAGTTCGCGCGTCTCGCCCGCGTGGTGATTCCAATCCACGGCACCATGGATCCCAACCGGCCCAAGCTGCCAACCCACATCTCGCCCGGTCTGAGGCACCGCCTCGTTAGGACAGTCTTCAATCGGCATCCCGGATTTCGTCGACCGTCGGAGAATGCGGACGGCTCGATGGACTGAGTGCCTGGAGGATCGACGGTGCTAGCGGGGTGATAATGCCGGTGTCGAGGCGGTAGATCCAACTGTGGATGGCGATTGGCTGGCCGCGATCCCAAGCGTCTTCCACGATGGTGGTGTGGGCAACATGATGGGCCTGGGCCAAGACGTTGAGTTCACACAGCCGGTCCGCCGCCGCCGCCGGCACAAGCGTGTCGAGTTCGTTGCGGTGCATCCGGCGCAGGGAGCGGATCCCGGAGAGCCAGTTGTCGATCATACCGTGGCGGAAGTTTTCCAGGGCGGCAATGACACCGCCGCAACCATAGTGACCGCAGATGATGATGTGGCGGACTTTCAGGACATCGACGGCGTATTGCAGCACGGCGAGCACGTTGAAGTCGGTCTCGGCCACGACATTGGCGACGTTGCGGTGCACAAACACCTCGCCCGGAGCAAGGCCGATGATCTGGTTAGCAGGAACCCTGCTGTCCGAGCAACCGATCCAGAGGTATTGCGGGCGTTGTTGGTTGGCGAGGTTCTTGAAAAAACCTGGATCCTTGGCGTGGATGGCCGTCGCCCAGGCGCGGTTGTTTTCTAGCAAATGGTCAAGTTTGTCCACTGGTGTTTCCGTTTGAAGGTTCGCTTTCATCCCACCACACTCTTCTCACTCAATCAATCCGAAAACATTCGCAGGCGCTCGCCCCGCCGCGGGCTCGGAGAGCAAGTGTGATTGAAACGGCGGCCACGGTGACCGCCGCTGTTGCGGTGGACCACCTCTCTCCCAATAGCCCCACTCACTGCGTCAGCTTGCCGGTGGCTCTTCGGCATGGCAAAACAAGCCCCCCGCAAGAAATATGGTGAGGTGGTTTCGCCATCGACGATGATGGCAATCGCTGGTATAAACAGAGGTATAAGTTAAGCTATTTCAGAACTTAACTCATTGAAAATCAGGCAGTGGAGGCGAGGGGAGTCGAACCCCTGTCCGAAACGCCGTCAGCGCGGGCATCTACACGTTTAGCGGGAGGTCTGGGAATTCGGACGGGCTGGGCCCTCACGCGGCGTTGCTCATCCTAGGAACCTGTTGGATCTCGGCGCGAGGCCCGGTTTCCCGGCTTCGTGCCCAGCCTGCCAAGGTGTCGCCATCCCCCTCAGCAGGTGTCGGGGTTCAGACGTGACTGTCAATTAAGCAGCCAGTGCGAGCTCGTTAGAGTTTGCATTTGTTTGTTTTGAGCGGCTTTTAAGGAGGCCAGCCGATCAACCTCCACGTGCAGCCAGCGCATCAGACATCCCGTCGAAACCAGAACGCCCCCTGTGCCAGACGGCATTAAGATGCACCCGATTGGGGCGCTTGCAAGGGAAATGAGTGATAAAGGGCGGATTTCTCAGCGTTGGGTTACTCCCGCGAGGGGTTTGCCATCGGCGGTGAGCTTCTGGACGGCCATCATGGAGCCGGCGGTTTTGGGCGAGGCAAAGCTCCAGACGGTCTTCCCGGCCGGCGTGATTTCCAACAAGCCGCAGCCCTTGCCGTCCTGATAGGCCTGGTAACAGCCGGCGACGATGTTGCCGTTAGGCAGCAGGTGCATGCCGGTGAGGTTGGTGATGGTGAGGCCGGGGACGTCGGAGTTTTTGAATTCCCAGACGATGGCGCCGTCCGGCTTGTATTCGATGAGGGCGCCGAGGGTGGACACCAAGGTGTTGCCGTTGGCCTTGCGGATGGCGGCGAATGCCAGGTTGGGGGTCTTTTGTGCCCAGGCGATGGTGCCATCCGGTCGGTATTCGCGCACCAGATGGGCGCCGGAGTGGCAGACGAGGTAATTGCCGTTGGCGAGTTTGCGTGCCATGCGCATGTTGTGATGCTCGCCGGGTTTGGTGTCCTTGGTTTGGAGTTCGAAGACGACCTTGCCCTTGGAATCGACCTCAAGCACCCTGCCGGTGGAGTTTTCACCGATGAGGGTGTTGCCATCGTCGAGGCGTTGGCAAGCGTAAGTGCCGCCGCCCGCCTGGTTGGCCGCCTTGTATTCAAACACCACCGCTTGGTCCGGCGTGACCTCGGTCACGGTGTTGCCGTCAGCGTAGAGCACGTGGCCGCCGGGCAACATCCAGGCATCGTGGGTCAATCCGGCCGGGTGTTCCCAGGCGATCGAGCCATCGGCATTGAGAATCATGACCCGGTTGTCGCCCGCGGCCAACAGCCTGCCCTCGAGTTTGCCGGAGATTGGCGGGGCTGCGGTTGCCGCGGGCGCGCTCGCCGGGTCGGCGGCAAACAGAACGGGCACGGTGGCCAGGCCGAGAACAACGAGTATGGTGAGTGGCTTCATAAGAGGAAATTCCGCAAGGACGCATATTGGATAGGGGCACGGAGGTCAATCGGGAATCATGGGCAAGTATGGACCTCCTCGGACTCGATCACACCAACCTCACCTATCGCTTCAGCGGGCGCGACATCCGCCTCACCGACGTATGCGGCCGCGTGATTCATGATCTGATCGCCCAGCCGGAAACCGCGAATAATTGTTAGAAACTCCAATCGTGTTGGTCTAGTTCGCAGACGCAGGCGGCGAGGAGGAGAATGCAGGCGGCGAGGTCCTCTTTGTGGCAGGACTCGATGCTTTGATGAATGTGGCGGGTGGGAATGGAAACCGCGCCGGCGATCGAGCCGCCGCCAACCATCCGCTGCATGCTGGCGGTATCGGTGCCGCCGCAGGCGAGGATTTCCGCCTGCCATTTGATTTTGTGGCGTTTGGCCGCAGCCTTCATGAATTCGATCATGCGGTAGTCGGAGATGACCGAGGCATCCATGAGCTTGATGGCGGCCCCTTCACCGAGGGCGGTGCATTGCTCCTGGGGCGTGGAGCCCGGGATGTCGTAGGCGATGGTGGTGTCCAGGCCGAAACTGAAATCCGGTTGGATTTGCAGGGTGGATGCTTGCGCGCCACGCAGCCCGACTTCCTCCTGCACCGTGAAGACGGCATGGAAATCATAGGCGGGCTTGCGTTTGGAGCGTTTCAACTCGCGGAGAGTTTCAAGCAGGACGAACACCGACGCGCGGTTGTCGAGCGACTTGACGTTGACGCATGCGCCAAGCTCCATGAGCGGCGAGTGGCGGGTGACAAAATCCCCGACCGCGACGACCTTTTCCACGTCCTTCTTGGGCATGCCGACATCAATGAAATAATCCTTGATCTGCGGAACCTTGGTCTTCTCCTCGACCGTCATGATGTGGACCGGCTTGGAGCCCATCACGCCAACAATGTCCTTGCGTCCGTGAATGATGACGCGCTGGGCGGTGAGCGCCTTGGGGTCGAAGCCGCCCACCGGATTGAACCGGATGAATCCCTTGTCATCAACGTGAGTGACGATGAAACCGATTTCATCCATGTGGGCGGCAGCCATGGTTTTCTTGCCGGACGAGCGGCCTTTTTTCAAGGCGATGACGTTGCCCAGATTGTCGGTTCTCACATCATCGGCCAGACCCTTCAGCTCGGCGAGGACGAGCGTGCGGATGGCTTTTTCGGAGCCCGGGGCACCGGGGGCTTCACAAATTCTGCTGAGCAAGGGGACGTCAATTGGCATGGCGGAGGCAGGGTTGATGCCAAAGACCTGCTTGGCGAGCGGAAAATGGCCCTCCTCGAAATCCAACAGGTGTTTGAATGCCTTCACCGAGCTGCGCCCACCGCCGCAAAATCCATCGCGGGGCGATCCAGGTCCAGCACCACCACCCCAACTATGCGAGATCCTTGGTGCGCCAACCCGCGCGGGTTTCCGGGTTGATCATTTTCGCGGCTTCCGGATTGCCGATGATCTCGAGCTTCGCCGCGTCCCACTTGACCGTCTTGCCAGTGCGGATCGCGAGCGTCCCTAAAAGGATCGTCTCGGTGAGCGGCGCGGCGTAGCTGAAATCGGAACAGGATTTCTTGCCATTCTTGATGGCATCCACCCAGTCGCGGTGAATCCCGGCGGTGCGCGGGATGGTCTTGGCCACCTGCTTGTCGCCGCTGGCCCGGTAGGCCTCCCATTTGGCCTTGGGATAGAGCTGCGGGCTGTCCGGGCGCATGCCGCCATGGAAGATTCCGCCCTTCTCGCCGACCATGATCATACCGCCCTCGCCACCGGGCGCGCCCAGATCGTAGCCCTCCGGCGATGGCGGCACGCTGGGTCCTTCATACCATTTCAGTCTCACCGGCGGCTTGTCGCCGCGTGCCGGGAAATTGAAGGTGACGATCGATCCGTTAGGAGTGTGGATCGGATTCACCTCGCCCTTCATTTCCACTTCGACGCTTTCGGGTGCGCCGAGGTCGAGTGCCCAGTAGGGGGTGTCGATGGTGTGGCAGCCGATGTCGCCAAGGCCGCCACAGCCGAAGTCCCACCACGGGCGCCATGTCGTGGGGTGAAACGCGGGGCTGAAACCCACCTTTTGCGTCGACGGCCCCAGCCACAGGTCCCAGTCCATTCCATTCGGCGGCGCTTGGGGCTTGGGAAACTCGGTCTGCACGTTGCCATTGAAGCCCCAGCCCGACTTCGGGCGATCCGTCCACGTGATGACTTCCTTGACGTTGCCGATCAGACCGGCCTGATACCACTCCTTGATCAGGCGGGCGCCTTCGGACGCGTGGCCTTGGTTGCCCATCTGGGTCACGAGGCCTTTCTTCGCGGCAAGTTCCCGCAAAGTGCGTGCTTCCCACAGCGTGTGTACCAGCGGCTTCTCGACAAAAACGTGTTTGCCGAGGCTCAGCGCCAGATAGGCGATGGGAAAGTGGCAGTGATCGGGCGTGCCGACGCCCACGGCATCGATCTTGTCGCCCATTTCCGCTAACATCTTGCGAAAGTCCATGTAAAGCTTCGCCGCCGGAAACTGTTTCTTGGCGCGGTCCCAGATGGTCGGATCGCAGTCGCAGAGCGCGACGACATTGTTGCCCTCGGCGCAGGCACACAGGTCACCCCAGCCTTGGTTGGCAAAACCGACCCATGCGATGTCGAGTTTTTCATTGGCGCCTGCCACCGACTTGGCGAGGATGCGTGGCGCGACCAACGGCACGCCCAGCGCGGCCGCGGATTGCTTCAGGAAAGTGCGTCTTGACGGGTTGTTCATGGTGGATGGTTGCATGATGGTTTGTTTCGATTGAGGCTCGGTCATTTGCTTATACTTGGCTCGAATTCCGGACCTTGCGGAAAAAATCAAAAAAATTTCCTTTCGGCAACAATGGTTGAATCCATCGCCAGGCATCACCTCCACGAACATTCGCTCCAACGCCAGTTCAAGGACGCCGTCCGCAAGGCCGACATCACCAAAAAGGCCGGTTCGCATTCGATGCGCCACGGTTTTGCAACCTCGTTGCTCCAAAACGGCACTGACATCCGCACCGTCCAAGATCTGATGGGCCACTCCAGCGTCGAAACCACCATGATTTACCTCCACATCCTGCGGCGCCCCGGTGCAGGAGCCGCCACCCCCCTTGGCTTCCCAGCCTGAATGTCCAACCCACCCGGAAATTCCCGTACCCCTCAAGATTGACCTTGCCAGTGCGGCGTGGAGGTAGTAATCGTCCTCCATGCAACGCCCATGGACGGAGCCCGCCCAGCCGGGAGGCTGTTCCACCTGTAACAGCCTCCGTGCGTTTGATCCAATCAGACACACAGAGACATAATACCACTGTCGGCAACAAAATGAACTCGTCCACCAATCATGAGTTGCGCGCCAGCGGACATGGTGGCGAACGGGCCAACACGAAGCAAAAGCTGCCGAGTGGACTCATGCTCAAAGTGGACGCTTCCGTAACTATTTTCAATTTGTTAGTCGTTCCGATGACGATGTGCATGTGCGGTCATCTCGGGATAGCCTCTGCGGCAATTGCGCTACTGTCATTCATGGTCCTGCTTTCGCTCGCAATTTTTGGACGACACAATCAATTCTGGGAACGATGCGTCAACTACTTGACTATGGCACTCATGGCATATGTGGTAGCAATTGCTAGGGTCGATATTCTCTGGACTGGGCACTCGCCGATACTTCGCTGAAACCCCTCACCAAGAAGCCGAACATCGCACCGAATGACCGCCAAGCCCAACAACCTCAACCCCAACCACGGATCAGCCGCCGGTCATCGGTGGATTTGAGCGTTCGCCGAAATGAATTCAGAATAAGATGATAACCCGTCGCAAATCACTATTGCTGCTTTCAAGCTGCCTCACTTCTTCCACGGAGTCGTCCCTTGCCGAACCCGCACCGAATGGGCCGCCTCAATTTAAACTTCGTATCCCAGCATCGACATCAACCGAAGAGCGGCGGAGTCTTCGATTAAAGGAATTCTACCTGGTCATCACCAATCAATCAGCCGTAAGATTAGGTGTGTGGCGTGATTGGTCCAGATGGGGATGGTATTGCCCGGCGGTAGATATCAAAGTTCGAGAGACCTCGTTTGAATTCCGAAGGAAGGGCAAGGCGTGGGCGCGGAACTTTGCCGATCCCTATTACATCGATCCGGGCGACCATTACGTGCTTCCCGTTGCACTATTATCGGACGAATGGATTCAGCCAAACAATTTTAAGCCAGAAAGATTCAAAGAAGCAGTTATCTCGGCAACTTTTACAATCGAGCCATCCAAGGACACGAAAAGACTAAATATTTGGACAGGCGTGTTGAAGGCTGAGACAACGGCTGTACTAGATTTGGAAAATGACGCCAAATCGGTGGCTTCATGATGCCCGACAGACAACCAACGGCACCGCTGCCGACGGGCATAAGCCCGGTAAATTCAACTCCAACCACCATGCCATGACCCCGCGGCAGGGCTAGGCGTTCACCTGAATGACTCAGCCACGGGGTTTTTCTACCACGGCAGTCCTGACGATCCCCAGATGCCGTCCAGCACGCTGCCGGTGAAGGTCCAGCCGTAGCTGCCGGAGAATGACCACAAGCAGGGGACGCTGCCGTCTAACGGCGCGTATTCCGGCGCGCAGGTTTCCCGCGGTTGCTCGGTCTCGTGGCGCGTGCTCATCAGCACGCCGATGCCGGTGACCAATCCGCGTTTGTCCTGCACCCATGCCTTGGCGGTGGCCTGGGTGATGGAACGACGATGATCTACCTCCACGTCCTGCAACCCCCCGGCGCGGGTGGACCGAGCCCGCTCGACATCGCCTGATTTCCCAACCCCACCAAATTCCCCGATTTCTGCTTGGCAAGGCCCCTGCGGAGTGCTAAGAACCGTCCGCATGAACGGTCCCCCCAGAGAAATGTCCTTCCGGGTCGCTTATCTACCAGAACAGCAACCGGGTTCGAATAACAATTGTTAAGGCCACACGTTCGCGAACAAAACTGTCGGACGAAACAATAAGATGACAACCATTGCAACATTTACTACACCGGAGGATGCCTACCTATTTCGGATGTGGCTCGAATCACAGGGAATAGAAGGGTTCGTATTCGATGAATATTTTGTGCAACTATTCTGGTATTATAGCAACACCATTGGTGGCGTTAGGGTTGGAGTTGATGACGCGGATGCGGAGGCCGCCGTTAGCGCTTACAAAACCTATATGACTGCGTTGAGAACTGGCCCGTATCCTCTGAACCCCGTTCGTGCGTGGCCGCTTGTCCTCTTGATGTCTCTGCTTGTTGGGGGGCCGTTCATTCTTTTTGGGCGGCATTCCCATCGGGGGGCGGCAGGAATCAATTAGCCGAACATCGCACCGAGTGACCGTTAACCCCCACAACATCAACTCCAACCACTGCTCACCCGCCGGTCATCGGTGGATATGAGCATTGGGCAACAATATCATGATCCGTCACATACTATCACTACTTATCATCTCGGCTGTTGGTGTCTCTGCCGCCATTAAGCGGGTGCAGGTCTATGTCGCCCTCTGCGACAATAAGACACAGGGCATTGCTCCGGTTGGCGAGAAGATCGGCAATGGCGACATCCCTGAGGCGAACCTGTATTGGGGATGCACGGAAGGACTTGGAAGCTTTTTCACGAAGAGCGGCAAATGGAAGCTGGTTGCGTCAGAGAAAGACACTTCCAATACTGTCATGCGCAAACTCACATTCAAACACACAAAGGAGGATTTGGAACTTACTGCGCTGGCCTACAGGGGGTCGGAAATTCGGAAGTGCATTGAAGAATTCGAGAGCGCGTCAGCCGAAGGCAAGTACGACTTGGTTGCGTATATCGGGCATAACGGCCTGATGGACTTCAACTTGCAACCTCCAGGGCGGACAGCGAATAACAAGACCGATGTCATTGTCCTTTGCTGTATGAGTGAGATGTATTTCGGCCCGAGACTACGAGACTTGGGATGTCGCACACTGTTGATGACTCAACAACTGATGTATCCAGGATCATTCATACTGGATGCCGCGCTTGAGGCATGGGCACATGGGAAGACACAGGAAGCCATTCGAACTTCTGCCGGGCAAGTCTACGCAAAGAACCAGGGTATTTCCGTCAAAGCAGCCACAGGAGTATTCGCGCCTGCACACAACGATGCCCAACCAGTAGTGGATGGCAAACCACCTAAAACTCCTCAACCACCCCGCTAACTCACCCCAATCGCGCGGCCGCGATCACAATAACGCTGCAAGAAATGAAGACGACCAGAAACAAGGATGATCTCGATCCCACACGGGTCGATCTTTCGAAGCTGATGGCGTGGTATTTATCGCACTGTGACCGGGGGTGGGAGCATGGTTATGGTGTGCGCTTCAAAATCGAGGTGTCCTTCAAGCAGGCCGTGCATGCCATCGGCACTTATGGTTATCGGTTCTGGATGGCCGAGATGGATCCGCGGCCCAACCGCTCCGGAAACCAACACGTTCATCACAAAAGCGAAGGATACCGGGCGCATGTTCGCCGCAAGCTCGCCGCCTATGATTGCCATCTCCAGGTCGGAACCATCGCGCAAGGTCTTCTGCAGATGCTCGCCATCCTTCATGCAGGGACGGTTTGGCAGCGCTTCGGCTCCTGGATGCGCACGATACGCCCTGGAATCGCGCCCTCCGAAGGAGTTGTGACTCTCGCCCTGCGCCAGTGCCTGCCGGAATTTCTCGTGACTAACACCGAAACCAATCCCCTCGCGGAATTCATCACGCAAAACCCCGACCTTGACAGGGCCGAAGGGTGGAGCCTAGCCTCGTGAGGGCGAAGTGCCCACTCACAAGAATAGACACCGACAACGAAAGTCATCATGAAACCGACCACACCTCAAATTGAGCCATCAACCTCAACCCAACTGCGAGAAGCCGTTTTCGGAGGTTTCCGACAGATGAACCCGTTCTCAGAATCCGGCATGCGGTCTGGAGTTCTTGTACCAGCGCTTGCTTGCGTGGCCACGGTGCTGATCGGCGGCTTGTTGCTATCCGGCAGCCTTTCCGCCGAGCCGGCGAAGGACGACTTGGCGTGGATGCGGGGCGCGAACTATGTCCCGTCCTACAGTCGGAACGACGTCCAGACATGGATGGATTTTGATCCCGTGGTGATTGACCGGGAGCTGGGATATGCGGAACGACTGAAGCTCAACACGGTGCGCGTTTTTCTGCAGCAGGCGGTGTACGAGAAACAGCCCGAAAAGTTCCTGGCGGATTTCGAAAGCTTCCTTGCCTTGTGCGACAAGCACAAGATCAAGATGATGCCGGTGCTGTTCGATTCGTGTACGGATCCGCAGAGGGTTGACCTCAAGGAGTACCGCGACAAGGACTGGATGCCGTCGCCCGGCTTCAGCCGCCTCGGCATGGAGGATTGGCCGGCGATGGAGAAGTATATCGTTGCGCTTGTCGGCAAATACAAACAAGACCCGAGGATCGTTCTGTGGGATGTGATGAATGAGCCCGAAGGCACGGGTGAGTTCGGCAAAGCTGGGGGGAAGGCGAAGATCGTGGATTTCCTACAGCGTGCACTCAAGCGCGTTCGTGCCGAGGGGCCTGCGCAGTCCATGAGTATCGGCTGGGCTTTTACCAGCAATACCAGCATCTCGGTGGATCTCTCCGACGTCATCATCATCCATAATTACACGGATCCAAATGGGTTGGCAGGGGATATCCAGCGGACCAGAGAAATCGGACGCGCTCTCGGCAAGCCGGTTATTATCAATGAATTCGTCGGCCGCCCTCAGCAGCGGATCGAAGAGGCCCTGCCGGTGATTGCGAAAGAACACATCGGCTGGTGCTTCTGGGAACTGATGATTGGACGCACGCAGTTTTCGCAGGGCACGAAACCCTACCAGGGGCACATTTATCCCGACGGCACCTGTTATTCCGCGAAAGAGGTGGCTGCGATTCTCTGCCCCGAAGGTTACGTCGGAAGCGCGGAGGAGGTGGCAGCGAATGCCGGATTCAAGGTTTCGGATAAGGGTGGAAAAGCTTTCACCGAGGAAGGAATCACGTTTTCCCCGCTGTGGAAGCGTTGGAACGGGAACGGTCCGACGGGTGATCGGCTCTGGTATGCCAGCGATGCCAATGAAACGGCCACAAAAACAGTCGAAGATACAAGCGTAGTGCTAGTCATGAAATTCGGCCCTGACTGCGGCATTGCCTCGGTTACCATTGACGGCAAACCGGCGACCGTGAGAGAGGTTGATACCTATTCGAAGGATGTTGATTGGAATCGCAGGACAGTTGTTGCGCAGGACCTGGCGGCCGGCAGGCATACGGTTGTTGTGACGGCTACCGGCCGTAAGGCTGCCGACTCAACCGGCTGTTACGTGCAGATTGTTGATATCGTTGCTTCCCCGAATTGAAGCACCGGCATCCCAACGCGAGCAAGCTTGAATCCGCCTTCCCATCCCTCTTCCATGGTCGCCTCACCCAACACGGCTTGTTTCGCAAAACGCTGCCGCAAGAACCTTGCCGGGGGTTGACCCGCGGCTTCTAGCCATGTGCGAACCCTCGCTGCGGGTCGTTGACGAACCTGTTTCAATCCGTAACCATGGCCCCGTCCGCTGGCAACAGCACCATGGGGCTGCCGCCCCAAACCCCGCCAAGCTGTGCCAGCTTGACCGCTTATGGATTTCGCCCCTAAATCCCCTCCGGGGACTTCGCCCCTCCCGCCCCCCCAGGGGAGCGGGGGGTCTTCGCGGTCCGCTTGGTGTGAAATCCAACTCTCCCATTCCAATCAACCTCCACCCCACAGAAAAAAAGTTGAAGTAAACTTCAATTTGCTATTGACTGCCTTCTCATGGAAGAAATCCCACCGAATGACCGATAAACCACACAGCCGCAACTCCAACCACAGCCCAGCCGCCGGTCATCGGTGGATATGAGCGTTCGCTATACACAATGAAGCTTCCACCAACGCCACTGATCCCATCGGGACTATCGCCGACATGTCCAGATGTCCTCGGCGCAACGCTCTGCATTCAGTGCTTGCATGGTTGGGGATGGACTCAGGCCGTTGGGGGCAAGACGACGATCTTCGACGATGAGGCGCTCGCGATGGGTCGAGTTCAGATCATACCTGAAGCATATGTTGACTTCACGGCACCACGGTGCGGCATTACAGGGAGAGTCGTACAGATTCCGGCACCGTATGAGCTTGGACGATTTCTTGCATACATTATGTCCGATGGGGTGGACTACAATTTCACTGACAACATTGCGCCATGCTGGCGAGTGATGCTCGGCACCGGAGACCTCGACTTGGATTCCACATGGATGCCGATCTTGGCGGGCGAAGACACCCTTTTCGGATACGGAACGGTGGGACAGGATGCCAATTGGCTCCGGCGATCCGGGCACCTATTTCTATCAGAAGGCCAATCGGGTCCCCGCGAGTGATTAGCTCCCGGGTCCCACACCACCCTGCGTACGACTCCGTACCGGGCGGTTCCATTCAGACGCGGGCTTTCGGCCCGTAGTGAAGAACCATCCAGACGGACGTGTCCGGAACTGAAGCCGGAGAAGGCACCTCGGTCTCCTACCACCTCCTGCCCCTTGGCCAGGGCAAGCAGTTCGTCCGCCTGCTCGTGACGCCAGCGCCATAATGCCACATCCATCTCGCGGCGTGGTGTCCATACGCCGCGCCCTACCCCAACGAACAACGAACAACGAACATCCTGCGGCGCCCCGGTGCAGGAGCCGCCAGCCCGCTTGACTTCCCAGCCCGAATGTCCAACCCACCCGGAAATTCGCGTACCCCGCAAGATTGACCTTGCCAGTGCGGCGTGGAGGCCGTATGGGTCCTCCATGCAACGCCCATGGACGGAGTCCGCCCACCCGGGAGGCTGTTCCACCTGTAACAGCCTCTGTGCGCTTGATCCAATCAGACACACAGAGGCATAATGCCACTGTTCGCCTCAGAAAATCACACAGCTATGAAGCGGATCCTCAAGATAATTGGCATCGGATCGGCATGCCTCCTTGGTTTACCCATCACCGCATTCTTCGTGATGATGATGGGCTTTTTCGACATTGTTGAACGATCCTACCAAACAAAGACAGAGGCAGCGGAGGATCGCCTTTTCGACCGAGGTTGGTTGCCGGCGTTCATTCCCGACAGCGCAACGCATATCAAAGTCATCAACAATTTGGACATCAACACATCGATTGGATCATTCGATTTCGCTCCTGATGATTTCACTGCATTCGCTGACGCTATTCATGCTTCAAATGATGGCACCAGTAAGCACGGTAGTAATTCGCGTATGCAAGAGCTCAAGCAAGCAGGATATGAGGACTATGATATCTGCGACCGGGGTGCCTGCTGGCGGTTTCTGATTCATCCTCAACAAGGACGTTGTGAGTATTGGGCAAGCGTGAATCGATAACAAACTGAAATGGGCGAACAGGTCAGTGCTTCCGACCAGCATGAACCCCACAACATCAACCCCAAATCGTCTCAACTGCCTGGCGGCAGACTGAGGCGCTCGATCGCGCAAGCCACCTTGCTCGCCTGCCCCACGAAATCCACAGCAAAGGACGGAACCAAGCAGGTGCACGACCAGTGGCGGGTTAGGCAGCGTTCTCGTCGTCCTTTCTGAAACGGCACCGCATGAGCAGGTCGGCGATGGGTGGCCTGCTGGGTCGGATGCTGCCATACGCGCTGCACGCCGATAGCGATCTTGACACCGGGACAATCCACCGTAGCCTGAAGGCCGCCCTCCGGAACCCTCAGCATGTTTAAACCCTGCAATTCGTGACAGAAGTCTATGATGTGATCGTGGTTGGGGCCGGTGCTGCGGGCTTGCTTGCCGCCGGCAGGGCGGCGGAGCTGGGGGGCAGGGTATTGCTGCTAGAGAAAATGGAGCGGGCCGGGCGCAAGCTGTTGATCACCGGCAAAGGCCGCTGCAACATCACCAATGACGCCCCGCCCGACGAGTTTCTCAAACACATCCATCCCAACAGCCGGTTCGTCAGGCATGCCTTCGCGGGTTTCTTCTCCGGCGACATCATCCGCTTGCTCAACGACAACGGCTGCGCCACCGTGGTGGAGCGCGGCGCCCGGGTGTTTCCGGCGTCTGGCAAGTCGGCCGATGTGGTCAATGCGCTGGTGCAATGGGTGGGCCGGCGCCAGGTTGAGATCCGGTGTCGGCACAAGGTGGAGGGCCTCATCATCAGGGACGGGCGGATCGACGCATTGAAGGTGCGCTCAGCCGCCGGGCATCGGGTCATCCATGCCAGAAGCGTCATTCTATGCACCGGCGGCAAGTCCTATCCGGCCACCGGGTCGGATGGCGACGGCTACCGGTTCGCGGCCGCCGCCGGCCATGTGATAGAATCCCCGCGGCCGGCGCTGGTGCCATTGGAAACCGCGGGCGACATGGCGCAACGGCTGCGGGGCCTGAGTCTGCGAAATGTGACAGCGATGGCATGGGTGAATGGGCGGAAGGCCAGGGAGGAATTCGGGGAGATGCTCTTCACCGAGTTCGGGGTTTCGGGACCCATCGTCCTAACATTGAGCCGCTTCATCGTGGATGAACTGCGCAAACGAAATCAGGTCGAACTGGCGGTGGACCTCAAGCCCGCGCTGGACGAGACCAAGCTGGATAACCGCCTGATTCGCGACCTCAAGGAGCATGGCCGGAAGCGCATGGATGGCATTTTCCGCAAGTGGCTGCCCGCCCCGATGATTCCGCTGTTTCTTGAGAAAACCGGTGTGCCGGCGGGCAGGGAAGGCCATCAGTTGACCTCGGCGGAACGCCGCAGGATCCTGTTGTTGATGAAGGACCTCAGGCTCACCGTCACCGGCTGCCGGCCGTTCAAGGAGGCCATCGTCACCGCCGGCGGCGTGGTCACTCCCGAAATCGATGCGCACACCATGGAATCGAAACTGGTTAGAAACCTCCACTTCGCAGGTGAAGTCATCGACCTCGATGCCGACACCGGCGGCTTCAATCTCCAAATCGCCTTCTCCACCGGTTGGCTTGCCGCCGAGGCTTGCATGCGGCGCGGCGGCTGAGAAGTGAGAAGTGGCTGGATTGAAAACTAAGGGTCAGATTGAAAACTAATGCCCCGTAAGGCTATAAACCTTACAAAATTGGCATGGAATGTATTTGGTAGAATGATGATGGGTAGAATGATGAAGAACTTGAACTGTGCTTCCGTTTTCGGGAATTCTGCTCTTTTCTTCCATCATTCTACCTTCCATCATTCTACCTAATTTCTAAATGCTCATGATTTACTCATGATTTACGGCTTCTAAGGGTCAGAGAAATAATCAGAAAAAGCCGTTGCGTTGGATTGGAGGGCTTGGGTTGTGGGCGGCGGCGGCTTGCGACGGTCACACAGACCGCCGCTACAAACCTCACAGCACATGCACGTCGCCGGGCAGGGGGACGATGATTTCGGTGTTTGGCAGGCGGCGGCTGATTTCCTGGTGGAACCAGGCGATGGCCGGTTCGTCACCGTGGACGAGAATGGTCTTCTTCGGCCGGATTTTTTCGATATAGTCGGCGATGGCCTCGCGGGTGGAATGACCGCTGAAGTCAAAGACCCGCATTTCACAACGCAGCGGCACCGGCGGATAGGCCGGATCGAGCAGGACTTCCTCACCGGGGCGGGCACTGCGGATGCGGCCGCCCGGCGAGGCGGGATCCGCGTAGCCGACGAAAAACAACCCGTGGCGCTTGTTCTCCAGCACGCCTTGGCGGGCGAAAATGTTAGAAACGGTCTTCTCCGTCATCATGCCGCTGGACAGGGCGTAGATGCAGCCGGAGACAAAGGGGATGGGGCCGCGGTTCCTGCGGGCGCCGGTTTCGAGCTCCATTCCTGTTAGAAACTCGAAGTCGGGAAGTTTGCGGCGCGACACCGCGCTGAAGTTGTCGAAAATCTGGGTCATTTTGGTACTCAAGCCGCCGATATAAACCGGGGTTTTCCTGGGGATGAGGTGTTGCCGTTTGAAGCGGTGGAGCATGGCGAGGACTTCCTGGGTCTTGCCGATGGCGAACACCGGGATGAGAACCGAACCCTTGCGGGCGAGCACGCGCTCGATGGCCCCGGCGAAGGCGTCCTCCTCGCTCTCGCGGGTGTAATCCGCTCTTCTAACATGGTTGCCGCGGGTGGTTTCAACGATGAGGGCGTCCACCGGGGCATCGGGAAACAGCGCGCCTTTTTGCAGCGAGGCGTCCTCGAAATTCACATCGCCAGTGTAGAAGACGCGTTTGCCCTCGGCCTCGAGGGTGACACCCACGGAGCCGAGGATGTGTCCGGCATCATGGAAGGTGGCGCGGATGCTGCCTGCGGCATCGACCGTGAACGGGCGCTCGATGCCGCGGCGCTCGAAGGATTTTTTCAGGTCGTCGAGTTGCCGGTGCTCAAAAAGCGGATACTCGGCGATGCCCAGTTCGATGCGTTTGGATTGCATCACGTTGACCGAATTGTGGAGCAGCGCCAGCGCCAGGTCGGCGGTTTCCTGGGTAAGGAAGACTCTGGCCTGGGGTTGCGTTTCTAGCAAAATCGGCAGGGTTCCCACGTGGTCGAGGTGGGAGTGGGTGATAATCGCGGAGTCGATGCTGCCGTCCTCGACCATTTCGTAATGGGGGATGGCCTCGGCGGCCTCATGTTTCGGGTGCATGCCGGCATCGAGCACGACCCGGGCGGTGGAGGTTTCGAGCAAATAGGAATTGGCGCCGATTTCGGCGTGGCGACAGAGACTCTTGAAAATCATGAAGGGTTGGCAATGGCGCAGGACAATGGCGGCATCGGACGGACCTGTCAACCCGGTCTTTGCGTCGGATGCTTGCTTTCCGCAGCTTCCCGGCGCTGAAATTCGAGCGACAAACCCCGATCAGTCTTTGTCACGTAGCTTCTTACTGACTGAACGGCAGCTTGGACTACAAATAATATGAAGATGGACCACAAAGAACACAGAGAACACAAAGAATTTGCCCTTTTGTGATCTTTGCGTTCTCTGTGGTTAAATCATTTGTATTCCAACCTAAGGACTCCTCAGAAAATTCAAGTCGCCGTGTAGCGGGGAAATCCGAGAAACGGCACCGCAGAGGTCATTTTTCGGCCTCGGAATGCCACTCGCGCCTTTCATGTTGCTTGAAAACCTGCTATCCTTCCGCTGCTTGAAGCCGCCACCCCGCCATTGCCGCCGATTGCTTCGTTGGGGATTGCCCCTCAGCGCCAGCGCGTTGCTGGCCTGGTTCGCGCTGCCGTTCGCCGTGCCGCCGCCCGCGGGATTGTTAGAAAAGGCGCCGGAGTCGCCGGTCCTGCTGGATCGGCATGGAGTGCCGATTGAGCACCTGACGCTGCCGGATGCCCGCCGTGCCACGCCGGTGTCTTTGGAAGAGCTGCCTGCCGATTTGGTCGCCTGCACGCTGGCGGCGGAGGACAAGCGCTTTTTTTCGCACCACGGACTGGATGGTGCGGCCACCTTGCGCGCCCTGCGGGACGGTCTGGTGCGGCGTCACGTCACCTCCGGCGCCTCGACCATCACCCAGCAGCTTGTCAAGATTTCCTCGCCGCCGCAAGACCGCACCTTGTGGACCAAACTGTACGAAGCCCTGGCGGCTCGGCGTTTGGAGATGACCTGGTCCAAGCGGCAAATCCTCAACGCCTATCTCGACCGGCTCGATTATGGCAACCTGCGCCTCGGTGCCGCCGAGGCCACCCGGTTCTACTTTCAGAAACCGCTGGCCGATCTTTCACTGGCGGAATGTGCCCTGCTGGCGGGCCTGCCGCAGGCACCATCCCGCCTCAACCCCATCAAACATCCCGGAGCGGCGCTTGCCAGGCGCGACACGGTGCTCGAGCGCCTTGCCGCCACTGGCAACTACGATGAATCTCGTATTTCCTCCGCGCGAGCCGAACCGCTCACCCTGCGTCCCCTCAAGGAGTCTCTATCAGCACCGTGGCTCACCGCGCAAGGCCAACTGCAGGTGGCGAAATCCCGGATTCCAACCACCCTCGACCTCGGTTTGCAGCAGGCCGTAACAAACATCGTCGGCGAGGAAACCGCCAAGCTCAGAAGCGCCAATCTCCGCCACGCCGCCGTCGTGGTGATCCACAATCCAAGCGGTGAAATCCTCGCGCTGGTATCCTCCGCCAACTGGAATGATCCGCGCGGCGGCCAACTCAACGGCGCCCTGCTGCCGCGCTCGCCGGGCTCCACCCTCAAGCCATTCACCTATCTGCTCGCACTGGACCGGGAGCGGCTCACCCCGGCATCAATCCTGGCGGACATTCCAAGTCCGTTTCGCACTCCGCAGGGGCTCGATCTTCCGGAGAACTATGACCGCGCCTATCGCGGACCCGTCACCCTCCGCACCGCGCTGGCCTGCTCGCTCAATGTGCCTGCATTGCGCCAACTCAATGCCATCGGCGGACCCGCGCCGCTATACGAGTTGCTGACCAGACTCGGGGTCGCCATACCCGGCGATGATCCATCCGTTTATGGCCTCGGCCTGACCCTCGGCAACGCGCCGGTGTGCTTGTTGGATCTAACCAATGCCTACGCCACCCTCGCCCGTCAGGGGCGGCATCTGCCGACGAAGCTGTTCCGCGAGGCCGCCGCGCCGGATGTTTCCGTTAGATCGTTGGATCCGGCGCACGTGTATCTGATCACCCACATTCTGGCGGACGGCAAGGCCCGCGCGCCGTCGTTCCAGAGCGGCGGCCCGCTGGATTTGCCATTTCCCTGTGCGGTGAAAACCGGCACATCCTCGGATTTTCACGACAACTGGTGTCTGGGCTTCACCCCGGAATTCACCGTCGGCGTGTGGGCTGGCAATTTTGAAAACCAACCGATGAAAGGCATCTCCGGGGTCACGGGGGCGGCACCCATTTTTCACCGCGCCATGCGATGCCTCTATGCGCAACGCCAGCCGCCGGGCGAGTTCAAGCGGCCCGACGGGCTGGCGGACATCACCATCGATGTCCGCAATGGCAAACTCCTCGCCGACTCCGAATTTCCGCAGAACCCGCATGCCCGGCGCGACATCGCCCCGCCGGATCGCCTGCCGCCGGCCGCCACGGCCGCCGATTACGATGCCTCCGGCAAGGCGCTCCTCGATCCAACTTATGCCGCCTGGTTTGCCAGCCGCCATAACCTGCGCCGCGGCGAGCTGGCATTGGACCCCGCTCCCGCCACACTCGAGCCACTGCGCGTCATCACCCCGGCGGACAACACCACATTTTTGTTGGATCCGGAAATCCCCTCCGGCTCCGATCGCCTCCGACCCGTCACCAATCTTCCCGGCATCGCGCGCTGGGAATCCCCCACCCTGCGCATCGAGCCGGCCAGCCCCGAGCCGATCATCCACCTCAGTCCCGGCATTCACACTCTAACCGCCACCGACCCTCGCACCGGCCGAAGCCATAAGCTAACACTGAATGTGAGGCGCTTGTAGGTTTCCGATGATTTGCGGTTTGCCATTTGACGGCTGGCGGCTACTCTCCGCCCTTTCCCATGACCCCTTCCGAGACATACCAGCAACATGTGCTTCCGACCTATAACCGTTTCCCGCTGGTGGCGGCGCGCGGCGAGGGCTGCCGCTTGTGGGACGACGCGGGTCGCCGCTACCTGGATTTTTGCACGGGGATTGCCGTGTGCTCGCTTGGCCACTGCCATCCGCGCCTGGTGGCGGCGCTCCGCGAGCAGGCCGGCACCCTGATCCATGTGTCCAATCTTTATGAGATCCCGCAACAGGCAGCGCTCGCCCGCGAAATCAACGAACAGCACGTCAAACTCCCCGGCAAGGTCTTCTTCTCCAACTCCGGCGCGGAAGCCAACGACGGCCTGATCAAGGCCGCCCGCCGGTTCGGCCATCGCCGTCCGCAAGCCGATGGCACGCCGCGCTTTGAGGTCATCACCTTCCAACAATCCTTCCACGGCCGCACCCTCGGCGCGATGGCAGCCACCGGGCAGACGAAAATTCAGGAAGGCTTCGATCCGCTGCTGCCGGGCTTCCGGTATCTTCCGTTCAATGATTTGAGCGCCCTTGAAAACGCGGCGCGCCCGGAGACGGCGGCCGTTTTGTTAGAACCGGTCCAGGGCGAGGGTGGGGTCAACATCGCCACCTCGGAATTCCTCCGTGCCGCCGCCGCGTTCTGCAAAAAACACGATCTGCTGTTGTTCTTCGATGAGGTGCAGGCCGGCTTCGGCCGCTGCGGCGCGGCGATGGCCTGGCGCGTGATTGCCCCGGAGATCGAGCCGGACGGCCTGTCGTGGGCGAAAGGCATGGGCGGCGGTGTTCCGATTGGCGCGTTCTGGCTCAGTGACCGCGCCATCAACGTCGGCGGCACGCCCTTGTCCTCCTTGTTAGGACCGGGCTCGCACGGGTCCACCTATGGCGGCAATCCGCTGGTTTGCGCCGCCTCGCTTGCCGTGTTAGAGGAGATCCGCGCGCAAGATCTCGCTGCCAACGCCCGCCACCAGGAGACCCGCATCCGCAAGACCATCGCCTCATGGCAATTGCCGGTCGTCCCCGAAGTCCGCGGCCTGGGGTTGTTGTTAGGCATTGCCCTCGATCCCGACCGCATTCCCACCCCCGAGGGCAAGACGCCGGCGTTGGTTGTCGCCAGCCGCCTGATGCAAGAAGGCCTGCTGGTTCCGCCCGCCGGACCTAACACCATCCGCCTGCTGCCGCCCCTCAATGTGACGGATGCCGAGGTAGACGAGGCGCTGGCCATCATTCACGACGTCCTGGCAACTTTCTAACATACCCATGAACCATTTTCTATCCATCGAAGCGCTGGCTGCCGGCGATATCCACGGCTTGCTCGCCAGCGCCGCCGGCCTGAAACGGGAACGCGGAGCGCACGGCTCCCAACCATTGACCGGCCAGACCTGGGCGCTCATTTTCACCAAGTCCTCCACCCGCACCCGTGTCTCATTCGAGGTGGGAATCCGCGAGCTGGGCGGCTTCCCGATGTTTCTATCAAAGAACGACATCCAACTCGGTCGCGGCGAACCGATCAAGGACACCGCGCGCGTGTTAGGCCGGATGGTTCACGGTGCCATCATCCGCACCTTCGCCCAACAGGATGTCATCGACTTCGCCGGATACTCCGGCATTCCCACCATCAATGCTCTGACCGATGACGAGCATCCGTGCCAGATCCTGGCCGATCTTCTAACGATACAGGAGCGGCTCGGGGGCTGGGATGACCGCAAGATCGCCTTCATTGGCGACGGTTTTTCCAACATGACCCGCTCATGGATGTGGGCGGCCAAGCGGTTGGGTTTCGAGTTGGCCGTGGCCGCGCCTGCCGCCTGTCTGCCGCCGGCCGGGTTTCTCGCCGCGCTGGACGCGCCCAACGTCACGGTCACCGCCGATCCGGTGTTTGCCGCGCAAGGCGCGCACGTCATCAACACCGATGTCTGGCTCTCCATGGGGCAGGAAGATCAGACGGACAAGGAACGCGAGTTCGCCGGCTTCCAGGTCAATGCGGAACTGCTAGGCCATGCAGCGCCCGGCCACATCGTCCTGCACTGCCTGCCCGCCTACCGCGGCAAGGAAATCAGCGATGACGTGCTAGAACGCCACGCCGACACCATCTTCCAAGAAGCCGAGAACCGCCTCCACGCCCAAAAGGCCATCCTTGTTAGTTTGGCGCGTTGAAGACCCTCAGGCTTCGGCGAAATCCGCCACCTGCGGAATTCTGGCAGTGCGGCACGGTGTTCCACGCCGAGTTTCAACACCGAAACCGGGCTTTGGTGGGCGACGATCCCGGAGGTATCCGGCGCGATCTCACGCGGCGGCGAGTCCCTGCGGAAAAACCGGGCTGGCATTCCGGCGGTTTTCCGCCAAGCTCGCCGGGTGATCTCCCGCCGCAAAATCCAATACCCGGTGTCCTCACCGTTGCGGCAGTATTTGTATCACTTCGACCGCCAGCGGGACATTCCACAGGTGTATTGGGAACTCTGCCGCTTCACCGGGGCCGTGCCTTATGAAGACTCGCGCGGCCGGGAAACCCTGTGGGTCACCGTGATGTATCCGCCGGATGTCTTCGCGGAACTCAGGCCGCGCCTCACCAGCATCTACACCGAACTGAAACTCGGCTGGGATGTCATCCGGCATGAACACCTGCTGGTGGATCGCATTGACTTCGGCGACTTCGGCAACTCCAAGCCGTTCCGGGTCCGCATCACCAATGTCTTCAATGACAACTCGGACTATTTCTATGTGAAACAAGCGGACGCGTCGCGCATCTACGGACTTGAACTCGAACACGTCCTTTCGCCCAACCGCATCAACTACATCGTCAACGGCACCACCCTGATCGAGGAACACATCGCGGGGGTGCCCGGTGATGTGTTCCTCCGCGACCATCTCACCCGACCGGGCATCAACAAGGTCCGCATTGCCAAGGAGTTCACCAAATTCAACGAGCGCTGCTTCATCCGCCTGTTGGGAGACATGCGCAGCGCCAATTACATCGTCGAGATCACGCCGGACTTCGAGGAGGTGCAATACCGCGTGCGCCCGATCGACTTTGACGAGCAATCCTACGAAGGCAAGGGGAACACCTATCTTGCCCTGCGTTCCAGCACCAACCGCGCCATCACCCGTCTCGCCTTCGACGTCCTCAATCGCGCGACCATCGACCAATACGTCGCCGAGGAATACGCCCAGATGTCCCGCCGCGCCAAGGTCGAGAGCGGTCGCCTGCGTGCCCTGCTAGGCATCATGTGCCGCGAGGAACTCGCGCCGTACGAGCACGTCGTGACTCTGGCCAAAGAACTGGATCGAATCCACCGCACCACCACCTTCGCCCGGTGCCAGTCGATGGGCGAACTCACCGCCAAGCACCTGACACTGATGTTGGACCTCTAGGAGATAGTGGATAGTAGATAGTAAAATCACCAAGATCATGCTTAACATTCTCGATGCAAGCACTCGTCGCGCGCTGTTGTGGATCATTGGCGCCTGCGCCATGGCCCACATCTGGTGCCTGGGCTCGCAGTTCTATCTCGATGACATGGTACAAATCCGTGACAGCGAAACCGTCCGGAGCCTGCGGTTTTGGGATCTGGAAATGAATGCATGGACCTATCTTTGGTATGGGTTGCAGGCGAAGTTGTTCGGCATGTCAGCGGTTGGGTTTCATGCCGTCAACTGGCTGCTGCATACCTCAATTGCCTGCGTGTTGTATGTTTCCGGGCGCGACTACTTGCGCGGCCGGGCGGCCGAGGGCGTGGCCTTGTTTGGCGCTGTGCTCTTCGCGGTGCATCCGCTTGCCAGCGAGATTCCGAACTATGCCCGCACCCAGGACCTGGCCTGGGTGACGTTGTTTTCGCTGCTTGCGGCATGGTTCTTGTTCCGGGCGCTGTCCGGCGGCAACTGGAAACACCTGGCCGGATCGCTCGTTTGCATCGCGGGAGCAAGCTTTTCAAAAGGCCCCGGATTCATGCATGCCATCATGATGACGGCGGTGATCGGGCTGGCATTCATGAAGCCGGAGCATTGGCAGGCGATCCGCAAGAAGGCCTGGATTGCCTGTCTTCTGGCGCTCCTCGGCGTGCTTGCCTTGTGGAAATTCGGCATGCTTGACAGGGCCGCCCGCTGGTCGGAGCCGCGTGCCATCGGCCATGCCTACACGATCTGCCGGGTGTTCTGGGAGTTCGCATGGCGCAGTCTGATACCGATTCATTTGAGTGCGGACCATCACATCGCGGAAACCCTGGTGCCGCCGGGAACCTTCTTTGGCATCGCCGACACCACGGCGATGTGGGCCGCGCTCGGCATGCTGGTGTTCACCATCGTGTCACTGGTGTTGGCGTGGCGAAAAGGCACCCGAATCATCGGCGTGTGTTTCCTCTTGTTTGTCGGGACGATGCTCATGCGCCTGCTTTATTTCATTCCCGAGTATATGCCCGAGTATCGCATCTATCCTGGTTTGCCGTGGTTTTGCCTCGGCAGCGCGATCCTTCTCGCCGGCGCATGGCAGGCCCTTTTCCGCGGCTCGGGCCGCATCGCCGCGGCCGTGTTGATCGTGGTGTTCGCCGCCATGTCGGCCCAACGCTCGTTTCTCTATCACGACCTCAACGATTTGATGGCCGATGTGCTCAGGCAGTACCCGGGCCAGGCGCGTGCCGTGTGGATCATGCAACGCAACGACCTCGAGGCCGGACGCTGGCAAGCGGTGATTGATCGCAACCGGAACGTGCTGCCGCAAGTGAGACAGGCGTTTCTCCGGGAGAATCGGCGCCTTGCCCCGCGCCGGGAGTTGCCGACCGGGCACTTTGCGTTGGCCGAGGTTGGCTGCGCCGGTCAATACGCCCAAGCTCTTGCCAGGCAGGTGTCACCCGCGGCGGGCCTGCGGGAGATCAACCGGTTGGAAGCCTATATGTTGGCCCTGCGACTCGACCCAAAGGCACACGAGGAGCACTGGAGTCTTTTTCATCATGCCAAAGGTCTGGTGCTGGAAATTGCCGGCAATTACCCGGCCGCCGCGCAATACCTGGCCATGGACGAATACCCATCCCCCGAGCGTAAAGCCGATTTGCAACGGGTCAGGGCGAAACTCAAGTGACGGGAATCTGCCGCTCATGTCGGGGAATCGGGGCTTGCAGAATCGCTCGCACCAACGCAGAATGGGATCTTATCAAATTGATTGCCCAACTAACAAAGCAGCTTCGAACGCCACTGGTCGCATCCATGCTGGCGGTTGTTGTGACGGGGCTGGGGTCGTGCAGGAAACGCCATGAGGCCGCCAACGCCGACCTGACGGAAGCCGGCTATCAACTCACCAGCGGGGATTGGTTTCGTGCCAGTCGGGAGAACCAGGCCGCGGTGCTGAAGAAATTCGTGGCGGGCGGTTTCGCGGTTGGGACCCGGGATGCGGCCGGGGATACCGCGCTGCATGCCGCCGCGCGGGCCGGCGCGGAAAAGGCGGCGGATTATCTGCTAGGGCAGGGGCTGTCCGTGGACCTGCGCGGGTCTGCCGGGCGAACGCCGCTGATGGTGGCGGTGCTTGCCAATCAAACCCGGATGGTCCGCTGGTTGTTGCGTCAAGGTGCCACGCCCCGGTTAAAGGACAAGGACGGCTACACGGCACTGATGCTTGCCGTGCGCGAGAGTTGTGTGGGGTCGGTCGGAGAACTCGCGCTCCACACTCGCGAGGATTTGGATGCCGCGCTCCTTGTCGCCGCGTTGGAAGGCAAGGCGGAGGTGATCGATGCCCTGACAAAATTCGGGGCGTCGGTATACGCCCGCATGGAAGACGGGCGTACCCCGCTGATGCTCGCCGCGGAAAACGGCCATGCCAAGGCGGTTGGATTGCTGCTTGAGCTTGGCTCGAGCCGTTTCACCACCGACCCGGACGGGCGCACTGCGGCTGAGCTTGCGACCCAGGAGGGCCATCCGGAAATCGCCGACTTGATTCTCAAGAAACCGGTGGCTGCGGAGTTGTCGCTCGAGGCGCCCGGCACCATCGCCGCCGCGATGGACGCCTATGTGGCGGCGGCCGCGGCGGAGGTGCCCGACACGAATGGCGAGGCGGTGCCAGGAAAAGGGGGCGGCGGGCAGAATGCCCGTGCCACGGCACGCGAAGTGCCCGCATCGCTGGAAGGCAAGACGCTCGGTGCTGGCGCCGTTGCCGCCGGCGGATCTAACGACTCAACGGGATCCACCCGTGCCGCGGCGGACGATGGCGGTGCGCCGCTGGTGATGCGTCACTACCGCGAGCGGGAGATTCCGCTGGCCGTCAAGACGGTGGAAAACGACACTGCCACCCTGAGGATTGCGGGTGCCACGCCCAGCGAGGTGAACGTGCGTGTTGGCGAAATGCTGCCGGGGTCGCGGTTGGTCATTGTGAAAGTCCAGCGCCGCATGAGCAGCGGCAAAGCCAACCTCGGCAAGCTTAGCGAGGTGTCGGTGGTTGAAATCAAGGACACGGCGACGGGGGCGACCCGTGAGTTGATTGCCGGGGTGCCCTCCAGCGCCCATGATCCGCTGGCACTGGTGGAGGATGCCAGTACCGGCAAGCGTTACACAGCCTCGCCCGGCCAACATTTCCGCGGGGCCGACGGCGCGGAATACGTCATCAATGATGTGAGGCCCAACCAGCTTGTCATTGCCGAGGTGGCCACTGGCACGGTGCGCACGATCCCGTTGCGCGGACCGCGCGGTTGATCTCCGAAGACGATCCCCAGCCCTAACTATCGCCATGGAATTCCCCACAGTTATCGATCACGGTGCGCCGGTCCGCCAGTTTTCCGTCATGTTGCCGAACCGGTCTGGCGCGCTGGTTTCGATTGTCAAGTTGCTGCGGGCGGCCAGCGTCGACGTCATCGGCTTGAGTTTGCAGGACTCGCGGGATGCCACGGTGGCTCGTCTGGTGGTTACCGATCCCGATACGGCAGCGGCCGTTTTCATGGAAAAGGGCATTCCGAACGCCGATTGCGAGTTGATCGTGGTTGTCTTGCGCGAATCCGGCCCGGCACTCCTGCAATGTCTTGAGGTTCTCAAGACGGCGGAAACCAATGTCGATTTCGCCTATGCCCTCCTGCCTTCGCAAAAGGGACATTCGCTGTTGGCCCTGCATGTCGAGGATTATGAGTTTGCCGTTTCCATTCTCCACAAGAGCGGCTTCAAGGTGCTCTATCAGGAAGATCTCAGCCGCTGAGGGGATGGTGGATCGGGAATAATGGATAGAAGATGGAAGAGATGGCTCTTCATCCGCGATCCCCTATCTTCTATCCGCTATCTTCTCCCAGCGCTTCATTCTCCCTTCAGAGCCAGCGCTTCGTTAATGAGGGCGAGGAGGTCGGCGCGGTCCGGGGGGAGAGTGGTGGAGGCGGTTTCGCGGGTGAGGGCGGCAAGCAGTTCGGCGTCGATGAGGGTGGGTTGATCGTGCGCGAGCCATTGGGCGAAGGTGCAAACCAGCGCGGCGAAACGGGCGTCATCGGAGGGTTCGGCGTCGAGTTGGACGGTGATTGGAATGGAGGCGACGGGATTGCCATCGAGGGTCCACTCGATCGTGCCGAGCGTTGCGGCGGTGCCTGACGGTTCAATCTCGATGGCGAGGGTGGTACGTGCCTTGGCGACGAGGCGTGAAGGCAGCGCGGCGGGGGCGAGGCCGCTCACCGGGGCAAAGCCGAGCAACCGATAGCGTGCGACCGCGGCCGGATCGGCCTGGAAGGTGGCGGTGATATCACAATCTGCATCAGTGGCACCGCGGATGGCAATGAGGAGGAGGCTGGCCGAGGGTTGCCACGGGCAGGGATGGCACTCGGTCGTGATGCTGACCCCCTTGGAGATGGCGGCGGAACCGATGGGACGGAGGACAAAGCCGTTGAGAATTTCCTCAAGGCGGACGGCGTTGGGCGAGGGCAATGCATGCTCGCCGCGGACCGTTCGGCTGATCCAGCCGAGGCTGGCGCGACCGGCATGGATGGGCAAGGCAAGGTTGGGGGTGGCGGCAGCGGAAACCGCTTTGCGCCGACTCAAGGCGGGCAACGTGGCGGCGGTTGGTGGCGGCGATTGCCGGAGCACCTCGGCGGATTTGCGGAGAAATTCATCGCCCTCTTGCGCCAGTGCGCCATCGCGGGCGGCGGCGTGCCCGGCAAGCGTGGCGGCGGCGGTGCCGGTGGCGGTGTCGCCGGCGGGGCGGCCGGCGTCGGCCGGACCGGGCGCGGGCAGCAGCGCGATTGCCAACGCGACTTGCTCCCGCTCCTTGTTAGAAGCTGGGGCGGGAAGCTTGCCGGATTTGCCACCAGCCGGGGCGGCGGGGGCGTGGAGGCGGATGAAAATGGCCAGCGCAATGAGTGCGATGGCGGCAGCCAGCGCGATAAACCGGGGCTTCATCGCGGATTTCAAAGAGCCTGCGGGTTTTGCATCAGGGCGGCGACGCGGTTGAGCAGGACGCCTGCACCACCGCCATCGACGACGCGGTGATCGAAGGTGAGGACGATGGAGGCTTCGGTGGCCGGGAGGAAAGCGCCCACCTGTTCGCTCCAGATTGGCCTTTTGACGCCCGCGCCAAGGCCGAGGATGATGGTTTCGTTAGGCAACGGGATGGGTGTGCCGCTGGTGAGCCCGAAGGTGCCGAAATTGGTGACAGTGGCAATGCCGCCTTTGCAGTCCGCTTCAGTGAGGCGGCGCTGGCGGGCGCGGGCCACCAGATCGGCGTATTCGTCAATGAGTTCGACGAGCGGTTTCCGGTTCACTTTTCTGACGACGGGCACGACGACGCCGTCTTTGACCTGAACCGCCACGCCGATGTCAAACGAGCGGGGATGAACGATTTTCTCGCCAATGAGGTAGCCGGCCGTGGCAGGCAGTTCGCTGAGGGCCAGGGCGAAGGCGCGGAGCAGATAGAGGGTCAAGCCGGGCGTGGGATTTTGCCGGCTGCGGTGGTCGATGGCGCGATCCAGCAACAGCGGCAGGCCGACCGTGGCCAGCGGGCGGGTCCAACTGCGGCGCATGGCATCGGCCACAGCGAGGCGCATCGAAGAGGCATGGCTGCTGGGCCAGGCTTCAAGGTAATCGAGAAAGCCTTCGAGGTCTTCCACCGTGACGCGGCCCCCGGCGCCGGTGCCCACCACGGCGGAGATGTCCGCCTCGCGCAGACCGAGGTCGTCCATCCGCGCCCGCATCCGCGGTGAAATGTAATGCGCCCCCATGACACCGATGGGGACGGGCAGTCCTTTGACGCTGGGGACGACGGCGGGGGCTTCTTCGTAGCCGTCGTCTTCGAGTGCGAAATGGACGTTGGCGTCGGAGTCTTGGGAGGTGCCGGAGAGTTTGGGTGGGTTGCGTTTGGCTTCCAGGGATTCCAGGGTTTCCACGCCGGTGCGGACGATTTCCTCGGCGGTGACGTCCAGTAGGCCGAGCAACGAGCCGACCGAGTAGGAGACGCCTTCCTTGGCGCGGAGTTCGGCCACGGTGCCGTGGCAGAGGGTGGTCACGCTCATGATCGCCTTGTGGGTTTCCACTTCAATGATGTCCTGGTCGGCGCGCACCGCGTCGCCCACGGCCACTTGCAGGCGCACGATGGTGGCCTCGGCAATCGACTCGCCAAGCTGCGGCATGAGAATGGGAACGGTGGGCATGGGGGAAGAAAAGTTGAAAACTGAAAGCTGAAAGCTGAAATGACGGGCGCGGCGGGGGTTTTCCTTGAACCGGGACGGTTCTATGCCGAAAGCACCCGCTTGGTCAAACCGATTGCTGGGAAGCCGCCGGGAAACGCCGTAAACCGGGATTTTTCCTACCGCAGCCCGGGCGGGTGGGTCACGCGCCAGGTTTTTTTCCGAAAATTGCGAGCAAGCGGTCCAATTGGCCGACCGCATACAGGGGCAAGGAGAGGAGTTGGACCGTCGTTGACTCATCACCCGGCATTTTCACTTGCTCCAGGGCGGGGGAACCGGTGTGAAAGCGCAGTGCGTGCTTGCGGTTTTTTTCGCGCAGGAACTGAAACATCGAACGCAGCGTCCCGGTTTTGCCCGATTTCACTTCCACCGGCAAAATATCCTGTTGGCGGTTGATGACGAAATCCAACTCGGCGTTGGCATTGCGGGCCTCGCGGGCCCAGTAATACAATTGCGGGTCTTCAAACGCCGGTGCCGCAGCCAGCAATTGCTGTCCCACGAACTGCTCCGCCAACGCACCTTCGTTCACTGTGATCAATTGCTCCGCCCCCACCAAGGGGAGTCCGCACATGCGGTTGACCAACCCGATATCCAGAAACAGTGCTTTGAAATGCCGCTCGTCGCGCTCCGCACCCAACGGCAGACCGTTGGCTGCCGTATGCAGCACCGGATGCACCACCCGGCTCATGGCTAACAACTCAATCGCGTGCCGCACGTCCGCCGGGCGATCCTCCCTGCTGATGTTCACGAACTTGATCTTGCTGCCCACGTTCTCCGCAACATGGCGGTACGTCCTGCGCATCAATTCATGCAATCGCCGCGTGCCGTATTTTGCGAAATCCGCCTGCACCGTCTCCACCAGCGCGGTCTGGATGCGTTGCACCTCTAGCAAATCCTTGCGCTCCGCGTAAGCCCGCACCGCCTCGGGCATGCCTCCCACAAAAAAGTAGCGCCGCACGGAGTCCAACAATCTCTTGGCCATTGCCTGCGACGGTGGCTGCGCGAGGGTCCACTGCGTGAGGTAGCCCGCCAGCGCGTCGCCCTCGGTGGCCGCAACGAATTCCTCGAATGACATCGGGTGGAGGTGAAGAAATTCGATCCGCCCTACCGGCATCGAATACTTGAACTCGCGCAACGCGAAATCGAGCAGCGAACCCGCGGCGATCACGTGCAATTCCGGAAGCAATTCGTGGAAATAGCGCAGCATCGCCAAGGCGGGCGGACAGGCTTGGATTTCATCGAGAAACAACAGGGTTGTGCCGGGGGTCACCGCCTGCCCCTTCAACAGGGCCAATTCCTCCAGCAAGCGCTTGGGCTCAGCCTGCGAAAACAGGCTGTGCAAGTCCCGTTCTCGCTCCAAATCCACTTTGACCACGGACTTGAAGTGCTGCAGGCCCCAATTCTCCACCAAATAGGTCTTGCCAACCTGCCGCGCCCCTCTTAGCACCAATGGCTTGTGCATAGCTTGATCCCGCCATTCGGATAAGAAAAATTCGGCTTTACGCTTCATGTTGGGTTGTATTTTAGCGAAAAAAACGGCGAAAGACAATTGTATTTCTTTAAAAATCGGCCGGTTCAACGCCCGCTCCGTGCCTAACCTGCAGTTTTTCAAGCATGGCGAGGTCAAGGCCCCATGCCTCGGCGCGAACCGGCGAAGTGAATCCAGGCACACGCCACGCGCCGCCAATTCCCGCCGCATGGGCCGCCACAGGCCGTGCGCGGCGTGGCTGCCGCGTCCCGCGGCAGTCCGTGACTGCGTGCCTCCGGCCGCAGCGCCCATGTGAAGTCAATGGGACGTGCGTCAGCTCCGCCTATTCTCACTAGCGAGGCTTTGCCTCAGACCCAAGACGCAAGACTTGAAGACGGCTCGCCGAAGTCTCAGTCGAACCGCTCGCCGAACGCCCAAGCCAAGAAAATTTGACCTGCCAACAACATCTTTGGCTTTTCAAGGACTCCAGTGGTGGAGCTTCTTGACGCCTTCGATAAGCCTCGCGACGTCGTCGGCTACATACTTATGACCACGAATGGCTCGGAAGAAAGACGATAGCATGGCTTGAATTTTTTCGCTCTGGAGGTCTGGGGGTGATTGAACACGGGCGACAACGAGAGTGGGCCCAATGACCCCATTCGCAGATGGGTACATCGACAGGTTTAAAAATAAT
>Ga0118677_10002861_pt1 | contig 33855 bp, 19 predicted proteins | sample AliMusrvi5mmetaG_FD_86154 | JGI IMG/M metagenome (GOLD analysis project Ga0118677, IMG submission 86154)
CCCCCGCCCGGATTGCCGCGTGGCGGCAGACCCAAACGACGCGGAGGGTGGCACTCATATGAACAACGTATGGTATACTTCACTCTCCCCGGTGAAGGAAGCTTATTTTAATTGCATTGGGCGGGACGCCGGCGCTCCGACCGTTGGTGTTAGCATACGCGTTGCAGGATGGAGAGAATGTCCGCGAATTCCGACGTGCCGGCGAGTTCGGCCAGATCCTCAATCGTGTCGATGTCATACCAGCGGGGCAATTCATGGAGTCGCCATCGGTGTTCCCGCGCACGCCGGCGTAAGGCGGCACTCACGGCAGGCGTGCTCCAGGGGATATCGCGGAACCACTCACGGCAGGCCGGGCGCACGCCCAGGAGATAACTGCCCCCGTCGCGTGTCGATCCCAATATCACCTCGGCGTCATGGTCCAGCGCCTCTGCGGCCTGCTGATAATACGCCGGCGGCACGGTGGGGCAATCGCTGCCGGTAATCAAGCACGGAGCGTCGCGCCGTGCGAGCAGGTGTAGCAGTTTCGCGGTCAAATCGTCGCCTTGTTGGCAAAGGAGTTTGGCGCGCGGATAGCGGGCGGCAAATTCGGCCCGAGTTGCACGGGGCTCAAAGGCAATGATGGCGGTGAGATATGGGATCGTCATCACCTTGCGCAGCAGGATATCCAGGCAATGACGCGAGATGGCGGCGGCTTGCTCGGGAGTGAGCGGAGGGCACAGGCGAGTTTTGACATGTCCGGGTTCCCAATAGCGGGCAAAAATTATGAGATCCAATGCAGTTACCCTCTTTTTTGATTAACAGGCATTGGGGTTACTGTTCACCTAAAAGCGGCACGGCGGTGCCGCACCAAATGGGCCATCCGCCTCCAAATGGGCCATCCGTCTTTTCGTATTGTGCGCGTTTCGTACCGAACTCACTGTCCGGTGTTGCTACGATAAGGCGTGAAATCATGACAAGATCGCGTCTCTATTGGGGAATCATCGGTGGATTGCTGCTGGTTGCGAGCGGAGTGCTTCATCTGCTGGCACGGGCGGATGCTCCCGCTGCTTCCCGGTTCGTCATCCTCGAATTATTGGCAGGATTGGTCTATTTGCTGGCCGTTTGGCAGAGCTATCGCAACCCGGCATCGCTGTCGCTTTGGTATATCCTGTCGATCGCGCTGGGGTGCCGTCTGCTGGTGCTTTCCGCCCCGGTGGTTTTTGACGATGATATCCACCGCTACCTGTGGGATGGCAAGGTGCTGGCGCGGGGGGTGAATCCCTACCGGTATGCCCCGTTGGCGAACGAACTGTGGATGTTGCGGGATGAGAATTGGACGCGGGTCGGGTATCCGCAAATTCATACCCTCTACCCACCGCTGGCCGAGTGCCTGTTTGCCGGCGCCTGGCTGCTCGGACTGCGCACGATCTTCCTGTTGAAATGTCTTTTTCTCCTCTTCGATCTGGCGAATATCCTGTTGATCGTGCTCCTGCTGACGCGATTACAGCTTCCCGGCGGCTGGGTCATCGCGTATGCCTGGTCACCGTTAGCGGTGAAGGAATTTGCCAATAGCGGGCACCTGGAACCCGTCCTGCTCTTTTTCATGCTGCTGACGCTGGTTGGTGTGATTGGCAAAAAACCCCGGTTTCAACTCGCCGGCGCGTGGTGGGGATTGGCCATATTGACCAAGTTCGTGCCTTTGCTCTGGGCGCCGTTGCTCTGGCGCGTGGGACGGTGGCGGATGGTGCTGCCGGCGATGCTGGTGATCGGGATTGGCTATCTGCCGTTTCTCGGCGCCGGGCGCCAGCTCATCTCCGGCGCGGGGATGTATAGCCGGTATTGGACGTTCAATGACGGGATCTTTGCCGTGCTTTCCGCGCTGCAACGGGCCATCCTTCCCGGTCTGGCCCGCTTACCGATCAATCCGTTGCGCGTGTTGGTGATGGTCGTGACCGCTGGTTATGCCGTCTATGTCGCGCGACAATGCCGGGTTGATGATCAGCGTGCGCTGCCGGCGGCGGGCGGCAATATCCTGGCGGGGTGCCTGCTCCTTTCTCCCACGGTCGATCCCTGGTATATCTGCTGGCTGTTACCATTTTTATGCTTTACTCCGAATGCCGGGTTGCTGCTGTGGACGGTCACCTGCCAGCTCTCCTATCTGTACTACCTCCATGGAACCTTTCCGGTCTGGATTCCGCTGGCGGAATATCTGCCGGTGGCGCTCGTTTTGCTGGGCATGATGATCAAACGACAGCACTCGGCACTGCCGGTGGCGGCACAGGACGAATCTACAGCGATCCGTCGACAACCTTCACAAACATGAAGTGCGCTTTAACACCTCACGGGTAAATACGAACAGCGATATTTCAACATCGACAAAGGATTGCGTCATGAAACATCTCGGCTTATTCGTCGTCATCGCGGCCATGTTGCTGGGTTGTTGCCGGCTTACACGGGCGGCGCTGCCAGCGGGATCACGACCACCGGCATTCATCGGTTCGACGACCGATTGGATCAACTCCCCACCGCTGACCTGGGAGCAACTGCGGGGCAAGGTGGTGCTGGTGGACTTTATGGAATACACCTGCGTGAACTGCATCCGCACGTTTCCCTATCTGAAGGCGTGGAATGCGCGTTATGCGCCGTATGGACTGGTGATCATCGGCATCCATACGCCGGAATTCGGCTTTGCCACCCAAAAGGCCAATGTCGAGGAGGCAGCCCGGCGATTCGGCCTGACCTATCCCATCCTGAACGATCCGCAGAGCCTCAACTGGAATGCCTATCACGAGAACTTCTGGCCGTCCAAGTATCTCTTCAACCAGCAAGGCATCCTGGTCGATCAACATACCGGGGAAGGGGATTACCAGCATACCGAGCGGCTCATCCAACAGTTGCTGGAACAAACCCATCCCCACGCGGTGTTTCCGACGCCGCTGGCTCCGGTGCGACCGGGCGACGTGCCGGGAGCGACCTGTCGCTCCGAGACGGACGAACTCTATGCGAACCCCAGCTATGGTTTTCTGGGGAATCTTCCGCGCGACTGGCAGCGCGACCAGGTGGCGAATTTTGTGGATTCAGGGCAGCATTCCGACGGGAAGATCTATGCGCACGGTTCCTTCTACACACGCTATCAGAGTCTGCAACACGCCCGCGCGAGCGCCAATCTGTCGGATTATATCCTGATCCGCTATCATGGCACGGAGGTGAATACCGTCGTCAACCGGCCCAACAATCGCAATTATCGCGTCTATGTGGCGGTGGATGGCGCGCCGGTTCCGCGGGACGCCAGCGGCGACGACATCCAATACGACGCCCGCGGGAGCTATTTCGAGGTGACCTCGCCACGGATGTATAACCTTATCCGCGGTACTTTCGGCGCGCATGAACTGAAGCTGGCCTCCGACTCGCCGGACTTCGATCTGTATAGCTTTACCTTTAGCGGCTGCCCGCAGTAAAGGTTCGCGGACGGCGTAAAGCGCGCCAGCCCAAAAGGCGGTATTTGAGAATGGAGCCGAGGATCACGGCGCCGGCCTGCAGTGATTTTTGCAGGTTGCCCGTGATCTTCGACTGCCCGCTGACCCGTTGGCGGTAGGACACCGGTATTTCGACCACGCGCAGTCCGGCCAGCGCCGCTTTCGCCTGCATCTCGACATTCCAGCCAAAATTGGGTTCCGACAGGTGCAAGCGCGCGAGCGCGTCCCGCCGAATCGCGCGGAACGGCCCCATATCGGTGACGTGCTGACCGAAACACACGCGCATGCCCAGCGCCGCCAGCCCGTTGCCGAAGCGGGAGTGCAGGGGTAACGCGCCCGGTGCGGGCGTTCCGGCGCGTCGTGACCCAATACAGAGATCGGCCTGTTGCGCGCGCAGAGGCGCGAGCAGGCGGGGAAGATCGCCGGGATCGTCGCACCCATCCGCATCGGCAAAGACGACGATCTCGGCATCGCGCAACGCGGCCAAACCGGCCTGGCACGCCCGACCATAACCGCGGCACGGTTCAAAGACGACGGTCGCGCCCGCCTGTTTCGCCAGGGAGGCGGTTTGGTCCGTACTACCGTTGTCCGCGACAATAACCCGCGTCGCGCCTTGCGCCAGCAGACCGTGAATCACCGCGGCGATGGAGCCTTCTTCATTGAGCGCCGGGATGATCACTTCAATACCTGGTGGTTCGGACATCGCAACCTCGTATCGCGCGTTATTTACCGCGGAGGCGCGGAGATGCGGAGAATGACGCAGAGAAAAAAGAGCGTGTCCAGTGAAATATCTCTGCATCTCCGCGCCTTTGCGATTACTTCAGTTTCAACACCTTACGTGGACAGATGGCCACGCAGGCGCCGCAGTAGACACAGGAGGTGGTTTTCGTGGGCCGGCCATGCAGGGCATTGCCGCGAATCTCGATGCCCATTTCGCAATGCTTATTGCAGAGCCCGCACCCCATGCACATATTGTTGGCCGCGATGCGCGAGACGCCGGCTTTGCTAAGCGCGCCGAACAAGCCGGCCCAGGGGCACCAATAGCGGCACCAGATCCGGTTACCCAGCACGGGATACAGCCCCAACCCCAGGGCACCGGCAAAAATGAACTTTACCCAGAAGCCCCAGATCGTTTGCCAGGTGTCGCGGTTGCCGAATCCGAACCCGAGGCCGATGGTGGCGGCAATGGCGAAGAGCACGAACGGCACGATCATCCACTCGGCCTTGACGGCACGCCGGCCTTTCGGCGACTGGGTGCGGAAAGGATCGCCGAAAGTCTCGGCGAGATTGCCACAGGCGCAGAGCCAGCTACAATACGCGCGCCCGAAGCGCAGCACGAGAACCGGCATGAGAATCAGGCTGGTGATAACGGTATAGAGCAACCAGCCGACGACGACGGTGGAAAAGCCGAAGTAAATGGGAAGCAGCAGGCCATAAATTTCCAGCGGCCAGAAGTTCTGCGCGAAGGCGGTGAACGGGTAGAGATTCATCGCGATGACCACGCCGCGCCAACTCTGCGGCAGCAGAAAGTAGATCAACAGATAGCCGAAAATGAGTTGCATCACCATGCAGGAGATCGTCCGCACGGTAAAATAGCGACTGCGCCGCCATTTCACCAGCACGGGAATCCCCATGCCCAGCACCAGCAGCAGATAGGCGGTGGAATACCAGAATTCTTTGTCTTTTCCGCGCCAATGCGTCTCCGGAAGATTGTATTGCCAGATGATCAAGCCGATCAGTACCGCCGAAAGGAGAGGATAGGCGATTTTCTTAAGCAAGGCGGTATTTACCATCCTCGGCCTCCGAGTTGGGATTTGGCCTGTGCCAGCGCCATACCGTTTTGCACCATCGGCAGCAGCATTTCCGCCCGGTCACGGGTGCCCACCGCGGAGATGCCGGTAACTATCCCATTACGATGGATGAACCGTCGTGCGGCTTTGCCGTTGCCGGAGACCACCGTTTCTTCCTCCAGCCCGTCATCGCGCCCGCGCACGGCGCCCAGATAGAGGTAATCGACGTCGAAGAACTTGGCCGAATTGTAGAAGATGCCCGGATCGTACGAGCGGGTGTCGCCCAGCATGGCGCGGGCGACATGGGCGCCCTGGTGCATTGCCCCGTACCAGAGCTGCTCGATGTAGGTGCTTTTCCCCTCACCGGCGGCAATTTCCGCGCAATCGCCGGCAGCAAATACGCGCGGTTGGCTGGTGCACAGCCGCTGATCGACGAGGATGCCGCGCTTTACCGCGATGCCACTCGCCTGGGCCAACGCCAGGTTGGGGTCCACCCCGATGGTGACGCCGACGGCAGCGGTCAGGAAGGTTTTCCCACTCCGGGTGACTACCTCGGCTGTTTGACCCGGGGAGCGAATCTCGGCAACATCTTCCTGCAGATACAGCTCGCACCCGTGGCGACGGATGGCTGCTTCCACGATGCGGCCTTGCGGTTCGCTCAATCCGCGGGGAAAATACCAGGATTGATTCACCAGAACAATGACCTTGACGCCGAAATGCCGCCAAACTTCCGCCAGCTCAGCCCCCAACAGGCCACCGCCGACCACCACGGCGGTCATCCCGCGCCGGCAGGCCCGGAGGATGCGTTGGCCATCCCGCAGGGAATACATCGTCTGTATTCCTTCCCAGTCATCACCCGGCACGCGTAAGCGCCGGCTCACGCTGCCGGTCGCCAGCAACAGGCCGTCATACGGCAGTCGCTCGCCCGACGCCAGTTCCAGCGCCTGCTCATCGCCGTCGATCCGCACGGCACGGCCATATTTCAGCTCCGCGCCGATGTCACGGTAAAACGTCTCGTGCGCCAACCGGAGATCCCACTCCTTGAGCACGCCCATCAGGTGATACATCAACCCGGGGCGCGAATAAAATGGTGTCTCTTCGTCGGTCAGGATGACGAGACGGCTGTCGGGGGCCAGCCGGTGCAGTTCTTGCGCAGCGGTGACCCCCGCGATGCCATTGCCAACAATCACATACCGCATCGCCGTCTTACTCCGGCAGTTTAGATAAGTCGCCGAGTAACACCGGGGTCATCTTCGTCCCCTTCGGATTGTTATCGGTATGCACAGCGACTTCAATCGTCGGCCAGGCCAGCACATCCGCGCAACTGGTCGGCTTATACATCATCTGCGCGTTGCCTTTTTGATCCACCGTCAGCGTATACGGCGCAACGCCGACACCTTGCATGGTGATCTGCGTCTTCTTGCCGTTTTTCACCGTCTTCACATACTGGACGGTATAGATTTTTTTCGCATCCAGTCCCGCTGCCTGCAGCGTCAGCGTGCAATTCTTCTTTTCCTTATCACTGACGACCGTCACCGTGCCGTTCGCTTTCGGCGCGGCATGTTGGCCGAGTAAGGGGATCGATGATACCATCATCTCTTGCGATCCACCTGGCGGCGTGAAACTGACGGAGGCCAAGAGCGCCGACGCGAGCGCAAAAACCAACACCCCCGCGATACCGGCAACACTGATAATTCTCATCCACGTTCCTCCCGATATGTCCGAGTAGAAATCTCGGTCACACTACCTGGATGATAACTGACGCTTTTCGGTGTTGCCGGTCTGATTGGCCACAATTGCCGGCGGCTGAGGGATTTTTTATGCATTCGTAGGGATGGGAGAGGAAATAATATGGATTGTTCGGCTTGCTGTGCGGCGGTGGGGACGGTTCACAGCAGGAATTCAACTGCTGCTGCTATCGGGTCACGGAGTATGCCTGGCACTGTTTGGAAGCCGACGCCAGTCGCGCTCCGTGACCGCTGATAGGATCAGCGGCGAGGAACGCACTTGGTCAGAGAACGGTGTGGCACTGCCATCCTCTCATCCGCTAATACTAACGGAGCGCGACTGGCGTCGGCTTCCAAACAGTGCCAGGTGTGCAACATGATGCTAAGTTAACTAAACCGTCTTAGGGACCGCCTTCTTCTGTTTCCGGGGTGCCAGCATGATTTCGGGATTGGGCGTCCCAATAACCGGTTATGGCGGCGGGGTCTTTTCGCGTGTTATCACACACCGCTCGATAACTTTCCCGTCGAGGGTTAGTGGGGAGGTGGTTGTATCGCGGAGATCGAGGGCGATGCGGAGGGTTTCCTTTGCGGTGGCAATGCGCAGGGCGACGCCGTCGGTTTGGGCGACGGGTTGTCCGCGATCGAGCAGCGGGAGGGGGGCGAGATCGGTGATGGCGCGACCGTCGCCGGAGAGATCGATGACGGTGATGAAGGCGGTGGCGGCGGTTTCGCGGCGGCGCAGCACGAAGGGGACACGTTCGGTGAGGCGGTAGCCGATGCCCTGTCCGGTGAATACCTGCGTGCCTTCGTCGCCCAGGCAGCACAGGCGATAGGCATGGGCGTTGGGCAGTGTATAGGTGAAGTCCATGCGCGCCGCGCCGGCGCCGGCGCGGAGTTGGGACAGGTGTTGATAGCCGTTCGTTTTTCCCAGCGGTTCGGTGCGCTCGGTCAGCGGCAGCGTGGTGGCGGGTACGCCGATGGCGTGCAGCAGGCTATCGCAGCGCGCCGGTTGCGCGCCGCGCACGGCCAAGACATCGATGAGCAGCGAATCGGTCAAGACGGTGAAGCGCCGCAGCGCGCGTCCCGGATAGGCGCCATCGCTGGCGGTGAGCGCGGCGGCACACTCGGCGCCGTCGTGGAAATAGAGCAGGCGACCGGTGTCGGGTTGCTGGTTGCGCTCATCGAGGGTGAGCGTGTTGTGCGCGACGGTGGTGCGCGCCCAGGTCTCATATTCCGGCACGCTGTAGGTGATGCGCCCGATATCGGGCAGGAGTTCGCTTCCCAGCGCGAAGAGCAGCAGGTTGAGTTTGTCCGGGTGCCCGTGGTGCCCGCCGTGCTGGCCGTAATCGATCATCGCGCAACTGGCCGCCGGCCCGCTGCCGCGACGCAGCACGGCCACCCCCATGCCGGCCAGATTGTCGCTGTGCAACACCGCCTGCGCAGGCGCATCCGCAACCGTCACCCCGGCCAGGGCGGCGAAACGCGGATCGTGAAAGTAGTTATACGCCCACTGATAAAATCCGCGCTTATCGGCGAGACTGCCCGGATCGCTGTCATGCATCACCGGCAGTTGGCCATTCGGATAGGCCAGATTGAGCGGTCCCAGCCACAGGCTCTTCAGTTGGGCATCGGTGCGAAAATCCCACCCCACCCGCCATACGGCATCGACGGTGCTCTCGATGGCCATCAACGCGTAAAACTGATAAGCCATGGTGCCTTCGTACCAGAGGCCGTCCGCCCCGACGCTATGGGTGAGTTGCCAGCGCAGACCGGAGCCGCCGTCAATGCTCTCCCGCACCAGCGCGGCATCGCCGATGGCGACTCCAGCGTTGGCATAGGCGGCGTTGAACCAGGTGCGGTGGTTGCTTTGCGCCTCGATGAACGGCTGGTAGGCGAGGATATCGCGCGCGACACCACGGAGCAGTTGCTCCTCGATGACTTTCCGCTCGGGGGCAGAGATGCACGGCGCATCCGCCAGCAGATCATAACCCTGGGCCAATTTGATCAGGCTGGTGCTCTCGTCGAGCAACTGCGCGTAGCGCCGCCCGCCCACCACCGCCAGCAGGCCGTGACGCCCCCAGCGATCGTGCCGCTCCCAGGTGGGATACAACCGCGCCAGTTCCAATAACGCCGTCTTCGCCGGTTCAGCATATTTCACCTCACCGGAGAGCGCGTAGGCCAGTCCCAGCGTGCCGATGGCACTATCAAGCTGATCGTGCAGGATACCGCGGTAGGAAGCCACCGTGCGTTCATCGGTATAGACGGCGTGGCAGGTGGGGCAGACGTGCCGCGCGGGCGTTTCCGCGTTTAAGCGGGCACCGTCTTTGGGGCAAGCATAGTAAAAGACCCACTGCCCGGATTCCTTCGGCACGCTCAACCCGGTGGTGAGCAATTGATCGGCGCGCGCCAGCGCCGCGGTCATCTCACCGCGCCGGGCCGGATCCGCTTTCCACACCGCCAGTTCCGCCGCGGTATATTGCAAGCGCGGATGGGGCGGAAAGGTTACCGGTGCGCCCTGTCCGAGCGCCCGGGTGATCGCCAGCAGGCAGAGCGCACCCAGTGCGAGTAGGCCATAACGGAAGGAGAGGTGTTTTGCTTTCATTATTCCTCTTCACGGAATTGTTGATCCGGCCTGGCGCGCGAGCGTCCCCGCGAGCATGACGGTGGTTTCGATACGGCCCTCCGTGGCCTACTCAACCGCCGTCATGCTCGCGGGGACGCTCGCGCGCCAGGGATGAACAGATATCTCTTCACACGGGGGCGGCCAGGATGGCCGCGGTCCCAGGGGGATCATCACAGATGTACGTCTTCCTCCGACGCGAGGTCGGCGGTCTCTAATTGAATCGTTTGGTGAGAAATGGCGCATTGGTCGTGCAGCAGCAAGCGTATCTCATCGAGTTTCGCGGTGGTGAGCGACTCTGGTTCTACCACGACATGGCAGCTCAAGGCGTAGAGTTCGCTGGTGATCGTCCAGATGTGCAGATCGTGGACGCCGGTGACGCCGGCCACCTGCAATAATTCCGCGCGCAACGCTTCCGCGTCGACATGGCCGGGGGTGGCTTCCAGCAGAATATCCACCGCTTCGCGCACCAGATCGATGGCGCTGACGATGATCATCGCCGCGATGGCGATCGCCAGAATGGGGTCGGCGATATACATGTTGAGGGTGAGAATGAGGATACCGGCGATGATGGCCGCCAGCGATCCCAACGCATCGCCGATGAGGTGAATGAACGCCGCGCGGACGTTGAGCGAGTGCGCGTGATCGTGCTGGAGGAGATACATGCCGACGAGATTGGCGACCAACCCGCCACTGGCCACCACCAACAGGCCGAGCCCGTGGACGGTGGGGGGCTGGCGCAAGCGCAGAATCGCTTCGTAAATAATCGCCACCGATACCGCCAGCAGGGTGATGCCGTTGAACAGCGCGGCGAGAATCTCCAGGCGATGATAGCCGTAGGTTTTCTGTGGGGTGGCCGGGCGGGTGGAAAACCAGATCGCGAACAGGGCCAATCCCAGCGCGCCGACATCGGTCAACATATGCCCGGCGTCCGACAACAAAGCCAGGCTATGCGTCAGCACCCCACCGACAATCTCGGCCACCATATACACACCCGTCACGACCAGCACCAGCATCAGCCGATGTTGATTTTCCGCCGTCGTCTCCATCCGGTGTCCGGGATGACAGTGTTCGGGCATGCTGACTCCAATTTTTCATTGCCGGATGCGATGTATACGAACCGTATGGGAGTATCGGAGTGTGGGAGTGTGGGAGTGTGGGAGTACCAAATTTACCAGCGTCTCCTCACCTCTGTGGGGAAATACCCCCTACTCCCATACTCCGATACTTCGGCTTATTTCGCTGCCGGTTTGGCCGGTGCCATCATGATGGCCGTTTTCAACAGCGTATAGATATAACGCAACTGCTCATCCGGCATCCGCAGCACGACGTGTAGCTGTCCGGGCTGCATTTCCTGATACGTATTGATTACCGTCCGCTGTGAGGGAAACGTGCTCAGATAGCCATTCAAATCTTTCTTTTCTTTCGAATCCGGAATCAAATTGGCCGCGGTATGCGACAAATCCAGCGTGGAGAAGGTCTCGAAACCGCGCACCTTCGGCGGGAGCAGCTTTTTGAACGTCTGGAAGCGCGGGGACGCGGTGTAGCCGGGCGTCTTTAGCCGAATGCGCGCGAGCATGCCTTCCATCTCCGCGGTGCTGTTTTTGCCGAAGGACACCAGCATCTTGTCATTCAGATATCCGATGCGACCGACCATGGTAATCGGTGTCGATGCCGGCGGGGTGAATTCCGCGCCGGGAGCTTTCTTCCCGTTACCGCCACCGGTGGTGGAATGCGTTGCCGGCGCCGGGGGGATGATGGTGATGGTCACCAGATCGACCGGCACGCCGGATACCATCTCTGCTCCCGGTTTCATCGCGAAGGCCACGGTATTGGAGAGCATGCCGCCCATCACCGCGTCCCGCGATTGCGTCAATCCATTAAAGAATCCGCGCATGGCGGTCTTGGCCGCTTGCTCGCCGGAAGTGTGATAGATGGCCACCAGGGTAGTGGGACCGGTGCCTTTGCCGGCCGGCGCGGTGATGCCCAGCGCGCGTCCCTGATCGCACTGCGCCATCACCTTATTGAAGCTATCGGTGAAGGTCGCGGCGGCATCCGGCACCATGAATTGCCCGAGGATGCCAAACCCGATGCGTAAGAGGTTATTGCCGGCTCCCGCTGCTCCCGGCAGCATGGGACCGCCGGCGCCGCAATACGACAGGTTCGGTGGCAGATAGCCGGCATATTCCATTGCTAATCCGTCGGCCTCGGGGGAATTGGTGGCTTTATCCAACGGGCTGCCGGGCACCGGCAACAGGAAGGCTTCCGAGAGCAGATCGTTGTCTTCCATCGTCACGCCGACTTCCGCGCGCTTAATATTTTGCTTTTTCTCCTGCAGCACGGTATTCACTGGCGTGAGCAACTGGGCGAAGAACGGCGGCGCATTGGCTTGCAGGACATTAAAGTCGAAGTTGCCGACCTGGAAGGACAGTACGATGCCGAAATGGCTGACCAGCGGAATATCGAAGGCGATATTGGAGAAGTTGGGCCGGGGGCCGGTTAATGCCAACACGCCGTAATTACCACAGACTACGCCCAACACCGGCTTGGGTGATTCCGGATGCGGTGCGGCGAGGAAGGCCCTGAACGCCGCCGGATCCCGCAACGGTAAAATCAGATAGGACGGGGGTTGCTTGGTCGTATCGACCGGCGCCTTCGGATCTTTTGGCGCAAACAGCGGGGTGGAACCGGGCGGCGGCGCCATAAAGACTACCCAGATATCCCCTTCGGCATTGACGCCGGGGATCTTTTTCAGCAGGCCAAAGCCTTCGCGCAGCGCTTCCGAAGCGCTCTGCATCTGGGGTAAATTCGACTGCTGGCGCAGTTTCCCGCTTTCGATCAACCCATCGACCAGTTCGAGCAACGGCGCGAACACTGTGAGTTGTTGTTCAGGATTCGAGACGCGAATCGCCACCAGGCTCTTGGTCAATGCCAGCGTGGGATCGATTTCCGCATGAGCCACCAGCATGGCGGTCAGCAACATCAACGTAACGACTATTCGGCGCATGAGTTACTCCTTTGTCACCTTATACCCATTCCGGGCAATCAAATCCTGACGCGCGCTTGCGGCGCACTATTTTTTTCACTTCCGCAGGCTGGCGGAAAGTCCTGCTTCAGCGGGAAGACATCGGGGACAGCGGTTCCCCCCGGATCAACAATGGCCTGCCGGTGGCCACGCCCTGAAGGACGTGGCTAGGGCTTTGAGAAGCACGCTGAAGCGCGCTTTGACGGCAGACAATGCTTTCTTTACACCGTGGCGATCGCGCTTTCACCATCGTAGCAGCCGATAACCATCAGCATCATGTTGGACGCTTGGCACTGTTTGGAAGCCGACGCCAGTCGCGCTCCGTGACCAGTTCACGCGGGAAGGTTGCCGATGCCTCACCGTTCTCCGGACAGGATGCAAGATTCCGCCGGTGATGGTATCAGCGGTCACGGGGTGCGACGGGCGTCGGCTTCCAAACAGTGCTAAGCTTACTCCGTGGCCCGATAGCAGCAGCAGTTGAAATATTGCTGTGAATCGTAATGAAACTGTCCCTGTCGCGGGAAATGGCCTACTTAACCACCGAACCAAGCTTATTTTAACGGCACTGGACTTCCAGCCGGCGATCCGACCACAACGCAACGATACCTCGGCGCAAACTCCATTCCGCCCGCGTGAGCAAGCGGGTCATTGCGCTGCCACGCTGAACGGGACATCGGTCTCGACCAGCGTACCGGACTCGACCTGGTTGCCGAGGATGATGCGCTTGCCGAGGGCGCGCAGGATATATTTTCCCGCGGGCATGCCGCGGGTATCCAGCTGGTAGGCGCCGTCCCGATCGCGCGCCAAATGGACAGCGTCGCGGGAATCCGCTTCATCGACGGTATTGGTGACTTGCACGTCGAGGGCATCGATATTGCCGGTGGCTAATACGGTGATGGGCAGCTTGCCGTGCGCCTGCTGATCGGGCTCGATCCCGAAGACGGTGACACTGTTATACCAGTCGATAGTGGCCTGGTGCAACGGTGGGGCAAAATGCTCGTCCTGGGTGAGCACGACCTCGCCATAGGCACAGGTGCCGTGATCACCTGCCGGACGCACCGATACCGTCAGCCGGATACTCTCCGGCACGCTGAATGCGCCCACCCGATACCAGCCCGCCGGGGAACCGGCGGGGATGGGACGCGACAGCTTCACCACGTTGTCCGCCGGGTCGAGCTGATGCTCCCGTGCCACGCGCACCGCGATCCCGCCGTCCAGCGGTTGCGCGAGTATCCACACCTGGTAGGTGCCGGGCCGCGCCAGGAAAAGATGACTATCGGCGACACCATCCATCCGGTCGAGCCGGCGTCCCCAGCGTCCCCAAATCGCCGCCGGTTGCCACACGCCGCGGAGTTCGGCCGCCCCTCGCAACGCCGACGGCTCCCAATCGCCGCGCAGATCGTAGGTGCCCCGCAACGCCACGGTGTGCTTATCGGTGAGTCCCACCGTGGTCATGGCGTAGGGAGTGGCGGCATGATGGCCGGCGGCGTCATCCGCTTCCGCGCTGTATACCAGGATGCCACTGTTTTGTTGCGGCGGCAACATGCCGGTAAAGACGACATTGCGCGCGTCCGGCTGCGGGGTCAGCGCCAGCGTGGTGAGATGGCGCGGATCGGGACCGTAGCGCAGGCGCACGGCGGTGATGCCGGCGCGATCATACGCCACCACCCGCACGGCAATCGGCAACCGGGCCGGAGGAAATTCCGGGGTCAACTGCACGGTGGGAAGATACGGGCCTTCCGGATCACCGGACAGCACGAGCGAATATACGCGCAACGGTTTGTCGCCCGCGTTCAACAGCACGGAGACGGATTCACCGACCAGCGGCGCCGGCAGCGGCACATCGGTAATCGCCGTCGTGCCGGGAACCGCCTGTTCGATCGGATGGCGCATCGTCTTCGCAAGGTGTTCCTTCGGTCCACCGTCATCGATGGCAACCGTGCCCGTTCCCTCGGTCACCAGGTGCAGGAATGCCGGCGCGGTGGGCAGATCGCGCACATCGAGGCGATAGCTGATTCCGCTGCCGGCGGGCACCAGGCGCGTGCCGGCGTCGAGGGTCGATTTGCCGGCATCCAACAGCAGCGGGCCGTCGTTCGGCGGTTGAATGGGCAGCCCCAGCGCGGCCAGATCGCGGTCGGGACGCGTGGGATGCGGGTCATAGCCGTCCGGCAACCCGTCGCCGTCGGTATCCGGGTGATGCGGGTCGGTTTCCAGGTAGGCTTCCAGGGTGTCGTCCGCGCCGTCCGCGTCGGCATCGACGGTGGGGATGGTCAACACACTCGGGGGCGAGACACTGACGCCGCAGCCCTCCTGCTCCACCACGCGGGCGGTGATGACCACCTCCCCGCCGGCAAGTACCGGCGGCAGCGTGGCGGTCCAGCGCCCGTTGCCCGCCGGCGCCAGATCAGCCGCGTATGTGCGCCCACACGCCAGATAAATGAGCCGTGCCGCCAGCACCGGCGCGGCGCCGTCGATACGCACGGTGATCGGAATGGGGTCGGCCGCGGTGGGCGCGGCCAGCGTGGTGACCGGCGCGGATACCCGCAACGTCGGTCGCGCGCGTTGCGGCTGGGCGATCCCGCGCTGTTGCTTCGCGCGCAGATACGCGCCGACCGCGTCATACTCGATTTTGCCGCGAAACGCCTGCGACGGCGTCATGAGCGAGAAGTTGCGGGTGATCTCCGGCAGTGCCAGCCGCAGTAATTCCGGCGGGAATCCAACCGGATCGAGGTAGAGGACGAACAATTGCCCTTGCAAACCGGGCAGCAGTTCGGCTTTCGCCAGACTCGGCAGCAATGCGCGCAACTCGTTCAGGTTGCGCACGCGATTGCCGGGCAAGACGGGAAATCCCGCCGGCACCAATTCGGGACGCTGCATCCATTCCGGGACATCGTCACGGTTCAGCGGATAATTGATGACGCCTTTCCAGCCGGCCTGCGCGGCGACATTCAGCGCGGCCACCGTCGGCCATTCGCCATTGCTCCCCTGGATCACCGCGGCATCCAAACCGGCCGCCAGCGCGCGGACGGGATCGCTGCCGGGCGCGGCGAGGAATTCGACGCGGCGCAGTCGCTGGCGGGCCAGCAGCGACTGGTAGACCGCCGGCGCATAATCGAGCAGCGCGGCCGGCACTTCCACCCCCACCGGGAGTTCCCGCATCGCATCGTCATCGAGCAGGCGCTTGAGCGCGCCGGTGGCATAATCGAGCGATTGACTGCCGGCGCCGGGAGTCGCGCCGCTGTCATAGATCAACACCAGCGTATGCAGTGTCTCCAGCGGCGGCAATTCCTCCCGGCTCTGCAGCTGCGGGCGGGAGACGGGAAAACGAGCGAAGCAGGACAGGTTGGCGGTCTGCATGGCCGGCACATAGGTCAGTGGACGATTCTCGTGCAGTTGCGTTAGCGCGCGGGCGATCTCTTCGCTGGATGCCTCGCCGGCGGGAGCACCGATCACCGATCCGCCCGTCCGCAGCGGGGTGAGCCATTTGCCCAGCAACGGCGTCTCTGCGGGGTTGAACGGCGAGAGATCCACCGCCTGCAGCTTGCGCGCGGCAATCAGATCGGCCAACGGGGATGGTGCAGGTCCGGTGATGGCCAGCAGACTCGCTTCCGCGCGCGGCCGATATTCGTCGATCGCCCAGCTATACGCCTGTTCGGCGTCCACCCAGCGATTGCGCAGATCGAGCACGGTCGGGAGACCGAGGTCGTCGGCGGTGGCGATGACCTGCCCGGGCGCATACGCCGCCGCGGTGAGCGCAATATCGCGCGTCCATGGTTGCGCCGGATCGTAGCGCACCTGCCCGGTCAGCTCCGCGCGGGTGACGGCCAGCAGCGCCGGCGGGGTCAGCCGTTCGCGCCGCAGTTGATACATCCGGGTCAGCGTATCAGCCCAGTCGGCGTCATCCTGATTGCGCACCAGGAACACCACCGCCTCGCCATCCTGCCGATTCAGCGTGCCTTGCAGCGAACCCAGCCAGGTAAGTTGTTCTGCCTGACCGCGCAGGCCGCGCGCATCTACCACCCGCAGCAGCGTGGGTACGCGCGCAGCCTGAGCTGCCGCCAGCAACAACCAGATGCCCAGCAGCAAGAGTCCACGCTTCATAAATATTCCTCCAAGCAGCATGTTACCGCGACAGTACGCAGGAAGATCGACCATCAGGTAGAATTATATCGTATAATAGGGGTTCTCAGCGCACCGGCGCAATGGTTGAGCGCCGTTGTGATGAGCGCTATCCTGTTTTATCCGCATTTCACGGCGAGATAAACCTGGAGTTCTCCCCGGCTATACCGGCACGGTGGGAACTATCCCTTGGTGATTTCGAGGGTTATCAGCAACTTGTAGCCAACGCGGATAGATAATGGGAGGGACAGTTCCCTTCTGTTTCCGAAGTTTGCTTCGCACATGGAATGCTTAAGTGTGGTAGTCCGTCTCGCCATGCGGTGGTTTCGCTACGGGGATTTCCCGACAAGCGAAGGGTTAAGTCGAAAGGGAATGGGATACCATAATCATTGGTAGTCATACGTGCCCGGGTCGATGGGCGCGCAAGCAAGGGGTGGGAGGGGTGATGCGCACGCAAGCTCAGCGGATGTTTAAAAAGTCTCGGCACCGGTCTGCTGGACGCTTTTTGCCTCCCGCGGCGTTGCCTTTTCCGCGTAAGCTATCCGCATCTGACCGTGGAAAGACGCCGGACGGGAAACACCAATCGCCTCAGCATGCCGGCGCCGAGTCTTTTCAAACAACCGCTCAGGCGGGATTCACGCTGGTCGAGTTGGTCGTCGTCATGGTGATTGTCGCCACGTTGACGGCCATCATCATCCCGGTCTTCGGCTCAATGACCTTCAATCATAACCAGAATATCTGCATGAATAATTTGCGCACCCTCGGGGTCGAGTTGGCACAATACCGGCAGGATTACAATGCCTATCCCGCCGCACCGCTGCCGATGTATCTCAGCCCGTCCGATCCGCTGCAGGCGCAAAAATATCTGCCGTTTGCCAGTGTGCCCGTGTCGGCGAATATCGCCAGCACCTCTAGCGTGAATGAAGTGCTCGTTACGGGCGGCTACACGGGAAGCAGCCCCGCCACCGACAATGTCGTCATTCAGATTGTGGCGTTAGGTTCGTCGAGTTCAGCCACTGTCGATCAATTTGCCTGGTCGATCGATGTGGCGACCGCGCAGAATCCCACCTGGGATGGTCCGCACAATATCGGCACCGAGGCGTTGCGCGTGCCGTATGGCGTCTCGGTACAGTTGCAGCATCAATTAGGGCATCATCTCGGCGATACCTGGACGATCACCTTTGCCCACCCGGATAATTTTACGTTCTATAGCTGGCAACAGCCTTCGCCCACCTACACCACCTCGACCGCGAGTGTGGGAGCGACGACCCTCTATGTGCAGGATGCGACCGTCTTTACGCAAGGCATTCCGTATGTCGGCGGCGCCTCGACAACCTGGTATCCGGCCACCATCAATTATCCGGACGGTACGAGTTGGATCGTCACCGCGAAATATGCGTCAGCCAGCGCCTTGACCTTGAAAACGTATACACCGTTGCTCACCCAGCTCCCCGCCGGCAGCATCATCACGCCGGAATATCAGCACATCCAATACAGCCTGGCCAACGGCGTGACGCCGAAACTCGGCAATTTCGGGTTGTTTACCGTGAGTCTGGCCAATCGGCAGAACAAGCTCTTCGATGCGTCGCTCTACCATTGCCCACAAATCACCGAGACCGGGAACAACCAGACGAATAACCATCAGACGGCAGCGCAAATCTTCACCAGCCGGCTCGACCCGCTGCAAGGCGGGTATAATACCTACGATCTCACCTACAACTACGATCAATTCGCCAATGACATCGCGAATTTCGACGGCGCGATGGGATTCGGCGACCTGAACAGCGTGCGCCAGTTGAAGAATCCGTATCCGCCCGGCGACACCGTCGCCTGCTGGTGCTACGGGCACGAACCGGGACAAAATCCGTCAGCGTCGTCCCCCAATCCGGCGGAATTCAATGATCCTACCACCTATACCATCGGTAACACGGATCACGTCTATGAAGCCGAGAAAGAATATGGCACGAACAAGGCGCTGGTGCTGTGGGTCGATGGCACGGTCGATATCCAACATCCCTACGCGTTGAAAAGCAATTATTTCGCGAATGGAGGGAGCGCCTACAGCTATGTCGCGCCGACGACGCCGGTCGCCTCCGGGTGTCTCTACACGGCGGGGGTCACCCCCATTTACTGCTGGGTGCCTCACTTCCTGTATTCACCGGGAGTGTGGCGACCATGACCAGCATGCGTGGTACAGCTTCATCCGTACGCTTCCGCCGGCAGGGGTTTACCCTGACGGAGATTCTGATCGCCGTCGCCATTCTGCTGATCGGCGTGGTCGCCGCGCTGCAGATTTTCCCCCCCGGCTTCGCGGCCTATATGGCCGGCCAGCAGGCCACCACCGCGCAGCGCTTGATCAGCAATTCGCTGACCGCGCTGCAGGAAGACGCGAATAGTTTGCCGGATGAGATTCGACCGATCGACACCCCCACACCTAATTATCCCGCATTTATGGTCGCTGGGGACCCGACCACCGCGTTCAGCTTCAACGATCTCACCGCCGTCGATTGGCGCCTGTTACCGGCAACGGCCACCGGACGCTGGGCCTGGTATGGGAATCATCTATATCCCTACCCGAGCGTTACCGATCCGACGTATGATCCGTGGCCGATAGGGGAACCTGCCAGCGTGCGCTGCATGCGCCGGATCATCGGGGAGAAGATGATGATTCCCGCGGATGTGGCCGCCGCCTCCGGTGGGACCATTGCCGCCTTCGCGCCCAAAGCCACGCTGCGTTTTGGCCCCATCCAGGTTGACACGGCGTTGAATCAATTGTCGATTTACGATTTGCGCTATCGCAAGGTGGCCTACTCGCGATTGCCATCGCTCACTGGCACCCTGAATTCTGCGAATACCGCCAATGCGCTGTACTATGCCATGACACCGGAAAATCCGGCGAGTTCGGCGACCACGATCAACTTTGTAACGAACGCCGTTTCGTCCGCGGTGCGGCTGTCGTTTTTCTGCCTGCAAAACGGCGATCCTACAACCATGCGGCAGGTGGTCATCCCGACAATTAGAAATGGGCAGGCGATCACCCAGAATGGCGTCACCGTCTCGTATAGCGGAACACAGATTTCGCTGAGTGACCCGGTTAATCCCACATTATACCAGTGGACGTTCATTCCGGGCAGCGAGCAGATCAATCGGGCATACACCGACTGCACCTATGATCCTTCCGTTACAATCGCAAGTCTACATAGCGGGCAGTTTATACTCGGTATTTCGACGGTTTCCTCCCAGCAGATGCTGCTCGGGGTCATCTATTTCTCCCTGCAGGATGCCGGACGGATGGTGAAAGCCGATTACACGGTGGCGGATTGGAATGTGTTGCATGAAGACGTGATGGCGGATAACGCTGGGGCTCTCACGCTCTCGCTACCCAATCCGAAGATCGTCAATAAACCCAATTATCCGCGCGAACCGAATACCTGGGGCCTGTTTACCCCGATTCCACCGCCCCCTACCAATAGCGACAATACGACGGTCATCATGTCGCTGCTCGATAAAAGTACGAATATCGCCTACTCGATCTGGCATATACCGGATGCGAATGGCGGCAGACCGACCTATCGCGTCACCGACCAGGGAGGAAACACCGTCGGCCTCACGGTCGATTTCAGCGACGTGAATCATAGCCGCGTGCAACTGACCGGCAGCATCCCGGTGGCCGGGCATACCTTCCGCGTCTACTATCGCGCGCAGCATGACTGGACGCTGCAGGTGTATAAGCCACCGACGCAGTTCTGGTACAATTCACAATCCCCATCCAATTCGCTTTTCCTGGATTGGAATCAATATGCTTTCTCGACCGCGACCAATATGGTCTATGCCTCCAATGTCTACGCCGGGCAATCGGTCGCGGTGGATTACACCACCCGCGCGCCGGCCTGCACGACGACGGCCAATGCGACGGCGAACAGCAGCGGCGTCATTACGCTGGCGGTCGATAATGCGGCGCTCACCGCGAACGCCACGGTGCTGCTGTATACGACTACCGGCTATGCCTATCGCGCGCTGGTGACGGCGGTGAATCTCGCCAACGCGCAGCTCACCCTGTCCGGGCTGCCCGCGTCACTCACGCTGGCGGCCGGTACGGCATTGATCGATCCTACTTCCCCCTTGCTGCGCGTCAGCGGTGAAGTGCATACGATCCCGGCGTCATCTTTTCAGGCGACCACGGCCTTGACAAATCCGGCCAGCGGGTTCAAGTTATGGCGCCCGTTGATCGGCACGCATCCGGGGGCGGTGCGCGGCGTCTCGGTGACCGTGCGGGCGCTGTGGATGCAACCACGCACCGGAGCGACGTATACCATCGACGTGGGAAGCACGAGCGCCGAGCTTCGCACGATCAATGAGCGCTGGCAAGTGCGGTCGGGCACTGCCGTGCTGCCGGCGACGAAAGAATAAAAAGGTGCGGATGCCGAGGAATTCCTGACACCCGAAACCTGAAATCTGAAGAGGGTATTATGCGCGGGAGATCTGCGGGATTTACGATGACCGAGTTGCTGATTGCCATGGCGATTTTCGCCCTGGTGTTGGCACTCGTCGGCCTCCCGCTGATTACGGCGTTCGGTTATATACAGAAAGCGGTGGCGCACAACGAAGCTCAGAACGCCGGCCGCAAGCTCATGCGGGGATTTTCGGACGAACTCGCCAATGCCGAATATGTCTTCCCGGTCCCGCCGGATGGCAGTTGGGTGGCGTTTGTGCCCTCCGCCACGAATGCGGTCAGCTCCGCCGCGGCGGCATCCAGTATGTTAACCAGCTCCGCCAGCACGGTCACGCTTGTGCGCTATAGCCAAATACCGGATTACCCGTGGGCCGGCTCGCTGCTGTTGCAACCCAATTACGCCAATACGGCTGCGAGTACGGTGTTGCCGTTCTACAATAATTACCATTCGTCGTTTTACATGAACTCCGAGTCCGGCATGTCGGTGAACCCCTACATCCTCACGCGCTATACGACGCCGGCGCCGGTGGTGTGGCCGACCGCCGTCACCATCGCCCAGGACGGGAGTTATCCGCTGGATACCACCTCGTATACCAACATCCAGAACAGCACCAACAGCGGGGCGCTGCTCAAGCGGTTATTTCGCAATGATATGATCGCCGTCTCCCCGCTGGGGGAACAGTGGGATGTCCCGCATTTTCAAGTCAATCCGCTGCACGTGCTGACCGAGGCGCTCACCATGCACACCGATGGGCAAGGCGCCAGGATACCGACAGGCGTTGCCGCGCGCTACCCGCTGTGGGCCGGGCGCAATAGCGATCTCGACCTGCTGATCAATAGTCCGACGTTGACTGATAACTTGGGAAATAATCTCTATACGATCTACAATCTGCCGGCGCCCTTCGATACGACCGTGTTTCCGACGCTGACGCCGGCGAATAAAATCCTGCATCTCAATAATGCCCTGTCGATTTTTTCACCGCTCTATCTGGCCAACAGCAATCCGTTCGGCTATCAGATCACCGTCTTCGATCAATCCGGGCAAATACTCTTCGGGAAATACTCTATCTCCGCCGCGACGGACCAGTTCGCACACTACCGCCATTATATGGAGTGGCCGCCCATCGATCGCCCGGACGTGTTGACCAATCACCTGTGGAGCGCCGACGATATCGCGCGACAGCGGATGCAAGGGCAGGTCGTCTTTGCCCAACCGGTTTCGATACAAGGTCAGTGGATGCCGTGCAATCTCATGAGCGGGTACGCGACCGGTGATTTTTACACCTGCGTGTTGCCGGCGCCGCAGAACTGGAGCTATACGGCATCGGCGTATATCGTCTCCCCGCCACGGATAATCAAGTTAAGCGGCATCGCGCACCCGTTTGCGTTCGTCGACGCCGGCGATCCCGCCAAGTTGAATCCCTATCAATTTACCTATCTGGCGAAGCATGGCGCCTACAGCAAAGATCTGCAGATGGTTTTCCGCTCACCGGATACGCTCGCGAATCCGGTCTACATTCTGCCAACGAACCCCGGCGATCCCAATTCAAATTCGCCGGTCTACACCATCTGTGACCTGACACCGACCGATACGGTGGTGGCTTCCTATTCGACGCTGGGCGTACTCGACGTGGGATTGACGATCAGCCGCCAGGATCGCGCGGGCGGCAATCCGGCGCAGAGCCGGCAGGATGCGACCTTCAACAGCCACATCGAAGTGCGCAATGCCTTGCGACGGGCAGAGGGGAATTGATCCAGGGGTTCGCGGTCAGGGCAGCGAGAGATTGAATGTATTGCCCATATGGGTAAGCTACACTCGAGGTACTTCATGCCGGAGAATGCACCGAGCTTAATAGGAACGCCGCGTCGTCCGCGCTATGCGTCGCGCGGGCAGGCGTTGATCATGGTGGTGCTCATCATGCTGCTGCTGGCGGGATTGGGCGGGATGTTTGCCGCCATGATCAACCAGTCGCTGGTGCAGACGGCGCGCGCGGCGGATCGCCAGGCGCTGGACGCGATCACCCAGGCGGGATTCAATCAAGTCAAACAGCAGTTGCTCTACAGTCCCGACGGGGCCGATTGGCGTCCCGATCTCGGCCCCGACCAGGCCAACCGCGGGTGGGTGCATTACGGCGACGGCTTCTATAAAATCACCGTCGGCTATGGGCCCAGCCATCCGATCAACCAGACCACGCCATTTCTCAGCAATCCGCTCGACCGCTATCTGAAGATCGATATCGAAGCGAGTTTCGGCGTGCCGAATCAGCCGCAATTCGCCGATATCAGCGATCCCGCCTTCCAGGATTACCAACTCGGGTATGCCAATCCCAAGCGGTTTTTATCCCGCAAAATGACCGCGTTCATGCCCATCGCGCTCACCGATTACCTGCTGTGGATCACCAATCTGCACGGTGGCGGCGACCCGGCGGTGGTGGGCACCGATCTGACGCTGGACGATAATTATTCCAACAGCGATGGCAGTAATAACAACGGCAGCGCGTGTATCCGCACGGTGGCATTGCCGATGGGTGACCCCACCGCCTATGACGATAGCACGGCGGTCAACTCCACCAGCAGCGGCATCAATTACGCCGGTTTCGCATCGACGGCTACCGTCAACTGCCTCCCGCTCTATGACGGTCCTATCCGCAGCGAAGTGGATTTACAGGTCGGGCAGGGTCGTTTTGATCTCACCAATGTGAATGCCGATGGGAATGCCGACGCCGCGGCTTATAGCGCCAAATACTACATTCAGCGCAATGATCTGGTGGAGGTTGCCGGTAAACTGACTGATTATGAAGGTTGTTCGAGCAGTTGCCGGAAACTGATGTTCGAAGGCCATGCCATTCAGATGCCGGTTATTCCGCTCGATCATGATCCGGTGAATGCGCTGGCGTCCGGCAGTACCGGGCAGTTGATCGTTCCCTATCTGCAAACGCAACAGACCAACCCGCAGGTGCAGCCGCTGCACGCGCCGCGTCTCGATACGCCACGCTCGCCGCTCGCGCTCAACCGCTACCGCGCGCTGACCCGGGATTCCGGCGAGTGGAGCGATGCATCGGCCTACAATACCGGCTACATCGGATGGGGTGAAGGCGCGTATCTCAATAATCCGGACCAGATGCAAATCGATTCGAGCGGTTTGCGGGATCCGATCGAGTATCAGCGCGCGCAATGGATGAACGGTTCGGGAACGAGTTGGACCTCCAATGGCTGCTATACCCCGGAGGGCGCCGGCGATCTGTATAACGCGCAAACCGCCAGTGCGCTGGTGTTGCTACTGAAAGACTGGTCCGATGTGAATGGCGGCGCCACGGCGGTGACCAGTTACACGAACACGCCCTATATCGAGATACACGAATACTATAACGCCGCGGCCAGCAACCTGGTCTCCCATCTCTTCGCGCAAAACGGGATTGCGCTGAATGCCGCGTCATCCGGCACCACCTCGTTCGATAACTGCACCTATGCGTATGGCACCGGGACAGACAGCGTCGGGACGTATTATTTTGCGCAGCATCCCTACCCGCGCAACGGCGTCATCTTCGCCGAGGGAAACCTGGTGGTCAAAGGGAAGCTGCCGGCCTCGCTCGCATTCACCACGCCGGGCGCACCGGCTACCGATTGGATCAATACGCAGCATTGGGGCGGGTGGAATCCGACGGACGGCAGTACCGGATACTACGTGAATGCCTTCAACCGGCGCTACGACCTGACGATTGTCTCCGCGGCGACGATCTATATCGAGGGGAGCGTGATGACGCCGGCCAGCGTGAATGCGAATTACCTGACCGGCGGTGCACTGACCCCCATTACCGCCGGCTCGGAATACGACAGCAAGCTGGCGCTGCTGGCGATGGACAATGTCTGCCTGAATCCGACGCGGCTCTTCGCGGATATCCGGTCCGAGCTGTTGCCCAGCCCCAATCCCGACAATACCAATGGAGAAGCGTCGTACCAGGCGGGCTCCGCCGCCAATATTATCTTCAATTTCTCGACCGCGGGCAGTTTTAACCCGCGCACGCGGCTGATCTTGCGCCATGCGGCCGATGCCAACAGTGTAAGCGGGACGGCGATTGCGACGTCGATGCAACTATATGTGAACAACGCCGCCGCCACCACGCAATACAATTGGGCCTCCGCGTTGAATATCGTCAATCCCGCGCTTTATACGCAACAACACTTGAATCCGCTGGTGCCGACCAGTCTCTTCTTTTACAATCTCAACTCGTTGCCCGCGTATAGCGGGACCAATTGCTCGCTGACCGCGGAAATCTATGGCGGACCCGTGTATGCGAGTGCGGATACGACCAATTACAATGCCAGTTCATCGTTCAATACGCAGTCCTGGCCACTCAATAACAATCCGTTCTCGTCATTGTATACGTTCAACCAACTCAATACTTTCATTTTTAAAGTATTCGATCCGACCTCCCAAATGAACAATGCGAACGGCAGTTGCACGGGCATCACCTTTGGCGCCGACTATCTGTTGAGCGCCGGCTGCAACAGTGCCAATTCCGGTTTCAATAGCGGGTGTCTGGTCACGTGCGTGGATGTGCGCGTCGATGCGCTGATCTATGCGGAACGCGGCAGTTGGTTCGTCATTCCCGGACAATTCTGGAATACCAACAGCGATTCCAGCGCGACGGTCCTCTGGCCGGCGCCGAAATATCGGGAACCCTACGATGTCCGCATCCTCGTGAACGGCGCTATCGCGGAGAATCGCCCGGCGCCGCCGGACATGGAGAAGCAGTGGCTGCGGCACTGGCGCGGCGCGGACATCTGGTACTACACCACCGGCGCGTATGGCGCCGCCACGCCGGATCTCTGGGACCCGGCCCATGCCGGGTGGAACGCCGCGAGCTGGCACTACACCAACGACAACCGCCGCATGGGTATCACCTACCAGTACGACGCCACACTGGCGCGTCCGGTATGTTACGACGTCGACCCGAATAATCCCGGCATTCGCTACTACCGTCCGCGCCTGCCGCGCCTACCGGTGGGTGAAAATACCGATATTATGTGGAAGATGCAGGGGACGTAGTAGGGTTTCAGGTTTCAGGTTTCAGGTTTCGGGTGTCAGACCTGCCACGGCGGGGACAGTTGGTTCACAGCAGGAATTCAACTGCTGCTACTATCGGGTCACGGAGGACGCTTGGCACGGTTTGGAAGCCGATGCCCGTCGCGCCCCGTTATCAGTGCATGCAGGAAGGTTACCGTTGCCGCACTGTTCGCCGGACGGGATGCCAGATTTCACCGGTGATGCTATCAGCGATCACGGGAGCGCGACGGGCGTCGGCTTCCAAACCGTGCTAAGCGTGCAACATGATGCTGATTATTCGTGGCGTTAATGGTTAACTGAACCGTATTGGGGGCCGTCACCATATGTTCCCGGATAGATTATCGAATGCGGCGCGCCGCGCTTCCGTCCTCGTGATTTAGTCGTCTAAATCCTGACTGAGCTCTTTCAGCAAACGCTGTTTGTCCTGCAGGTCGCGGGGGGGATTCGCGCGTAGTTCGCGATCCTGCAGCCGTTTCCAGAGGCGGCCCCAGAGGATGATTTCAATCTCCTGGAAGCGCTTCATACCGAGCTGCTTTTCTTTCATCTCCATCATATCGTGCGCCACCCGGCAGATATCGCGCGTTTGCGGGGTAATCAGCACGGCGTAGGCTTTTTCGAATGCTTCCAGCACCTCGGGATAATAGCGGTATTTCAACCGGCGCCGCTGATATTTCGCCGCCACGGTCATCGGCAACGGACAGGGGGTGCTGCACGGAACTTTGAAGATCTCACAGAAGCGACCGCGCGCCAACAATTCGTGATAGCGCGTGGGAAATTTCGTCGGCATCTCGTCGGGCAACGGTTTGCGGGTGGCGGGGGATACGCTCCGTGGCCGCGGGTGCGATGCCAACTTGCGCTCATGGTGCAACACCGCGAGCAATCCGATGCCGGTCAGCACAAACCAGACAGTCATGCCGAGGACCGGGGGTTCCTGCTGCGCCAGATGGATGGTCGCCAGGCCATGCCACCAACAGAACGCGATGATGGCCAGCGGCAAGGTGGCGAGTTGCCAGAGCAGGCAGGCCGCGCCATTGCTCTTCAGCAACGCGACGCACCAGGCCAGTAGCGCGAGGCCGGTGAGAAACCAGAGGATCTCGTTGCCCGGCATCAGCAGGTTGACTCCGAGCAGGCGCAGCCAGATATCCAGCGCGGTCAGCCGCAACAACGCGAACCCCATCCCCCCCACACAGGCGGCGCCCACGAATTGCAACAAGAGCCAGGCGCGCTCATCGCGCTCGACGAGGGTATAGGCCACGCAACAGGTCAGCAGCGCGAGGCCCAACAGCCAATAGCCGCTGAACTGGCCTGGTGTTGCCGGCAGCGTGGTGAAGAGCGCGATCCCGCCTGCGCCGAGAAAGATGCCGATGGCAAACACGCAATAAGGGCACACGCGTCGCGCCCAGATCCATCCACCGAACGGGGAAGCGTCCGGGGTACGGGCCGTATCGACGATAGCGAACAGGGGGATGTTCATGCCGCTCACGCCTCCGCCTGCGCGGCAACATTTTTAATATGCAACTGCGCTTCGCGGCTGATGGCTCCGCGGTCCAGCAGGACATCGGCCAGCGCCGCGATGCGGATCGCCACATTCGCCACCAGCGTGCGATCCTTCTGGTTGCGTTCCAACTCCTGCAGGTAGCGAACCAATTCGTCATTCGCCGTGGAAGGAATACGGGCATGCTTGGCCGCGCGCAGGCTTTGTTTGCTCACCTTGATCAGTTCTTCGACGGTCACCCGGCCACGCGTAATATTGCGGATGATGCGACAGACATCGAATACCCGCGGGGAGATGCCGCGCGCCTGCGCGCGCGCTTTGGAGCCTTCGTCGTAGCCCCGCTGCAGCATCTGGCGCAGTTCATCTTCCTGTAATTTCTCGATATGCCGCAGATCGAGCGCATCGCATTTCCGCAACTCTTCATCCGGCACGGACAGCAGGCGATCGATCTCCTTCTCGACATGATCGCGCATCGATTTGCCGTTGACCTTCCACTCATCCATCGCCGCTTCGGGATCGACTTCAATCAGCATCTGGATATCGCCGGAGGCCGACTTTTTCAATTGCCGGATCACCATTTCGGCAATGCGCTGCCGGACTTCCTTATTTTTCATCAATTCGCGCAAATTCCGCGCCGTATTGAGCAGGTTGTAAAACTGCCGTTCAAAATCTTCCGCCAGCGTGGTTTGATCGCTGACCGGGGGGATGATCGTCTGCGCGATCCCGGCGCCACTGAAGGCGATGCGGCAGCCGGCGGTATCCCAATGGAGGGTCACTTCCAGCTTCCCTTTCTGCGGTACGCGCACCAGATGCTCGCGCACCGGATAATCGCCCAGCGCGACACTTTCCTTTTCGGTGATGATATCGACCCACGTCGAGCCGGCTTCCACATCGATGACCAGCGACGACGTGGCTTCTCCCTCGTAGGGGGTGCCGCGCGGAATCAGGCTGTAGTAGCCGCCTTTGCCCCATTCATAGATGCTCAAGGTGTGCGGCACTTGCAAGGTCACGCGATCGCCTTGATACAAGGCGGCGCCGCGCGCCACGCATTCCATCGGGAAGGTATCCAGTGGATCGTAGGGACTGAGCGCGTCAAGGTGATTCGCGAAGATTTCGCACATCATGTCATACAGACACCGCATGCGCATCGGGCCACCCACCAGGATCACGCGGTCCAGGCTCTGTTTCACCTCATCGAGACGCCCTGGATCTTTATCCGCCAGTTCCATCAGGGTATCTTCGACCAACTGGCGGCACCGTTCCACAACCGAGCCTTTATCGGTCACCGCGCGTTTGCCTTTGTAGGCCACAATCGTGCGCAGCGTCTTTTCGTCCAGCGTAAACACGAATGGCTTGCGGACGATATTGCCGCCGATATCGGCTTCCAACACCACGCTGACCTGCCCATTGTCGCTGGTCGAACAAGCAATCTTCGCGCGCTCGATCGCTTCCATCAACCGCCCGCGTGCGCGCAGATCCAGGTGCGGGTAGATATCGCGCAGGTGCGGCTCCTTCTGATCCGTGCGCAGCAAGTGTTCGAGAATCAGGCAGTCCATATCCCAACCGCCCAATTCATCGTCGCACCCCTGCGTGATGGGCGCCCAGTGGAAGACCCAATCGGAGCGGATGACGTTGCCGACCACGATATCCGTCGTGCCGGCCCCCATATCCACCACCATGATGGTTTCCTGGTCCTTTTCGACCCCGCTGGCCACCGCGGCGGCCAACGGTTCCGGGATCAATTGCACGTTGCCGGCGCCAAACACCTGCTCACCGGCCCATAACGTCGCACGCAGCGGGGCGTCGTCAAAGCCGGCCGGCACGGTGATCACCGCGCCGTCGATGCCGCCGCCGGTCAATTGCCAGACTTGCGGCTCCGCATCTTCTTTGATTTTGCGCAACATGATGGCGGCAATTTGCTGCGGGGTGTAGGTCTGCGCAACCATCGTCCCGACGCGCACGAGGATATCGCCGGTCTGCCCGCGCTCGATCCGCTCTTTAAACTCGTCTAAGAAACGGCGCTCCTGCCCGCTGTGTTGCGCATCGTTGATCTGACGGCGCAGGTAATCATACGAGCGACCGATCAACCGTTTGATGTGACGCACGACGAGATCCGCCGTCGTCTGAAACTGGCGCTTTGCCGTAATACCGACATCGGTTACCTCGCCGGTGACATCGAAGGCGAGGTAGGAGGGGAAGACCATCCCTTCCTCGGTAACCCCCTCCACCGGTTCGATCATGATGACTTCGCCGCCTACCTGTATCGACGCCGCGGAATTTGAAGTGCCTAGATCAATTCCCAGAATGGCCAAAGAAAAATCTCCTTCAAGATTCGCCGGATAAAAAAAGAAACCCAGATGAATGTTGTTCTTGGTAAAAAAATGGTCGAAAAAATTACGCTGGTCCGACAGGTCCGACACACCGCCCGCGCGGCATTTATAACAAACGGCCTGCTAACACATCATCCCCAATTTGCCCGCTGACTATACCTGCGCTCTTGCTATACCTGCTCCGAAACCCGCGCGGTATTTTCGGTCTCGATCGCCTCCGCGGGCGCGGTGATCTCCTCCACGGTGCCTTCGACGGTCACTTCGGCGGGCTTCAACATGACCTCATTCGCGCCCGGCACGCGCGGGCGAAACCGGTAGCCCGGCGCGACGACCGTGCGCACGCGGTAGGGAGGCGCACCGTCATCGCGCGCGAGCAGGAGATGACTGCGCGCATCGAACGGCTCACCGATCTCCGGGACGAAGCGCGTCACACCGACGGTCACCAACTCGGTCATCAACCGACCGGACGCCATCTGGGCGACATCGGCCAGCGCGCTATCCTCGTCATCGAGATACGGTTGCAAATTTTCCAACACCGGCAGCACACGTCGTACGATGTCGGTGCTGAGGATTTGATAGCCCTGCAACTGCGCTTCGCGCGTCCCATTGAGGCGCTGCATCTCCTTCACCGCCAGCTCGAACTCGGCTTGCAGCGCTTTGAAGCGCTGGAACAACGGACCGGGACCTTCCACGGACGGCGCTTCCGGCTCCGGGAGCGCGTCCACCGGTTCGTCCGTCACCGGCGCTTCCTCGATCGGCGTCACGGCTGCTTCCACGGGCAGGTGCTCCGCCCCGCGGGCCGCCAGCGACAACTGCCGCCACCGCAGGATGAATGCGCCGCCGCCGATGATGACACTGGCCGTGACCCACCCGACCAGAAATGCGGCCCACCAGGGGTCGATCGGCATGACGACAGCACATTGATACATGGTCAGATCCATTAGCATTCAGTTATCTCATAAACAGCCGGTGACGCTGACACGGAACGTGTTGGGTGACCTCGGGTGCTCGCGAGGACGCTCGCGCGCCAGGGTCGTAGCGCACAGCACCGATATTACCTTCCGCATTTCTCATCCTGAATCCTATTATAACAAATTCTTCCCCTCGTGCGCCGAATGGGAATGTGAGGGGTTTTCCACCACGGTAGCAAGCCTCTACTGACTTTCTTAACGTTTTTTTCGCACATCGGCAGGACTTTCCATCGTGCGGCGCGAAAATTGCAGTCGTATGAATTCACCGAGGAGGTTGAGAAAACACTATGCTGAAAGTCTACTACGATAGCGATGCGGATCTGAATTTGCTGGAAGGAACGAAAATCGCCATCATCGGATACGGCGCCCAGGGGCGATGCCAGGCGCTGAATCTCCGGGATAGCGGTATCGAGGTCGTCGTGTCGGAATTGCCGGGCACCACGAACTATACACAAGCCGTCGCCGATGGTTTCCAGCCGGTCACCGCGGAAGAAGCGGCCAAAGAGTCGATGCTCATCCAGATGCTGGTACAGGATCATGTGCAGCCGATGGTGTATAAGATGATCTTACCCTTCCTGACGGAAGGCAAAGCGCTGATCTTCTCGCACGGCTTCAACATCCATTACAACCAAATCATCCCGCCGAAAGATGTCGATGTCTTCATGGTGGCGCCCAAGAGCCCCGGCACGCTGGTCCGCAGCGAATACGAAGCCGGTCGCGGCGTACCCTGCCTGATCGCCATTTATCAGGATTACACCCGGAAGGCGAAAGACCTTGCGCTCGCGTATGCCAAAGGCATCGGCGGCACGCGCGCCGGCGTGATCGAGACCACCTTCAAAGAAGAGACGGAAACCGACTTGTTCGGCGAGCAGGCCGTACTGTGCGGCGGCGTCAGCGAGTTGATCCTGGCCGGGTTCGAGACGCTGGTCGAAGCCGGGTATCAGCCGGAAATGGCCTACTTCGAGTGCTGCCACGAACTCAAGCTCATCGTCGACATCATCTATTCCAAGGGTATCGCGATGATGGACTATGTGGTCAGCGACACCGCCGAGTATGGCGATTACGTGGCCGGCCCGCGGGTGATCAATGAGGAATCGCGCGAAGAGATGCGCCGGATGCTCGCCGAGATTCAGGACGGCACCTTCGCCTCCAACTGGATTCTCGAAAATCAGGCCGGACGCCCGCATTTCCTCGGCATGCGCCGCATGCGCTCCGAACACCTGATCGAGGAAGTCGGCAAACGCCTCCGCGCCATGATGCCGTGGATGCGCGACTAATGATTCACAGGATGCGCAGGATGGTTTGAAGGATATGCAGGATAGATTTTTTTGCGTTTGACCTGCCAGTTCCGGCAGGTCAGCCGTAAATAGTTATCCTGCCCAGCGTCACACCATCCTGGCTACGCTGCGAATGAAGATGAACTACTAGTCCGTCAATTTGAATTTGCGGGAGGGCGACGCTCCGTCGGAGCCGAAAAACTCGCCGAAGGCGATTCCTTTACCTGGCAAATTCAAATTGACGAACTACTACCACCGGCGCCGCGATGTCTTCGCGGCGCCGGTGCGCGTTGGTCGGCGTTGTCCTCGCTATCCGCCATTGTTCCCCTCGCGTCGTGCCATCGCGCGGGAGATGAGGTTTACCGGCAGCCCCGCCGGTTTAAGAAGCTAGTGGGAAAGAATTTCGGACTCCTTCATCTTCGCGCGGTGCGAGCGAACGCGTGGCGCCGGGTCGGAGAGAAGGCCACTTTACCACCGGCGCTGCCGGGTATGGATGAGGAGGATACGATGAGTAGTCTTCGATGGCGGTGGGCCGTCGCCTGCATGGGCGCGCTGTTGCTGGGCGCCCTGGCGTGGGCACAGCAAACTCCGCCGCAAGCGGGCGCAGTGGATTTGACGCCGTATCTGCAGGCGGAAGTGAATGAAGTGGCCATACTGAATGCACAGGTGGCCTTTCTCCAGCAACAGGGTGACCCGCTGAATGCGGCGGTGATCGCCAGTTACATTCCGGATCATCAGGCACAAGCCGTGCGATTGTCCGCCGTGTTGCAAGCCAACTGCGGCACCGCGCCGGCGATACAACCGAATATCACGCCACAGATGGGGACGTTGCCGTCTATGCTGGCGCAAGATCTGCAAGCGCACCAGACGGCGATCGCCAATTATCGCCAATTGTCCCAGAGCACCAATGATGCGAATATCCACATGCTGGCCGATCTGGGCAGCGGGGCGGCGATCAACCATTTCAACTCGCTGACACTGGCGCAGGCGGCGGTCTTGAAAACGCCGCAGGCGTTGAATAACGCCGTCCTTGCCGCGCTGGCGCTGGAGCAAACGGCGGTGAACGATCTGCAGGCGCAAGCGACGCAATTGACCGCGCTCAACGACGTGAACGGCGCGAGTCTGCTGCAGACATCCGTCCAGGCCCATCAGCAGCAAGTCAATCGACTGACGCTGATTGCCAACCAGTTGTGTTTGCCGACCAATCAACTCAATCTGCCGACGCCGGTGTCGTTTGCGGCCCGGCCCGACATTCTGCAGCACACACGCAGTTTTAACACGCTGCTGATCAACACCTATGCGGTGGAGATTTCCGCGTTGCCGAATGGCCCGCTGCAACAGGCCATCGTCGGCGCGCAGCGTGTCCACAGAAGCGCCGCCGATGATGAGGATGTGAGGACGACGCGCCATGGGACCCGGATGGTGGCATGCGCCCGCGCCCGCCCGCAAGCGTTGACGCGCCAGACGGAACGCCGCACGCTCCGACGGTCGCCAACCGCCGCGACCGAGGTCCGCGATGCCGCTC
>Ga0118677_10002863_pt1 | contig 33841 bp, 22 predicted proteins | sample AliMusrvi5mmetaG_FD_86154 | JGI IMG/M metagenome (GOLD analysis project Ga0118677, IMG submission 86154)
TCCCGCTGTTGGGCGCCGGTTTCGACTGGTCTTACGATTTCCACCTGCAACCCGCCTCGCCCGGGAAAAATGCCGGTACCGATGGCACAGACATCGGGATCTATGGAGGGATGATGCCCTTTAATGTAGGCGCCAATCCACACTTCCCGCAGATGATGACACTCACGTTGCCCAACGGCAGTTCGGTACCAGCGGGTGGTACGCTCAACGTTCATTTCACGGCAAGGAAACAGAATTAAGATTTTTCGTATGAAAAATCGAATCCTTCGGGTTTTGCTGCTGCTTCTGCTGGCAGCGGCCACCTCGCATGCACAGGTACTCACACAAGCTGAGTATTTTGTGGATGCCGACCCTGGTGTGGGACTTGCCACACCATTAACGGTCTCACCCGGAGATACGGTTATAAAGGATTTCAGCTTTTCCATCAGCGGGATCTCCCCCGGATATCATTTTTTCAGTATCCGCACGAGGGATGCCGCCGGGCGATGGGGCATCGTGATGTCATCCAGGTTCTATATCCATGAAATACAGAACCAGCCGGTGATCCTTCCAAGATACTTCCCGATCACAAAAGCTGAATATTTCTACGACACCGATCCCGGCAAGGGTATGGGAATCTCCCTGCCTGTTATCCGGGGCGATACCGTTGATGTTTACCGTTATCTCCGGATCATTGGACTGGACACGGGGTACCACTACCTCTATATCCGGGCTATGGCCGAAAACAATCTGTGGGGGCTGGCGCAACGAGCCAGAATCCATGTGGATACCTCTATTTGCACCATGCCGGTGGCAAATTTCTCCTTCGATACCGTAACATTCGGTACACTCTGCCATTTTACCAATGTTTCCACCGATACCAGCGATCGTGTTCAATACAAATGGGACATTCATAACGATGGCTCGATTGAGGACACAACGCGGAACCTCAACTACACCTTCACAGCGCCGGGATATTACCAAGTAAAACTGACCGTGGAAAACGACTCGTCCTGTACTTCGGGGATCATTAAAGATGTGATGACCGGGCCGAAACCCAATACCAATCTTCTCATTGCAGGCTCCACAATCCTCTGCAAGGGCGATTCGGTCATCCTTACCTCCAACAACTATGAGGAGGGGTGCACGTTCGACTGGTCAACTGGCGACACTTCCCGGGCAATCAAGGTAAAGATTACAGGAGACTATTTTTGCTGGGCAACAAATTCCTACGGCATCTCCCTCCGGTCAGAAATAGTTCATGTTCAGGTGTATGATGTTCCTTTGGTAACGTTGACTTATCACAACACCACCGGAGGTTCTGCAAATGGCTCGGCATGGGTGGTGGTTAATGGCGGTACCGGTCAGTACATTTACCAGTGGTCGAACGGAGCTACCACACCGATCCTCAATGGACTTTCCATCGGCACCTATACTGTAACTGTTTCCGATAGCCATTGTCCGGTGATCAAAGATTTCACTATCGTCAACGAACAGGTGACAGCCGGGAACATTTCCTTTGCCGAATATTACTTTGATACCGATCCGGGTCCGGGAAATGGAATACCCATTATCATATGGGCTGCAGATTCGATCGATTTCATGACCACAATATCTCCGGACTCACTTGTGCCGGGATTTCATATCGTATATGTCAGAACCAGGGATACATACGGCAGATGGGGCCTTGACCGAGGCGCACGGTTTTACATCGGGCGGCAACCGGTCAATCCACAACCGGTCGTCCAGCCGCAGATTACCAGGGCGGAGTATTTCATCAATACCGATCCCGGGGTGGGAAAAGGTGTGGATGTTCCGGTTATGGCTGGTGATGAGGTAATCAGTAATTTCGGGATGCCAGCCAGCGGACTGACTACTGGTTTCAATCATCTGTTCGTTAGAACCCGTGATTCCATCGGGAAATGGAGTCTTTATGCAGGATTGCCATGGTATATTTACGATTCCCTGAAACCCGTCCTGCCGAAAAAGTACAAGTCGCTTGCCGGGGTTGAATATTTCTTTGATACTGACCCGGGCATCGGAAATTGCAACCTGGTAACATCGAACATTTACGACACCATCGATCTGAAACGGGACCTGCGAATATCGGGTCTGGCGCCTGGTTTGCACTATATCTACCTGCGTGGTTATGATGAGAAGGGGTTCACAGGACTGTGGCAGCGGGCCAGTTTCCAGGTGGATGAAGTTGCCTGTACCTGCCCTCTGGTCGATTTCTCTGCCGATACTGTACATCTGGTTGGCAATCCGACACACTTTGTCAACCACAGCACATCCCTGGCTCCCGATGCAACCTACGAATGGGATGTGAATGGCGATGGGATTATTGATTACACCACTGCCAGTGTGACGCATACCTATCAGCAATATGGCCTATATAACGCGCGTCTCACGGTATACAACAATGGTTCATGCCATGCCTCGATGACCCGGCAGGTGGTCGTAAGCCCTATGGTTGATACAAGTCTCACAATCGTTGGCACCTTGACCTTATGTGCCGGGAATTCGGTGCAGATCTCGGCGAAACCCGGATACTCGTATAACTGGAGTTCAGATCAAACGACGCAGTCGATCACTGTAACTCAATCGGGCGATTATTCCGTACGGCTCACGAACATTTACGGTGTCCAAGGCTTTTCACGCATAGTTCATGTTACCGTCAATCCACTTCCTGTGATAGATCTTGTTATGATCAACGCCTCCGGCGGAAATGCAAACGGTACCGGGATATGCAATGTTTCAGGAGGTACGGGTACCTATAGTTACCTGTGGTCTACCGGGAGTACCCTGCCGATTGTCAACAATCTCGCGGCCGGAAACTATTCGGTGACGGTGAGCGACGGAAGGTGTCCGGTAATCCGTAGTTTCTCGATCAGCAATGACCCGATATTTCCCGGGGATATTGTGCGTGCGGAGTATTTCTTCGACAGCGACCCAGGCGTGGGCAGCGGAAACCCAATGAATATCGCCGGTGGTGATACAGTTACCTTTGCTACTTTACTGCCAGCCGGATCTCTCACTCCCGGGTTTCATGATCTCAATGTACGTGTATGTGACACTTATGGGCGCTGGAGCCAGATCCGCAGTGAAAGGTTCTATATTTATACCCAAAATCCCCTTGCCAATGGAACTCAACCACCGCTTGTCAAGGGCGAGTATTACTTTGACATGGATCCTGGTCCCGGGAATGGAATATCAGTCCCTGTTTACGTAGGCAATGAAGTTATTCAAGATTTCGCTGCAGTCACATCTGGTCTGCAGCCGGGATTTCATAATCTTTCTGTAAGGGCTATGGACAGTCTCGGCAAATGGAGTCTCACCGAAGCAGGTAAGGTGTATATATATACTGTGCCTGCAGTCCTTCAGCAAGTTGCCCAACCTAAGATCATTGCATCCGAATATTTCTATGATACCGATCCGGGCATCGGTAACGGCACCGATATTCCATTCAGCCCGACCGGAGATACAGTTGCAATGAACCGATATTTTCCGGTTAACGGTCTGGTTGATGGTTCTCATTGGGTTTACATACGCACGAAAGATGAAAACGGGAAATGGGGATTATGTAACCGGATGGCGTTCAATGTACTTCATACGGTATGCACAACCCCCAACCCTGGGTTTACTATCGGAACAGCCTTGGCCGGATCGCCTGTGACATTCACAAACACCTCAGAAAATCTGACAACGGGAACTACCTGGCAGTGGGACATCAACAACGATGGAATCATCGAATACACGACAAAGAATATTGCCCATACATTTCCGGTTCCGGGTAATTATGACGTCAGGCTCAAGGTCAATAACTCGGATACCTGCATGGCTTCTATCCTGAAGCAGGTATTCGTTGGGCCATTGCCACCCACTACGGTTACTGTTATCGGGAATACAACATTGTGTAATGGAGATTCCGTAAGCCTGACGGTTGCCGCAGGCTATATTTATCAATGGTGGCCAACAGGCCAAACGACCCGTTCCATCTACGCGAGAACTTCCGGAAACTATTACTGTTGGCTCAGGACAACTACCGGCCTGGAGGTAAAATCACAGAGTGTGGTTGTAACCAGTCATGAGGTTCCGTCGGTTACACTGCATGTAATTGATGCCAGTGGCGGGAACAGCAATGGCAGTGCGTGGGTCGAAGCGTCGGGAGGCAGTGGAAAATACACTTACCAATGGTCTTCTGGCTCAACAGCCATGTACGCAAACAACCTGATACCAGGCAGTTATACGGTACAGGTGAGTGACGGACTTTGCCCGGTAGTGAATATTTTCTCCGTGGGAACTCATCCTGTTTTTCCAGGGAATATCATCGCTGCCGAGTACTTCTTCGATACCGATCCGGGAACCAGCCTGGGAATACCCCTGAACGTTTCCGCGGCTGACACAGTTGAATATTTCACGGGATGCAATGTAACAGGTCTTTTCCCTGGATATCACAGGATTTTTATTAGGGTGATGGACACGCGGCATAGCTGGAGCATGTATCGGCAGGAGTCGTTTTACATTCATGATGTCCCAGTACCGTTGACCGTTGCAAACCAGCCGCCAATAACATCTTCTGAGTATTTTGTCGATCTTGACATCAACACGAAACCCGATCCAGGAATTGGGATGGGTAAACGTGTTGCTGTAACTCCAGGAGATAATGTTGATGTGTCTTTTGGTTACATCGTGGATACCATGGTAGTCGGATTCCATCACCTTGCGGTCCGAGCTGAGGACCAGGATCGAAAATGGAGTCACATCATGTCTGCAAATTTTTATATCTATGATACAACATGGCGGGATGTTACAAAAATTCAGCCACCAATTGTGGCTGCAGAGTATTTCCTGGATATGGATCCCGGAGTCGGGAATGGCCTCCCCCTCAACATTACACCGGGTGATATTGTTTCCGTGAACGGGAGTATCCCGATGGGGGGAACACCGCTCGGAATACACTCTCTCTATGTACGTGTGAAAGATTCAGGAAAAAAATGGAGCTTGCATAAGAGCACAACCTTTGGTGTGTATGATTGTACTCAACCGACAGTTGATTTCGCTGTTGTTCAAACCTGCATCGATACCCCTGTCACTTTCATTGACAGCTCCACCAATGTCGACCCTGCCGCTACCTATGCCTGGGATTTCAACAACGACGGCGTAGTTGATGATGTGACTCATGGGAGTGTCTCACACCTGTATACCGTTCCGGGAATCTACCAGTGCAAGCTGAAGATTACCCACAATGTTGCCTGTTTCGACAGCACCATTAAAACGGTAGTGTTCCCATTCGTCCACCTGCAAAATGACACTACGATTTATACCGACCAGTCCATTGTACTTGATGCGGGTCCGGGATATAGCTATCTCTGGAATACAGGGGCTACGACACAAACAATCACCGTGAATGGCGCTACGGCTGGTATCGGGCTGCACAATTATTCTGTGACTGTCACCAATGGATTGTCATGTGCTGCAACCGACAATATCAATGTAACTGTAACGCTTCCCCCGCGCGACCTGGTGATAACCATGGCCTCCGTTTTCCATGATACTATTCCGGATTCCGGCGATTCGGCCGACATGCACTGTGTGATCAAAAACACCGGTACTATTTCTGCCGTTGCCAGCGTTGTGCAATACTACTTATCCCCTGACACTGTCAAAACGGCAGAGGATCAGTATCTTGGGTTCGGCATTGTAAACGCACTGGCACCCGGGGCCTCTGAAGCGGTTACGAGCAGGCAGTTCTTTCCGGCGGGAACTTCCGGACAGGTCTGGTACATCCTTTTCGTGGCGGATGGCGCGGGGATTGTGGTGGAGAACAACGAAGGAAACAACCTCTACCCGGTTTCATTCCTCTATAGCGCAGAAAGCATTCCTGCCACGCTATCAGTGATTGACGAGTCAATTGTTTCCGGCCAGTCAAAGTGTTACAATGCCCTTGGCACGATCATGGTGGCAGGCGGTGGTTCTTTCTTCCACGTTCAGCAGGGCGGCACCGCTACCTTTGTGGCCGGGCAGGTTATCAGGTTCCTGCCGGATGTCAAAGTCTTTCCCGGCGGTTACCTGCGTGGTTATATCACGAATAACGGACAGTATTGCAGTTCCGCATACAACCCACTTGTGGCATCTGATACTTCGAGGATAAAAGGCAGCCTTGCTGGAATTGAAAACGACCGTGAGCCTCCCGGCAGAAAATTTTGCTACATTTATCCAAACCCGACCAATGGAGAATTCAACCTGGTCCTTTCTTCGGAAAACAGGGATTGGCCGGTGAATGTACAGATCTACAACACTTATGGCATCCTGATCATGGAAACCACGCTCACCGAAGGCCGGTCGAATCTCTTTTCGCTCCGTGAACAAAAGCCCGGAATCTATTTCCTGCATGTCGGGCATGGCAGCAGTATGGAAGTTGAAAAGGTGATCAAGTATTGATGGTGCATCATCTGACTGATAAAAGCAGGCTCTGAAAGGGGCCTGCTTTTTCCGGATCAATGCCACCTGAAAATTTTCATCCCGGCAAGGAAAAAGATGACGCCGGTCAGGGCAAGAATGGTGATCGGCAGGGCTGTTTCAGCAAAACCGGCCCCTTCGATCATGATGCTGCGAATCCCGTCGGCCATCATGGTGAGCGGGAATTTCTGAATCACCGGTATGCTCCATCCGGGAAAGTTATGATAGCTGAAAAATACTCCCGAAAGCACCATCATCGGCATGCTCAGGGCATTGATCAACCCGTTTCCGACCTCGGTTTTTGCTGTATGCGAAGAGATGAAAATGGCAATTCCCGCAAAGGCGAAATTCCCGGCAATAAACAGAACCAATAAAGCGGCGACATTTCCCTGGATGGTGATGTTGAAGGCAAGCCAGGAGAAGAGAAAAAGCAACCCCGCCTCCACAAAATTCATCAGCACCCTCACGGTAATCAGGGCAACCAGGAAATTTGACCGCTTCATGGGGGTTGCCACCATGCGCCGCAACAGTTTTTTTGACCGGCGCTCGATGATCGCGTAGCTCACGCCCCACATGCACGACATCATCACCCCCATGGCAATAAGCCCGGGAACCAGGAAGTCGATGTACCGGGTTCCGCTTACCGTGAGGGGCTGTATCTCTGCATTGGTCTCTTTTACTGCCGGGCCATGTATATTCAGTAACTTCGACAATTTAAGGTAGGTCAGTTGTGCATCCGGGTTCATCGGGTCGAAATGATACCGGAGCAATCCGCTTTTCTCATCCAAAACAAGGTTCAGGTTACCGCGCTTAAGCAGCTCCATCGCCTCCTTCCATGCCAGTGAATGGAAGACGAAGGTGGTACTGCCAAGTTTATCATCAGGAACCGTGAACTTGCGGATAGCAAGCCCTTTTTCGTCTTTTTCAAAGGATGCCTTGTTGATCAGCAGGAATGACCCCAAAACGGATGGAGCAACCGATGGCTGGTTCGCCAGGGTGTTCTGCCCGACCACCGCGATGTTTGTGACGACATCTTTTTTCTTGGTAAAGGCCACTCCCAGTCCAAGCGACATGAGGATCGGAAAGATAATGCCCCAGAAAAGCACACCCGGCTCCCGGATCAGCTCCTTTACATTGGCCAGGATCAGCTGGACCAGTTGGCTATTTGAAAGGCGTTCAATCATCGAGGTGGCGTCCGGTAAGTGAAATGAAAAGGTCGTCCAGGGTGATCTTGCGGGTTTCGACCGGTCTGACAGGTATGTCCCGGATATCACCAAGCAAACCCGAAATTGTTCCCTGCTTTAAAATTTTCCCCTGGTCGATGATCACGATGTAATCGCAAAGCTGTTCAGCCTCCTCCATGTAGTGTGTCGTAAGGATGAGCGAGGTGTCTGATTGTTCCTTCAACTTGAGCAGGATGGCCCATATTTCGCGGCGGGCATTGGGATCGAGGCCGGTGGTAGGCTCATCCAGCATCAGTATTTTCGGATTGTTCAGCAACGCGATGCCTAGGGCAAGTCGTTGCCGCTGTCCGCCTGAAAGGTTGACGACCCATGCTTTGCGTTTTTCCTCCAGGGCGATGAGCCTGATGACCTCTTCACACCGCCCTTTCCCTATTTCAAAAAAACTGGCAAAGAGGCGCAAGGTTTCCCAGACATTGAGTTTGTCGATAAAATGGGTCTCCTGGAGTGAAAGGCCGATGACGTTGCGCAGGTACTTTTCGTTTCCTTTCCAGGTTTTTCCCATGATAAATATGTCGCCGGAATCGGGCTGCTGGATGCCCTCGATCATCTCGACCAGGGTGGTTTTACCCGCCCCGTTCGGACCCAGGATGGCCACAAACTGGCCCGGGCTGATGCTGAGATCAATCCCCCTGACTGCCTGAACCGTCTTGAATGATTTGTGTACATCCCTGACTTCTATAACGGGCTGGCTTTTCATGTCATCTCCTTCCACCGGGCTTCAAGGACACGGTAAGGATAGCGTGTGATCATCTGATGAGCGTTGGTACAGGTCGTCTTATGAATTTTTATCCCCTGGGAAACACTGACGAAAGCAAAGATCAGGTTGCCCGGAACGGGTCCGCAGCACCTTGCATACTGGTAGTGAAGCGATTTTATTTTCGGATCGATTATAACAAAATCCTCTTTCCCGGCCATCATGCCTGAAATCCGATCGGGGAAGGTCTCCTCCTTCACAGCAGCAGCTGCAATTCCCGGATCGGGCTCGGACAATGCTTTTTTGATTTTGGTCAGGTCAGCTTTTCCTTCGCCGAAGCGCTGGTAAAGTTCCATGATGTTCTCGCATCCGAAATAGGCGGCAAGCTTGTTCACAAGGGGATCAGCAAACTCATAACCCAATTGGATCACCTTGTTTTTAATGATCTCCTTGCCGAAATCCGCCTCTTTATATGCTTCCATTTTCAGCGCATGCTTGATGCGGGCAAGATTTCGCGGGCTTTTTACGATTTCGAGCCACCCCGGGTTTGGTTTCTGAGCCTTTGAGGTCATGATTTTAACCATGTCCCCGTTCTGAAGAATGTGTTTCAGCGGAACCATCTTCCCGTTTACGATGGCCCCGGTACAGGTCGAACCTACTTCGGAATGGATTTCAAAGGCAAAGTCAAGGACGGAATATCCCGATTTGAGTCGTTTCAGATCTCCCTTGGGCGTGAAAATAAAAATCTCATCAGAATAGAGGGCTTTCTTTTCCCGGCTGATCGGAGTTTCCTGTAAAGCCTTCAAAGGCTTTTCCAGCAAATCACGGATATCGGCATAAAAAGCATCCCTGGTTTGAGCAGTGCTCCCCGACTTGTATTTCCAGTGGGCAGCAAAACCCTTTTCGGCTATCTCATCCATACGGCGGGTGCGCACCTGAACTTCCACCCACCGTCCCTCGGGTCCGATGACAGTCGTATGAAGAGATTCATAACCTGTAGATTTCGGGAAAGAGATCCAGTCGCGCAAACGGCGGGGATTCGGGGTATAGATATCAGTTATCAGGGAGTATATCTTCCAGCAGTCGGCGGCATCATTTTCGATGGTCCTGTTAAGTATTACCCGGATGGCAAACAGGTCGTATACCTTTTCAAAGTCAACCTTCTGGGTCAGCATTTTCCTCCGGATGGAAGGAATCGATTTTACCCTGCTCTTTAGTTCACAATCGAACCCGTTTTCAATGAGCTGTTTTTCAATCGGTTTGATGAAATCAGCCGTATATTGATCACGGTCGGATTTGCTCTCCTGGAGTTTGTACTCGATCAACGCATAGGTTTGTGGATCGGTAAACCGCATGAAACGGTCTTCCAGTTCGTTTTTAATTTTGTAAAGCCCAAGACGATGGGCAATGGGTATGTATAGAGCCTGGGTCTCACCGGTGATGATGTTTTGTTTCTCCGGGGAATATTCCGATATGTGGCGCATGTCGTAGAGCCGCATGCCAAGCCGGATAAGAAGCACCCGGATATCGTCGGAAAGCGTTAAAAGCAACCCGATGAAGTTTTCGGTATTTGTACTATATTTTTTGGTATCGAGCCGTTCAATTTTATGAATGCCCTCGATCAAGCCCCAAACCGGCTTGCCATATTCGCTTTCAATCTTTTCCCGCGACAACACCCCTTTGTCGGCAAGATTTTTCAGCATCAGGCATTTAACCGATGCCGGCCCAAGGTTCATCTCATCAAGGATGATGCGTGCCGTTTCCAAAACCATATGCACATATCCCGGATCCCCGTCATGCTCCGATTGGTTCAGTATCGCGGAAAATGCCTTTCTCAGGGTGGTCTTCTCCCCGTTCAGCTGCTCGTATTCCAGCAGCTTTTCAAGGGTGAAATCTTCTACGACGGTATCTGTAAAGGTATACACTATCTGGCATAATTTGAAAACAGTAATTCCCGGTAATTTGTCATATGAAGTGCTGGCAATGCTTGTTGTGAATTCATGATTCTGTTTCACCACAATAGACACAACAGGACACAATAGAAACCAAAATAGACATAAACTTTCTGAACTATGTGTATTCTATTGTGTCCTGTTGTGCCTATTGTGGTGTTTTAATTAACTCTATTTTAAGCACCCAAAAATTCAAATAACGAATCACCGATAAACCAACGCAAAGTTACGGCAGATATTTCAGAAACAGTTTGTATAATTTAGAATTATTCTTAATTTAGTACGCGAATAAAATAAACGGGTACAGGTTGGATGACCTCCGTTAACTCATTGTTTTTCAGACATAAAAAATGTTTAGGATAGAAAGCAAGATCAAAGTCGGCAGTCCTGAATTCCAGAATAACCGTGAGGAATTCCTGAAACTGCTCGGGCAATATAAAGAGAACCTGGCCAGGATCAGGCGTGGCGGGCCGGAGCAGGTTGTATCCAGGCACAAGGAGCGCGGCAAACTTCTTGCCAGGGAGCGAATCGATCTCCTGGTCGATCGGAATACACCGTTCATCGAATTGTCGGCCCTTGCCGCATACGGCCTGTACGACAATGGGTTCCCGTCAGCCGGGATCATTACCGGTATCGGAGTGATCCACGGCAAAGAGGTGATGATTGTGGCCAACGATGCAACGGTAAAAGGTGGTACCTATGTAAAGGAAACCATCAAGAAACATGTCAGGGCGCAGGAGATTGCCATGGAAAACCGGCTGCCATGCGTTTACCTGGTCGATTCGGGCGGTGTTTTTCTACCTGAGCAGGCCAATGTTTTTCCCGACAAGTATGATTTCGGACGATTTTTCTTTAACCAGGCAAGACTTTCCGCACAGGGTATCCCCCAGATATCCGTGGTGATGGGCTCCTGTACGGCCGGAGGCGCATACGTTCCCGCCATGAGCGATGAAACAATTATTGTCCGCAACCAGGGAACCATCTTCATCGGGGGGCCTCCCCTGGTAAAAGCAGCTACCGGCGAAGAAGTTTCAGCCGAGGAACTAGGCGGGGCTGAAGTGCACACCATGATTTCCGGTGTAGCTGATCACCTGGCCGAAAATGACGTTCATGCCATCCAGATTTGCAGGAATGTTTTTGAATCCATCCAGCGGCATGAATACCAGGCACTTGAAACACATGTTATCGAGGAACCCGCATATGATCCTGAAGAGTTGTACGGAATTCTACCCATTGATCTTAAAAAGTCGGTTGATTCAAAAGAGATCATTGCCAGGATTGTCGACGGCAGCCTCTTCCATGAATTCAAGGAGCGCTACGCCCCCACCCTCACCACGGGATTTGCCAGGATCATGGGCTTCCCGATTGGCATCCTGGCCAACAACGGCGTGCTTTTCGGAGAAACCGCCCTGAAAGGCGCCCACTTTGTGGAACTTTGCACGTCAAGAAACATCCCGATCCTTTTTTTACAGAACATCACCGGTTTCATTGTCGGAAAACAATATGAACGTGCCGGCATTGCCCGCGACGGGGCGAAGTTTGTGCACGCGGTAGCCAATGCCAACGTGCCCAAGTTCACCGTGGTCTTTGGCGGTTCCTTCGGGGCAGGTAATTATGCCATGGCAGGCCGTGCATACGAACCAAGATTCCTGTTCATGTATCCCAACTCCAAAATCTCCGTGATGGGAGGCGAACAGGCAGCCAATGTGCTGATTACTGTGAAGGAGGAACAGCTCAAAGCAGCTGGAAAAACCTTATCCCCCGAGGAAAGGGAGAAGATGCTTCAAACCATCCTGAAGAAATACGAAGTAGAGGGATCGGCATATTTCAGCACCGCCCGGCTCTGGGACGACGGGATCATCGACCCGGTGGATACCCGCAAAATACTGGGGCTGGCCATCGCCATCTCGCAGAATAAGAAATATGAGAAAACACAGTATGGAATCTTCAGAATGTAGAAATAATTTACGATTTACGATTTACGATTTACGATTTACGAATTTCGAATTTCGAATTTTATTATCGTTAACCTGAATTCGCAAATCCTGTCTGCTATTTCCAAATCTAAAATCGTAAATCGTAAATCGTAAATTGCATATGACCCTCCACAAAACCATTGAAACCACCCTGGAAAACGCTGTTCTCACCATCTGGCTCAACCGGCCCGATGTGCACAATGCCTTTGATGAGACCATGCTGCGCGAACTGACAGGATGTTTTGAAGCCCTCGACTCATCAGTTCTTGTTGTGATCCTCAGGGGAAAGGGCAAATCCTTTTGTGCAGGGGTTGACCTGAACTGGATGAAAGCCGTTTCTCAAAACAGCTACGAACAGAATTACACCGAAAGTCTCCTCCTCTCAAAATGTTTCCTCACCATCTACAATTGTCCGAAACCCACCCTGGCTGTCGTACATGGTGTGGCGCTCGGCGGGGCAAACGGACTACTTTCAGCCTGTGACCTTGCTTACTGTACCGACGACGCCACCTTCTCGCTGAGCGAAGTGAAGATCGGCATTGTTCCGGCCTGCATCTCGCCATATGTCATCAAACGGGTAGGAGAATACGGGGCCAAGGAACTGATGATCACAGGAAGAAGGATCAGGGGAAAGGAGGCAGAACACTTCAGGCTGGTAAATAAATCGGTGCCGGCTGAAATCCTTGACGAAACCATTGCTGATTTGATCGCCCTGCTGCGTACGAGTGGCCCAAAGGCGATGAGCCAGTGCAAAATATTGATACACGATGTTGCCAACAACCTCTCCCTGCAGGAGGCATATGACTATACCGCCCGGATGATAGCCGAAATCAGGGCATCAGCGGAGGGGCAGGAGGGGATGAATGCATTTCTCGAAAAACGCAAACCGAACTGGGTGAAATAACATGAATGTGATTCACAAAATACTCATTGCAAACCGGGGTGAAATCGCAGTGCGCGTCATGCGGACCGCCAGGAAACTCGGAATAAAGACAGTGGCGGTCTATTCGCAGGTCGACGCGGATTCGCTGCATGTGACCATGGCCGACGAAGCCTGGTGCATCGGGGAGGTTGAACTCAGTGAAACCTACCTGAATATTCCAAAGATCCTGGAGGTGGCAAAACAAACCGATTGTGATGCCATCCACCCTGGATATGGTTTCCTGGCAGAAAACCCGTTGTTTGCCACCGCATGCGAAGAAGCGGGGTTCATCTTCATCGGTCCCCGAGCAGAAGCCATGAGGATCATGGGAAACAAGATCGAAGCACGAGCGTTTGTAAAAAAGATCAACATCCCGATGACAGAGGGAGTTACGGGAACAAACGAAGAACTTAAAAGGACTGCCCACAGGATCGGGTTTCCCGTGTTGCTCAAGGCTGCAGCCGGTGGCGGCGGAAAAGGAATGCGCATCGTTTATGAAGAAAACGAACTCGCCGAGGCCATCGAATCGACCAGCCGGCAGGCAAAAGCTTATTTCGGGGATGAAACGGTCTATATCGAAAAATTCATCGAAGAGCCCCGCCACATCGAGGTTCAGATCCTGGGCGACAACTTTGGAAACGTGATCCACCTTTACGAGCGGGAATGCTCCATCCAGCGGCGATATCAAAAGATTATTGAAGAGTCTCCTTCTCCCACCCTCACCCCGGAAGTCCGTGAAAAAATGGGTGCGGCGGCCGTTGCCATTGGCAAGGCAATAGGATACAACAACGCCGGCACCATCGAATTCCTGGTTGACAAGGATCTGAATTACTACTTTCTCGAGATGAACACCCGCATACAGGTGGAACATCCCGTAACCGAAATGGTGACCGGCATCGACCTGGTTGAAGAACAGATCCAGGTAGCCTCGGGACATATCCTCAGGCTTCAGCCTGAGGACGTGCGTCAGCACGGCCACGCCATCGAATGCCGGATCTATGCCGAGGATCCTGCCGGCAATTTCCAGCCATCCCCGGGCAAAATGACATTTTATAAGGAACCGGATATCCCCGGAATCCGCATCGACACCGGTATTACAGCCAATACGGAAATTAAAAGCTCCTTCGACCCGATGATCTGCAAACTGGTGATGTGGGGAAAAGACCGTCATGAAGCCAGCCTGAACATGCTGCTTGCACTTGACGATTATGTCATCCATGGGATCAGGACGAATATCACTTACCTTATCAAATTGCTGCAGAGCGAAGCATTCCAGTCCAACACAATTACCACTAAATTCTGTGATGAACATACCGCGGCCCTTTGCGGCGAGATCATCCGCGATAAAAACCGATTCCCGGCGCATGTTCCCATGATCGGCTATCTCATGTTCACCCTGAGGCGCAATCTGAAGTCGAACCCGGGATGTTGTGAAAAGCCCAATCTTTGGGAGACCACCGGATACTGGCGCAACCAGATGAGCATCAGGCTGCAATATGAAGGGGATGAGATCACGGTCAACCTGCCGGGATATTCTGAAAGTCATTACCTTTTTGAAATCAAGGGAGACCAATACCACGCAACCCCCCTGGCTTTTTCACCAAACCGCATTGATTTTACGGTCGATCACCACAACTATTTTGCCTGGATATCAGAGGACGGGGAAAATCTTGCAAATGTGAGTATTGGCGGCCATATTTTCCGGCTGAGACGCCATGACATACTGGCCGAATCGGTTTTTGCCTCAGGGTTCGATACCCATGGCCACGACAGCAACCATGTCACCTCCCCAATGCCCGGGAAGGTGATCAGCATCCGGGTTAAGGCCGGTGATGAAGTAAAAAAAGGAGAAGCATTGCTGATCATCGAAGCCATGAAAATGGAAAACCAGATTATTTCTCCCCGCGAGGCTGTAGTAAAATGCATCAACGTTTCGGTAAGCGACCGGGTGGAAAGCAGCACAATACTGGTGGAATTTGAAGATTTATATTGAAAACATAAACGAAGAACTAACTGTTGCATTTTGACTTTGCATTTTGCATTCTAATTTTATCAAAATGAACTATCCCAAAAAAGTTACCATCGGCGACATCACGGTCAGGGACGGGTTTCAGCACGAGGAGATCTTTATCCCCACCGATGCCAAGGTATGGCTGGCAGAACAGCTGATCCTGGCCGGGTTCCGGCACATCGAAGTGACCAACCTCGGCAACCCGTCGGGCATGCCGCAATTCAAAGATGCGGATGAAGTGCTGAGGCGAATTCGGGCAAGCAAAGTGGTTGCTTCCCTGATAGACAAGGTATCGGTGACGGCCATCACCATCCGTGAAAAAGCGATCGAACGTGCCATCCAGGCCAGGAAAGAGGGTTGGGGTCCCGACCGCATCCTTTTAATGGTATCTACCAGCGAGTCCCACCACCGGAAAAATTCGGGTCTGAGTCTTGAAGATTACTGGAAGATGGCCGAAAAATATATCCCGATGGCCAGAGAGGCAGGGTTGAAGGTGAATGGCACGGTCAGTACCATCTGGGGTTGTCCGATTGAAGGGCCGACAAAGATGGAGAAGGCGATCGAATTTACCAAACGATGGATCGACATCGGGGTCAGCGATGTGGAGCATGCCGACCATGATGGTTCAGCTTCTCCAGACCGGGTTTACCGGTATTACGCGATGCTGCTCGATTCGGGTGTCAGGGTTGAGAAGCAGATCGTCCACTTCCATACTACACGCGGATGGGGGCTTGCCAACGTCCTGGCTGCACTTCAGGCAGGGATGGTGAATTACGAATCGACCATGGGCGGTATCGGCGGGCAGCCAGCCAATTTCGTAAGCGGAGTTCCTGTATCCGGCACCGGAAGCTACTATTACAGGGACCCGAACCTCGTCGGACTTGTATCCACCGAAGACATGGTGGTGATGATGGACGAAATGGGCATCGATACCCAGCTGGACATTGACAAAGTGCTGGAAACAGGCTCGATGGTGGAACGTATTGTTGGCCGGCGCCTACGTTCCGAATCGATCAGGAACGGAAGAATCCCGAAATCACTCACCGGCAAAGGATGATGAAAATCATCGAATCACCGCGCGAAGGGATGCAGGGTTTTCCACGCATCATTCCCACCGGGGAGAAGGTTCGGTACATTGACCTTTTGCTCAGGGTGGGATTTGACACCGTTGAGACCGGGAGTCTTGTCTCCCCCAGGCTCATCCCCCAGATGGCCGATTCGGTTGAAGTACTCAAAAACCTGAACCTCTCCGGCATAACAGCCAACAGGATGGCCCTGGCAGTGAATGTCCGTGGAGCTGAAATTCTGGCGAACATGGATGAAGTTACCCACATCGCCTTCCCTTTTTCATTTTCACCGACCTTCCTGAAGCTGAATGTAAACTCGACCGTGGAGCAATCCCTGGGTATTGTTGAAGTTATAACCAACCTGTGCCATAAAAACGGGAAAAAGGCTGTGATCTATATTTCCATGGCATTCGGCAATACATATGGCGATCCATGGAATCCTGATCTCCTGGCAGAGTGGGTCGGCAAGCTCAGGAAAGCCGGGGCAGGCATCATACCTCTTTCAAATGTTTCGATGGAGATCGATGCAGTGATGATCGGGACGGTTTATTCCATGCTGATCCCGATGTTCCCGGATGTGGAGTTCGGTTTGCACCTGCATACAGCAAACCAGAGATGGAGCGAAAAGATTGAAGCTGCATATCTTGCCGGTTGCAGGCGTTTCGATGGAGTGATCGGCGGATTGGGCGGATGTCCGATGGCAGAGAAAGAGATGCTTGGCAACCTTAAAACGGAAAATCTGCTGGAATTTGCATACGGCAGAAAGATACCTCTGGCAACCGATATACATGCATTGAAAGAGGCGTATCAGATGGCGAAGGAAGTTTTCAGGGAATAACGAATATTGAATAATGAATACCGAATATTGAATTGAGTGAATTAACCGCTAAAATGAAACAAGATGTATTTGACTGAAGAACATCACATGATACGCAAGACCGTCAGGGACTTTGCTGAGCGCGAAATCAAGCCGGTTGCACAGGAACTGGATGAAAAAGCTGAATTTTCAGTATCGCTCACCAAACGCATGGGCGAACTCGGTTTTTTCGGACTAAGAACCTCCCAGGAATATGGTGGCCTTGACCTTGACACCCTGGCCTATGTGATTGCCGTTGAGGAGCTGGCACGGGTTGACAGTTCACAAGCTGCAACACTGGCGGCACACATTTCACTGGGTATAGGTCCCATCATGAACTATGGAACAGAACAACAGAAGCGGAAATATCTTCCAATGCTGTCGACCGGGGATGCACTCTGGGCTTTTGGTCTTACGGAACCCGATGCCGGGAGCGACTCACGTGCCACAAAAACAACCGCAAGGCTTGAAGATGGCTTCTGGATCATCAACGGATCGAAAATTTTCATCACAAACGGGGCATCTTCCATTAACAAAGGGGCAACTGTGCAGGTAGTCTCAGGCGAAGAGAACGGGCACAAAGAGTTTTCAACGATCCTTGTTGATGCCGACACTCCTGGATTTAAACGTGTTCCCATGCATGGAAAGATGATGTGGCGGGCCTCGGATACCGCACAACTCTTTTTTGACGAGTGCAGGGTACCCGTAACAAATCTGCTTGGCCAGCGCGGCGAAGGGTCGAAAATCATGCTGAGCACCCTCGACAGCGGTCGTCTTGCAATCGGGGCAATGGGACTAGGTCTCGCCCAGGGAGCCTTTGAAATGGCCATGACCTATGCAAAAAACCGGAGGCAATTCGGCAAACCCATCGCTCAATTCCAGGTAAATGCGTTCAAACTGGCCGACATGGCCACCAAGATCGAATTGGCCCGGAATCTGTTATACAAAGGAGCGTGGCTCAAATCAAATGATAAACCCTATGCCAAGGAGGCTGCCATGGCCAAACTTTACTGCTCCGAAATTGCCCGTGAGGTAGCCGATGAAGCCGTTCAGCTTCATGGCGGCTATGGGCTGATGAAAGATTACGACATTGAGCGTTTTTACCGCGACCAGCGCCTTTTACAGATCGGCGAGGGTACTTCGGAAATCCAGCGGATGGTTATTTCACGGTATATCGGGTGTTTTGATTGATCAAAAATCAAATTTAACCCCAAAAAAAAGGGCGTCCTGACAGGGCGCCCTTTTTTTCTCAGGGTTTACATATTGTTACAGCCAGAGGTAAATTGTTCCTGAATGGTTGTTTTTCTGCCAGTCAACTTTGTATTTGGCCGGGCAGTCACCATTGGTGATTGGCTGGTCGTGGCGGTCGTAACCGAAAGTGAGGGTGGCACTTTTAGAGTCAGAAGGAATCTGGTGGATTTTGATACCTGAACACGGATCCCACTCGCAAGCCTGGCGCAACACGACCGACTGGGTGATTTGCGTAAAGAAATTTTCACCTTTGCGGTTGATGCCCCATACAACGAGGTTGCTATATTGACCTGCATTGCCGAATCCATCAAGTGTCATCACAAGTGCAGTCGGAGTACCGGTAAATGTTTGCTGGCGGGCGATATTCCAGGCCCGGGTGGTGGTGTCGCTGAAGGTCACCGTTTCCAGGCCCCAGGTTCTGTAAACAATGGATGTTACGCCGTTACCCAGTTGAGCGATGACACCTCCGCTCACATTCTGATGTGTTTTTGTCCCGTTCAGGGTAATGGTTTTCTGGTTGGAAACCTTGGTAATGGTTAAGTTGATATGTTTTACCGTAACGGTGGCGCCAGCCTGGAACCAATGGGTTCCTACCCTCTTTTTAATTTCCACCTGGCCGGTTCTGTAGCGTGTTCCGTTACAATTCAGCCCGTTATAGGTAATGCGTTTCGTGATGGTATCATTGATGATGGTTGAATCGATAGTAGCGTGGCATGGCAGGTTCTCTGTTGATTTCAGGGTGCCAGCGGAAAGGAGGAGGTTGACATCATTCATGGCTTCATCTGAAGCATTCTGTACCTGGTTTTCATCATTGGCAAGCTGCTGCAGCGATGTCGGATCAACAGAGGAGTTGTCGGTCTTGTCTTTCTTGCATCCGGTAACTGAAAATCCAATTACAACGATGAGCAGTGCCATGAGGCGGATGAGATTTCTGGTTTTCATGATTTTATTTGTTTTTGAGATTTAAATGGACATTGGTTTTCTGTTTTCTGAAGGTAATACACCCGGATGGTTGTTTACCCTGATGCCAGGTTAAAAAATTATTTGGCACAACAGTAATTCACGGGGCTACGATCAGCGACAATTCGGTAACTGCACAGGCTCCGAAGTATCCAAATGCACCTTCGCTCAGGTTTGTCACCACATTGGCAGGCGACATTGTGAAAAGCCCTCCTGCCCAGTTGGTTTCCAGGAGCATCTCCCGGACAAATTCGGCATGCGCAGGTGTTAAAGAATACCTGCGTTCCGTGATGATTGTACCTGAAGGAAAATTGACCGACTGCATCTGCGGGGCGAAAACTTCGCTGACATCAAGCGTTGGCAGTGTGTAAAAAAGCATCCTGGCATGATTATCAACGGAGTCAAGCTTTTCATATCCCGGCACCCCTGACCAGTCTATCAAAAGCTCCCACATGGCAGATTTTTCGGTGCTGAAGGCATTGGCAACCCAATCAACATGGTAGAGATTGTTTTCGTCGTTTTTGGTGTATTTCAGTTCACCAAATACAGAACCGGGTAACATGGTGGTTTTCGCCGAGTATACCTTGCCATTGGCTGAAATAAACAAGGTATAGTTTTTCTGAAGCCGTGCAAAAAAGGTGGAAGGTGTATAGTATTTACCCGAATTGGGCGGTGATTCTGTCAGTTGCCAGGTGGAGTCTTCGTTGCTGATCAGCACGCCGGCCCCTGTAACCGGTTTAGGTGCCTGGTTAAGTTCAGAGACAGGCCAGGACAATGTTACCTGCTGTGTTTTTACTTCGTCGGTAATGATGGCATCAACAATGATTTTTTTCGGCACCTCATCCTTCAGTTGCCATGAGGTCTCCTTCACACATCCGTGCAGGAGAAAGATCAGACCGGTGAACATCCAAACTCTCCGCATCAGAATTTGAATTGATAGTTTACCGACGGGATGATGCCTGCAACGGAGATTGAAGTAGGTACAAGCACATAGGAGCCATTCAGGTTGGATGGCACGACAAAATCACCATTGTCATTCATCATTTTGTTGAAATTGACCGAAAATGGGTTCATCCTTCCGTAGGCATTGTATAATGTTATTGCCAAACTGTGCTGATAGCGGTTTTCCGGTTTGCTGAACTTGTATGTTGCCGATACATCCAGCCTGTGATACGCGGGCAGCCGGTCATTGTTTTTATTGCCATAAAGGGGAATGGATGAACCGTTGTTGTAGTAAAACCCTATCGGGGTCGTTATTGCGCCGCCGGTGAGATAAATCCAGTTGGCCGTGAAGATCCAGTGCTTTTTATCATCCCAGGAGATGTTGATGCAGACATCATTCGGGCGGTCGTAATTAGCCGGGTATACATTCCCGTTGTTTACACCGGGAGTTTGCACCATGGCCCTTGACCATGTATACCCGATCCAGCCGGTAAGCCTGCCCGTCGTTTTCCTCAGCATGAATTCAGCACCATAGGACCATGCTGTCCCGAACCTCAACTCACCTTCGATCAACGGGTTGAAAAGCAGATTGGCATGATCGCGGTAGTCGGGGTGATCGTGAAACCATTTATAATAACCTTCAACTGAGAAGGAGAACTCCGGTTTCGACAACTCCCTGAAATAACCCACAGCCACCTGGTCTGCCGTTTGAGGCCTGATGTTTGGCCCGCAGGGTGCCCAAACTTCCAGCGAGGTAAACGGGCTTGTTGAACCCGAGAGGATTTGCAGGAATTGCGTGGTGCGGCTGTAACTTGCTTTTACGGAGGAGTGCTGATCGACCTGGTACTGGATATTCAACCGGGGCTCAGGGCTGAAAGCCGTTGAATAGGTCTCGCCGGAGCGGTATGTGATGGTGTCGATCACCATGTGGTTGGCGTCAAAATAGTAAACATCGGTGGGGCCAATATCCTGCCAAACCGGCAGCCTGATCCCGTACCGCATGGAAAATCGTTTCCCGATCCGTTGTTCATCCGAGGCGTAAAAAACGTATTCCATGGAGTGATATTCAGCCACTTTCGGTACATTCGGGAGCGCATCACCATTTTCAAGGGTCACATTTCCCGGGTTGGAATGGTGATAGGTTAGCTCCAGACCGGACCGGATGGTATTCTGCGGGTTGAGATACCATGCAACATCTGTTTTTAGGGTAAGGTTGGAAATGGATGAGTTCCAGTATCCATCCTGTTCCTGCGGAAGGTTCAATGAATAGTTGTAACGGCTGTAGTTCAGGGTTGTATTGCTGAACAACCGGTTGCTGAATACGTGGTTCCAGCGGAAGGTTCCGGCGAGGTTATCCCATGAGATTCCCAGTGAATTCACCTCCGCCGATAGATACCTGCTGAAAACATCACGCCCGGTATAGAAAGTGAAGAAAAAACGGTTGTTGTCGTTCAACCTGAAATTCAATTTGGCATTGATGTCGAAAAACCGGAAATCAAAACTCTTGTTAAACACGGGCAGCCTGTTCACCCAGTTGAGGGTCGACACCCTCCCGGAGATAAAAAAAGATGCCCTGTTCTTCATGATTGGTCCTTCAATCGTGAAATTGGAAGCATATGGCCCGATGTTCCCTGAAAAGCCAAAATGTTTCATGTTGCCCTCCCTTGCCTTTATGTCGATCACCGACGAAAGGCGTCCTCCGAATTTTGCAGGAAAGTCACCCTTATATATCTGTACATTGTTGATGGCATCGGGAGCAAAGGCAGAAAAAAAGCCAAAAAGGTGGGAAGGGTTGTAAACCGGTACTTCGTCGATCAGCAACAGGTTCTGGTCGCTGTTTCCGCCGCGCACATAATAGAGTGCTGATCCGTCGCCAAAAGTCTGGATCCCGGGAACAGCTTGCAGGGCCCGGATGATATCTACATCGCCCCCGAATCCGGGCAGTTGGGAAAGAGTTTTTGGGGAAAAACTAAACTGGCTCATCTGGGTATTGCGGATTTCCGATTCATGGTCTGCAGCCACGATCTCCACCTCCCTGATCTCCAGCTTATCCTCCGTCATTTCAACCGACAGGCGCGTGTTTTCGTTCAGGTTCACCTCCTGTACAACCTCTTTGTATCCCATATAGGAAAACACCATGAGATAGTTGGCGCTGCTGAGCGTCAGCGAATAAAAACCATAGCCGTTAGTCATGGCGCCAAGGGTGTTGCCTTTTACGTAAACATTGGCGCCTATCAGCACTTCGCCGGTGTTTTTATCCCTGAGATACCCACTGAGGGTAAACTTCAGTAAAACAGCAGTTGCATGATTAGCAGAGGGTGGTTCAGGCTGAACATGCAGTTTCAGCACCAGGTGATTTTCCACTTTCACGTAATCGATCCCGTTACGCGTCAGCACCTCTTCCAGAATTGCACTGACGGACTTATTCCTGGCATGCACGGAGATTTGTTTGTCAACCGGGACCATCTGCGGATTATAGGAAAAATCAACTTTTGCCAGTCTGCCAATCTCTTTCAAAACATCGGCGATGGATACAGCAGTCATCTTCAACGTGATTCTCTGCTGAAGGTCCTGGGAGATGACCGGTGATGAAAAGAGCAGGAGGAAAAGAAAAAAGACCAGAGGATATTTGAAGCCCGAATTCTTCAAAACTCCGAGGTTACTTATTCCGGTTACAGCCATGGCCGGAGAGTTCGATCCCCGAACCGTTGCTGCGTACCTGTAAATCAAGGGTGGCTTTGAGCACATTCAATACCGATTCAAGCGATTGCCTGTCAAAGGTAGTGGTTATCCGGCAATCGCTCAACCTGTCGTCGGACAAACGCACACTTGTATGATAAACCCTGGTGAGCAGGGCTGCAACCTCGTTCAGCGGTGTATTATTAAATACCAGGTGTTTCGTTTTCCATGCCAGGAAGTTCACATCCTGGTTGGTGGTTTTGATAATGGCATCACCCGCTGCATAAAGTTCTGCCTTGTCGCCCGGATAGAGTGTAGCCACCTTTTCGGGGTTGTTTTCATAATAGACCTTTACAATCCCGCTGGAGAGGATTATCTCCTCGTTCGCTTTGCTGGTATTGGTGTTTACGAAAAACGATGTGCCTACCACCCTGATCCTGGCATTTCCGGCAGCAACGATAAACGGTTTGGTTTTATCATGGGCCACCTCGAACCAGGCTTCACCCTGCAGGGTTACCTTGCGAAAAGATCCTTCAAAACGGGATGGACAGGTCATGGTTGCTCCGGTGTTCAGCGTAACGGTTGTGCCATCCGGAAGGGTCCTTTCGGCTATGTCGGTGGTGGCTGTCAGGGTCATTTCAGCAGGGGCGTTGAAGTGACGGTAAAAAAAATAGGTGGGTATCGCTAAAAGCAGGAAGAGTGCAGCTGCACGAAGGGACCAGGAAAGGATTTTGGATTGACGATTGACGATTGACGATTGACGATTGACGGTTGACGATGGACGATGGACGATTGACGGTTGTGACGATGAACGTTGGAGCGGGGCATTTGGCAGATCCTCATCATGGGTTTTCAGTTTTGAAACCAGGATGTTCCATTCATCGCTGAGATTGACAGACGATTTGATCCGGTCATTTTCGATTGTTTCCCAGGTCTTCCTGTAGGCTGAAAAGATGGTTGCGTTGGCCGGGTCTGTCATGACCCAGGTTTCAAGTTCCCGGATTTCTTCAGGGGTTGCCTCAGCGAAAAAATACCTGGTAATCAGATCTATATAATATGTCGGGTTCGTTTCCATGTTGTATTGCCGATGATAATACACCGGAGATCGCTGTTACCCTGATGCAGTTGTTAAAAAGATGGCAAAATAGCAAAATATTAAACTGGCAAAATGGCAAAATGGTAAAATAAAAAAAAAGAGTACTGGCAGATATTCGGCCAGGCGGATGCGCATGTGCTGTAACGCCTTTGACATCTGGGTTTCTACCGTTTTAACCGAAATATTCAGGTGATCGGCTATCTGCTGGTATTTCATGTGGTGAAACCTGCTGAGGTTGAAAATCTCCCTGCATTTTTCGGGCAATTCAGCCATCGCCCGGGCGATCTGGTTGCGGATGTCGGATTCAACAAGCTGATCATGCTGATCGTACATCGCTTCGTGCGGGAAATTTTCAATTGCCAGCAGGTCGCAGCTGAATTTCTTATGATCCCGTAGATAATTGAGACATCTGTTGCGGACTGTGGCTGAAAGATAACTCTTCACGGGTTTTGACAGGTCGATGGTATACCTCTTTTCCCACAGATTCACAAAAGCATCCTGTACAATTTCCCTGGCAGCCTCCTCATCCTTGACATAACCAACTGCAAACTGGCATAATCCGATGAAATGGTCCCTGAAAAGGGATTCCAGCACTGGTTCATCCAATTGATGGTTTACATCTGACATTTTGAATTTTTGCATCCGGCGATTGTTCGCTGCCGGGATAACGGGTTAATCCAGAAATCGCAAATCGTAAATCGTAAATCGTAAATCGTAAATAAGGTCAGGTGTACATAAACCTCTTAATCTTCTGCGTAGCAGTTTTCTGAAAAGGGTTGGGTTGTGAAACAACCAACTGCAGTTGCGAAAATTTATTGACCCTGGAATTTACATAGTCCTGAAGTTCCATGCGAAGTTCTTCCGTTTTTTGATCGACATAGTTGGATACTTCGGCTTTCAGGTACTGGTAACGCTGTTCAATCTCTTCCTGGTTGAAATGCACGAGGGCGATGAGCTTGCCTTTCTTTTCAACCACCAGTGATTCAACCACGTAACGAAAATTGTTAATCACCGATTCAATATCCTCGGGGTAGACATTCTCCCCGTTTGACCTCACAATCATGCTCTTTACCCTGCCTTTGATGTAGAGGTTGTTGTCGGCATCAAAAGTGCCAAGGTCACCTGTTTTCAACCATCCGTCGGGAGTGATTATTTGGCTGGTCAACTGGGGTTCTTTGTAATAGCCCTTCATGGTATTCGGCCCCTTTGCCCATATTTCGCCTTCATTGGTGCGCTCATCCACTTTCACGATCTTCAGTTGGACACCGATGCAGGGCGGACCCGTGGACTGCAGCTTTGGATGGTGCGGGTTGAACCCGGCCAGCAAGGGTGCACATTCCGTAAGTCCATATCCTACCGCGTATGGAAAGTGGGCTTCAATGAGGAAACGTTCCACTGTTTTATTCAGTTTTGCACCACCGACTCCGAAAAATGCAAGTTCACCCCCAAAGGTTTCCATCAGTTTCTTACCGGCAACCCGGTGCAGTACCTTCCGGATGGGAGGAATTTTGTACAACAGGCTTATTGCCTTATTTCCTGTGAATTCCGGGAGGATTTTTGACCGGAATATCTTTTCGATGATCATGGGAACCGTAAGGATCAGGGTAGGCTTTACCACCAGCAAGGCGGGAAGCAATAAGGCCGGTGTAGGCGGTTTTCCAAGATAATAGACACATGCGCCCCGGTACATGGGCAGGATGAGTCCCAGTGTGTTCTCATAGGTATGGGAAAGCGGGAGAATGGAAAGAAAGCGGTCGGTTTCCTTAATTGGTTGAATTTCATGCCCCTTTATGGCGGTGAAACAAATATTTTTGTGTGAAAGCATGACTCCTTTGGGAGTTCCCGTGGTTCCCGATGTATAAATAATCGCAGCCAGGTCATCTTCTTGTACCTGATAAACACCCTCCGGCCGGGCAGTTGCTTCAAAAACTGGCCTGTTTTCATGGGATCTGATGACAGTAAAATCTTCAATTTTAACCACTTCCTGCAACCAGCGGGTCTCAATTCCTGCCAGTTTGGGCAACAAACCTTCGGATGCAAAAATAACACGGGTTTCAGAATGTTCAAGCAAAGTCGAAATTTCAGCAGGCAGGAATTCAGGTAAAAGCGGAACGATAACCGCTCCCATGAATGTGACCGCAAAATAGGCAATTCCCCAATTGGGTTGATTTGTGCTCAGGAGAGCTACCTTATCACCGGGTTGAATTCCCAGTTTTTCCAGGAAAGCAATAACCGCCTGGATCCTGTCATTTGCCTCCAGGTAGGTAAGCGGCTGTTTCCCCACCAGGGCCATGGCATTACGATTGCCAAAGCGATTCAATGTTGCTGCAAAAAAAGCGGGAAAAGTTAACCTGGTTACGTCTTCCATGATTTAGTTGTTACCACGAAAAAACCCTCTTAAAGCGGTTGTGGGACGGCGTAAAGAGGTAAATGTCGCTGCAAAGATACGAATATTTGTTATGCTTGTCCACCTGTTTCATCAACCTGCCGGTATGAGTTGTCTTCCAACCTTCCCGGATATTAAAGGTTTTACTATCTTTGACTGATGAACATCGAAGAACTCCGGGAATTTTGCTTAAGTCTTCAGGGTGTAACTGAGGATATCAAATGGGAAAACCATCTTGTTTTTTCGGTTGCAGGAAAAATTTTTTGTCTTACAGGACTGGATCCTCCTATGCAAGTAGCCTTAAAAGTTCCTGAAGATCAATTTGATGAGCTGACCCAGACAGGTGAAATCATCCAGGCCTCGCACTTTGCACGCAGGCAATGGGTGACCATTCTCGAGGAAAGCAGGTTCAGCCGGGCAGAATGGGAGAAACTCATCCTTCAATCCTACGAACTGGTGAAGTCCAAATTGTCCAAAAGTGTGAGGGACAACATTGGGAATGACGAAAACTAAATTACACATTCACCGGCCATTTTCTGCAGTCATCCCGGCTGCAGGCAAATCAGAGCGCATGGGCAGCGACAAAATCCTGCTGCCAGATAACCAAGGTTCGACCTTTGCCAGACATCTGGTGAATTGTTTCGGAGTGTATGGATGCAACCCTGTTGTACTGGTGGTCAATGAAGGGTTTGACCCGACCCATTTCCGGGAAGCAAAGCTGGCAGTTGTTTTGAACCACAACCTGGAAAGGGGACGTTCCTGGTCGATTCTCCTTGGGTTGAAACACGTTCCGGAGGGCAATTCCTGTTTTATCCAGAACATTGACAACCCATACCTCGAACCCGGTCTGCTGGATATACTCCTGGCATCCCTGGCCCCTCATGCGTATGCTGTTCCGGTATGTCGCGGCAAAGGCGGTCATCCCATCCTGCTCGGGTACGAAGTAGTTGATTTTTTGCGTTGGCAGCAGGATTTACCTGATTTCCGACTGGGACTTCAAAGCTTTACACGGATTGAAGTTCCTTTTACTGACGAGCGGATCCTATTGAATATAAATACTCCCGGTGAATACAGAGAGTTCATCCAACGGAACCGGAAATCAATTGAATAATTGTAATTTTACACACCACAAAGCGTTTGATCCCACGGATCGACTCTGCGAAAAGAGGGAGCCAAAATGATCGATGTAAGAAATACATCTTTTTCCTTAACCCGGTAAAACGATAAAATATGCAGGAAACCATCCGTTTTGTCTTTGATGACCGCATCGTGGAAGTTGGATTTTCGGATTCCTCCATATTTAAACCCACTTCCACGGTATTGACTTTTCTTCGTTCCCTTCCTTCCTTCAAGGGAGTAAAGGAGGGGTGTGCTGAAGGTGACTGCGGAGCATGCACCGTGGTTTTGGCCGAGATTGGCAGCCAGGGAAAACTTGTTTACCGCACCATTGATTCGTGCCTGGTTTTCCTCCCTATGATCCATGGAAAACAGCTGATAACGGTTGAACACCTTGCCTTCTACAAGGAAAGACACAGAATCCTTCATCCTGTCCAGGAGATGCTGATAAAAACCAATGGCAGCCAATGCGGGTATTGCACCCCCGGTGTGGTGATGTCGCTTTTCGGCTTGTTTAAAACCCATCAGAATCCCTCCCGGGAAACCATTGAAGATTTCCTCACCGGTAATTTATGCCGTTGCACCGGTTACCAGGCAATCCTGGAAGCCGCTCAAAAAGCGTGTTCAGGAAATGGAACGGATCATTTCTCACAATATGAGCCGGGGGTGATCGGGATGCTGAAGGAGATCACCGGCAACACGGATACTTTTGAATGCACAAAAGGAACCCAGCACTACCTCAAACCATTCACCCTGACGGAAGCACTCAGGCTGAGAAAGGCATTTCCTGCATCGGTTATCATCAATGGATCCACTGATGTGGCGCTGCGCCAGACAAAGAAAAAGGAGTTGCTCACCGGCATCATCGACCTTTCCGGGGTTGAAGAGATGTGTCATTACGCTGAAGATCAGGATGCGTTTGTCCTGGGCGCCGGTCTTTCACTGGAAAAGGTCAGATTATTTGCGAAAGAGAGACTCCCCGCCCTGCATAACATCCTGAAGGTTTTTGGTTCATTGCAGATCAGGAACATGGCAACCCTGGGAGGAAATATAGGCTCCGCCTCTCCTATCGGCGATACCCTGCCCCTCCTCATCGCCTACAAGGCTAAAATCAGGGTCTGTTCACATGGTGCCGAGCGGACCATCGGGATCGGAGATTTTATTACAGGTTATCGAAAAATCGCTCTGGGCGATGATGAACTGATCACGGAGATCATCATCCCAAAAACCGGCCCCGAAACACTGGTCAGCTCCTACAAGGTTTCAAAGCGCAGGGATATGGACATTTCAACGGTTAGCGCTGCTTTCCGGATTGAATTGCACAAGGGGACCATCTCAGAAATTATCCTGGCATACGGAGGAATGGCTCCTGCTCCTGTCCGTGCGATAAAAACAGAGAACTTTCTTAATGGAAAAAGTTGGTCACGCAGCACCATCGAGGATGCCATGTCCGTTTTGGACAAAGAGTTCACGCCTATTTCAGATGCCAGGGCGGAAGCCGGGTATCGGAATACCGTTGCAAAAAATTTATTGATGAAATTTTATCTGGATTCAAATTGACCTTACCCGCAATGCCACACCATCAACCACACGACAGCGCAGAAACACATGTAACCGGGGCATCAGTATTCATTGAAGACATGCCGGTGAACAACCAGTTGCTTTACGGAAAAGTAGTTTACAGCAAACATGCACACGCCCTTATCTGGGGGATTGATGTTTCGAAAGGATTGACCGTACAGGGAGTCCATTGCATCCTTACCGCGAAGGACATTCCCGGTGAAAACCAAATGGGGCCGGTGATTCATGATGAACCATGTCTCGCCGAAAGGGAGGTGACCTTTATCGGGCAGGCCATCGCTTTGATCGCGGCCGAAACGGAAGCAGCAGCATTGGAGGCTGAAAAACTCATCACTATCGGGTATGAGCCCCTGCCCGCCATCCTTGACCTCGCTGAAGCAATAGCCCTGGACAACATCCTTGCCCCGGTCCGCACAATTGAGCGCGGTGATGCAGAAGGTGCGCTGAGAACTGCACCACATCTGCTCAGGGGCGAACTGGTCACCGGGGCACAGGAACACTGGTATCTTGAAACGCAAACCGCCCTTGCCATCCCCGGGGAGGGAAGGGAGATGATGATGCATGCCTCAAGCCAGAACCCTGCCGAAACTCAGGCGATCGTCGCCGAAATACTGGGCATTCAAAAGAATGAGGTGGAGGTTGAGGTAAAACGGATCGGCGGTGCATTCGGAGGAAAAGAGACACAGGGAAATCATGTGGCTGCCTGGGCAGCCCTGCTGGCAAATGCAGCAGGACGACCGGTCAAAATACACCTCTTTCGAGATGATGATCAGATCATGACCGGCAAGCGGCACCGCTTCCATTCAAAATACGAAATCGGGTTTGACTCCCGGGGATTGATCCAGGCTTACAAGGTGGAACTGAATGCAGATGGAGGCTCTTCAACCGACCTTTCCCGGGCTATACTGGAACGTGCCATGCTTCATGCAGACAATGCCTATTACCTGCCCAACGTTTCAATCACAGGGAAGGCCTGGAAAACCAACCTTCCCTCCAATACGGCCTTTCGTGGATTTGGCGGTCCGCAGGGAATGGCAGTCATCGAAAATGCCATTGACCACATTGCCCGGTTCCTGAAGAAAGATGCAGCCGATGTTCGTTGCCTGAACTTTTACCGTTCCGATGAACACAACCTGACCCCATATGGCGAGAAGGTTGAAAACAACCATCTTTTCCGGATCTTCGACAAACTCACCGACTCCTCGTCATACCAGCTGCGCCGTCAGGAGATCAACCGGTTCAACCATGAAAATGAATTTGTCAAGAAGGGGCTTGCCCTCACCCCGGTAAAATTCGGAATATCCTTTACCACCTCTTTCCTGAACCAGGCCGGGGCATTGGTAAACATTTACACCGATGGCACTGTGCTTGTCAACCACGGCGGCACTGAGATGGGCCAGGGGCTGCATGCCAAAATCCTGCGCATCGCCTCCGCCTCGCTGGGCATCTCCCCCGGAAAAGTCAGGGTGAATGCAACCAACACCTCAAAGGTGCCCAACACCTCTCCCACTGCAGCCTCCTCCGGGAGCGATCTCAACGGCATGGCGGTAAAAAATGCCATCGACCTCATCAAGGAAAGGCTGGGCATCTTGGCTGTCGCGGAGCTTTCGGCCAGGTATCCCGGACCTGGTTTTAGCCCGGGGAATTTGGTATTCAGGAACAACTGTATTTTCGACAAGGAACATCCATTGTACAAAATCCCCTTTGATCAGTTATGCAGCCTTGCACACGTGAACCAGGTCAGCCTGAGCGCGACCGGGTTTTACAAGACCCCCGGTGTTTTCTTCGACCGGGAAACGGGGCAGGGATCACCCTTTTTCTATTACGCTTATGGCATGGCAGTTTCGGAGGTTATAATCGACACCCTAACCGGTGCTCACCGTTTGCTGCGGTCGGACATCCTGCATGATGTGGGAGACTCGCTGAATGAAGGGATTGACAAAGGACAGGTTGAAGGCGGATTCATTCAGGGGGTCGGATGGTGTACAACCGAAGAGATCAAATGGGACAAGTTGGGCAACCTGCTCACCCATTCACCCGACACCTATAAAATTCCGACAATCAATGACATTCCCAGGGATTTCAGGGTCGGGTTTTTACAGGATGTGCCAAATCAGGGCACGATCCGCCGGAGCAAGGCAGTCGGCGAGCCCCCGTTCATGCTTGGACTGTCGGTATGGCTGGCCATCAAGGATGCCATTTCTGCCATGGATGATCACGAAACAGAACCAGAGTTTTCCCTGCCTGCCACAGGTGAAGTGATTTTGATGGCGGCGGAGAAACTAAAACATAGCCGGGCATGATGAAATTACTCCTGATAGCCGGAACCGGTGGCTTCCTGGGAACAGTTTCCCGTTTTCTCGTTTCGCGGTATTTTCAGAACCTGTTTTTTTCCTCTTTCCCGTTTGGTACTTTTGTCGTGAATATTGCCGGGTGCCTGCTCATCGGTATTTTTTTCGGTCTTTCCCAAAAAGGCAATATCCTGGGTCCCGAATGGAGAATGTTCCTCACCGTGGGTTTTTGTGGGGGCTTTACGACCTTTTCAACTTTTGCAAGCGAAAACCTTGCCCTGCTGAAAGACGGCAACTTCTTTTATTTTGCCCTGTACACCGGCCTGAGTGTTTTCCTGGGACTCATGGCCACTTACCTGGGGAATACCTTCATTCTTAAAATCATTTAGCCCATGGAAACCAGAGATGAAGCAAAGCTGTTGCGGATATTCGTCAGTTCGACGGATAAATTCAAACATGCACCATTATATGAGGTGGTGGTCTTTGCAGCCAAGCGATACGGGCTGGCCGGGGCTACAGTGTTGAAAGGGTTTATGGGTTATGGTGCCAGCAGCGTTGTCAATTCCCAGAAATTATGGGAGATTACCGAGAAACTACCCCTCGTGATCGAGATCGTTGACGAAGGTGCAAAGATCGATGGCTTCGTTGAAACCATCCTCCCCTATTTTGAAAAAATCCCGAAAGGTGGATTGATCACCCTTGAAAAAGCAACCATCGTATTGCATAAATCGGGCAACAAATAGCGTTTTCATGAAATATTTTGCCTTCATCCTTAGTATTTACATCTTATGCCTGGCAGCAGCACCATGCATGGATGAAGGAAGGCAAACAGGCAATAAGTGCCTTGGGCAACCAAATCATGCACTTCCATACTCCTCTTCAGGTCATGCTGATGGATGTTCCCCTTTCTGTATCTGTTCATGTTGCAGTGCGCCTGTGACCATCGCCGCAGGTATTTTTATTACCCGGCCCTTTTTCTCATTCCGGCGGACTGTTCCACCTGAATTGTTTCAAATCATCTCTTCCTTTTCCACGACCTTCTGGCAGCCGCCTGAGTAAGCAGTCCTGCTAACCGGAGGTTTTAACCTCCGGTTAGAATCACATCAGGGCACATCAGCCAATGCTGCATGACCCCTGGATTTTCCATTAATTTAACTCATTTTCAACATGATAGAACGAATCATCAGGTTCTCGCTCGTCAATAAATTTATTGTCGGGCTGTTTGTACTCGCATTAATCGGATGGGGAAGCTACTCCCTCACCCGGCTTCCGGTCGATGCAATCCCCGATATCACCAACAACCAGGTCCAGGTCATATCACAGGCACCATCCCTGGCGGTACAGGAGGTGGAGAGTTTTATCACGGCTCCCATTGAGGTTGCTGTTGCCAACATTCCCGGCATTATTGAATTAAGATCCATCTCCCGGCTTGGATTGTCGGTTGTGACCGTCGTATTCGAAGATGGTGTAAATGTTTACTGGGCCCGCCAGCAACTCAGCGAGCGGTTGAAGGAAGCTGAAGAAACGATCCCCCCCGGCATGGCAAAGATTGAGCTGGCGCCGGTCAGCACCGGGTTGGGTGAAATTTACCAGTACCGGCTTGTTGTTAAAAAGGGATATGAGAAAAATTTTCCACCCATGGAACTACGAACGCTGCAGGATTGGGTGGTCCGCCGCGAAATTCTCGGTACTGCAGGGGTTGCCGATATCAACAGCTACGGTGGTTTTGTAAAACAATACGAAATTGCCGTAAACCCTGAACGGCTGAGGGGGATGAACCTCACCCTCACCGACATTTTCCAGGCACTCGAAAAAAACAACGAGAATACCGGTAGTGCTTACATCGACAAAAAGCCAACTGCCTATTTTATCCGTGGAATCGGCTTGGTTAAATCACTGGATGATATTGAAAAGATCCTTATCCGCAACACGCCATCAGGCATACCTGTGCTGATCAGGGATGTGGCAACGGTGCAATATGGAAACGCCACCCGGTATGGCGCCTTTGTGGTGGACACTTCCGAAGCAGTCGGGGGGGTGGTTATGATGCTGAAAGGAGCGAATGCCCGTGAGGTGATCGATAACGTGGAAACACGCATCATATCAATACAAAAGTCGCTGCCAAAAGGCGTTTTCATCGAACCATTCCTGAACCGTTCCGAACTGGTAGGCCGTGCGATCGGCACGGTCTCTACCAACCTTGTAGAAGGAGCCCTGATTGTGATCTTCATCCTTGTAATGTTGTTAGGCAACATCCGGGCCGGGCTTATCGTAGCTTCGGTGATCCCGCTGTCCATGCTTTTTGCGATCTCGCTGATGAATCTTTTCGGCGTGTCGGGAAACCTGATGAGTCTTGGTGCCATTGACTTCGGATTG